>Ga0207747_1002520_pt1 | contig 10063 bp, 8 predicted proteins | sample HigsolmetaGSP11D_FD_184839 | JGI IMG/M metagenome (GOLD analysis project Ga0207747, IMG submission 184839) | High solid enriched microbial communities from the Joint BioEnergy Institute, USA - SP1-1-D (SPAdes) | ecosystem: Engineered > Bioreactor > SSF (Solid state fermentation) > Aerobic >... | reverse complement strand
ACCTTCACCCCGCCCGCGCCTCGGCGATCAGCGCCTTCATGCGGCGAATCGCCGAGGGCAGGCCCTCGAAGACGCTCTGGCCGATGAGGAAATGGCCGATGCTGACCTCCACCACCTCCGGCATCGCCGCGATGGGGGTGATGCTGTCATAGGTCAGCCCGTGCCCGGCATGGCAGAGCAGCCCGGCCTTGCGCGCCGCCCTGGCGCCGGCCCGGAGCCGCTCCAGATGCGGCCCGCGCGCCTCCGCCGGCGCATCGGCATAGGCGCCGGTATGCAGCTCGATTGCCTGGGCGCCGAGGCGTGCCGCGGCCTCGATCTGCGCCGGATCGGCCTCGATGAAGATCGAAACCTCGATGCCGGCACCGGCCAGGCGCTTCACCGCCTCGCCCAGGAAGGCATCGGCGCGCAGCACATCCAGCCCGCCTTCGGTGGTCAGCTCCTGCCGCTTCTCCGGCACCAAGCAGCAGGCCTCGGGGGCCAGGCGGCAGGCGATGCCGACCATCTCCTCCGTCGCTGCCATCTCCAGGTTCAGCCGCGTCGGCAGTTCGGCGCGCATGCGCTCCACATCGCGGTCGCGGATGTGGCGCCGGTCCTCCCGCAGATGCACGGTGATGCCGTCCGCCCCGGCGGCGATGGCGAGGCGCGCGGCCTCGACCGGGCAGGGGAAGCTGCCGCCGCGGGCATTTCGCAGGGTGGCGACGTGATCGACATTCACGGAGAGGCGCATCGGTGTCATCGGGCTCGGTTCCTGGCGATCTCGGCGGCCATGCGGATGGCCGCGATCAGGCTGGAGGGATTGGCCTTCCCCGTTCCCGCGATGTCCAGTGCCGTGCCGTGGTCCGGGCTGGTGCGGACGATCGAAAGGCCGAGAGTCACATTCACCCCGCCGGCCATGTCCAGCGTCTTGATCGGGATCAAGGCCTGGTCGTGATAGAGGCAGATGGCCGCGTCATATCCTGGCCGCGCCTTGGCGGTGAACATGGTGTCGGGCGGCATGGGGCCACGGGCGTCGATCCCCTCCGCCCGCAGCGCTGCGACGGCGGGGGCGACGATGTCGCGGTCCTCGGTGCCGAGCGTGCCGTCCTCTCCTGCATGCGGGTTCAGCCCGGCGACGGCCAGCCGCGGCGCAGCGATGCCGAAATCGCGGCGCAGCGCGGCGGCGGTGGTGCGCGCCGCCTCCGCGATCATCCCCGGCGTCAGGCGGGCGATGGCCTGGCGCAGCGGCTCGTGGATCGTCACCGGCACCACGCGCAGTTCCGGGCATGCCAGCAGCATCACCGGCGGGATGCCGGTGCCAGCCAGCTCCGCCAGGTATTCGGTGTGGCCGGGATGGGCGAAGCCGGCGGCGTAGAGGGCGCTCTTCTGGATCGGGTTGGTCACCACCCCGGCGACCCGCCCGGATTTCGCCAGCGCCACTGCCTCGTCAATGGCGGCGATCACCGCCGGGGCATTGGCGGGGTCGAGGCGGCCCGGCACGGGGCGGCGGGGCAGGGGGCGGTGCAGCACCGGCAGCGCCTCGGAGAACACCGCCGCCGCTTCCTCCGGCGCCGCGATCCGGCGGATGGGTGCGCCGGACAGACGCTCCGCATCGTCGATCAGCAGGAAGGCGGGGCCGGAGGCGCGCAGCGCCTTCCAGGCGCCGATGGCGATCTCCCCGCCGATGCCGGCGGGCTCGCCCATGGTAAGGGCCAGGGGGAACATGCCCCCGATGTAGTCCCCCCCGCGCTGCCTGCCCAGCGGGACCGGCAGAGGGCTCAATCCGCCGCGAAGCAGTAGAGCAGCCCCGCCCCGCCGGTGCTGCGCAGCGCATCCATGCTGCAGCCGCGCGTCGGATGCGAGGAATTCCAGGAATGCGAGGGCGGATCGTCGCGCAAACCCTGGCGGTCGCTATGGCCGACCATGGCGGCGCCCTGGCCGCCCTGTGTCCAGTTGCCGCAGGTCCGGTCCTCGTTTCCCGCGAAAGCCGTGCCATCCGGCTGGGTGCCGGTGAGGATGTCGTGCATGTTCGGGGTGTCGCCGACGCCGTTGACCATCTGCCCCTTCTCGGTCAGCGCCGTCTGCTTGGTGAGGTTGTTCTGGCCGTGCAGTTGCGCGACGTCCTGCGCGATCATCTCTCCTCGGATGTTCCGCCACGGGCCGCGGCCGATGCGGTCGCGGGCATTGACCGCCGGCGAATTGCCGCTGGCGCTGATGCTCAGATAGGCACGCCAGCGGTGGTTGCCGGCGCCAGCCGCCTGGGCCAGCGCCTGGCAATGCGCATCCGCCCCGGCCAGGCCACCGAGATCGGCGCCCCGGCCCGGATTGGTGCTGGTGACGAAGAAGGTCATGTCGCGCGCATTGGCCGGCTGCTGCGGCTGCTGGGCCTGTGCGCAGGCCCCGAAGCCCAGGGCCAGCAGCGCCGCCTGTGTCAGAATCGCCGACCGAAACCTCATGGCCTCTTCCTCCCTTACGGGGATTCTGCCCGCCCAGCATGGCGCGGCCCGCGCTGTGGCTGTGGCCCGATCGGTTCACGATCGCGCGTCAGGCCCGGCCGAGTCTTTCCAGCAGCCGGTCCACCTCCTCCACCGTATGGTACAGGCCGAAGCCGAGGCGCAGCCGCCGGCCGCGGCGGTCGGCAACGATGCCGGCAGCCGCCAGCCAGGCCTGCACCGCCTCAGCGTCCTCCAGGTCGAAGGCCAGGAAATTGCCGCGCCGACGCTCCGCCAGCGGCACCACCAGCCGCGTTGGATCGAGGCCACAAGGCGCGCCGCCCAGCCCCGCCACGAACTGCTCCTGCAAGGCCAACGCATGGGCATGGATGGCACCGGCATCCAGCCCCAACCCTTCCAGCCAGCCCATCGCCGCATTGAAGCGGTACAGCCCGGAGGGATCGAAGGTCGCCCCCATGAAGCGGGAGCCGTCCGCCGCATAGGGCACGCCCCCGCCGGACACGGCCAGCGCGCCGAAGCTGGCGAACCATCCGGTGCTGCGCGGCCGTGGCAGCCAGCCAGGCGGGCAATGTAGGAAGCAGGCGCCTTCCCCGGCCATGGCGTATTTGTAGCCGCCGGCCAGCCAGAAGGCCCGTTGCGCGATGCTGGAGAGATCCACCGGCCGGGCCAGGAAGGCGTGGTAGCCGTCGATCGCCAGCACCGCCTCGCCTGCCGCCTCGGCCAGTGCCCCCAGACCTTCCAGCGCGAAGCCGGAGCTGAAGAAGACCTCGCTGGTCCAGACCAGGTCAAAGCCCTGCCGCGCCGTCTCGACCAGCCGGGGCAGGCAGTCCGGACCAGGCTCGCTGGGGATGCGGATGACGGCGAGCAGCCCTTCCTCCTCCAGCCGCGCCACCTGGCGGGCAAAGCTGTGGAACTCGCCATCCGTGGTCAGCAAGCGCGGAGTGCGGTGGACCGGCAGGCAGGAGAGGATGCGCTGCACGAACTCATGCGTGTTCGGCGCGAAGACCACCGTAGCCGGATCGGGCAGATTCAGGTGCCGCGCCACATGCTGCTGCGCCGCCTGCCACACCGGGCCGAGCACCCGCTCCCATTTCCCGTCCATCAGCCGGGCGGCATCTTCCCAGGCCGCGAGTTGCGCCGCCCGCGTCACATCCGGCCAGGGATGGTGACTGTGCGCCGCGAAATGCAACCGGCCGGGATCGGCCTTGAGGAAGCGGGAGAAATGCGCGCGCAGGTCCAGCATCGCGGCATCCTGTGACACCGCCGGCTCCGTTGCCAACTAACATCCGGCCAATTGAGAGGAGGCCGGCATGACGCAGGGCGGGGACCCGAGAGGCGGCATTGAAACCGATTTCGCCGGGCGCATGAGCTATGGCGACTACCTCCGCCTGGATCAGCTCCTCTCCGCCCAGCACCCGCTCTCGGGCGAGCATGACGAGCTGCTCTTCATCACCATCCACCAGGTCCAGGAACTGTGGATGAAGCTGCTGAACCACGAACTGGACCTCGCCATGGAGTGCCTGCGCGCCGATGCGCTGCGCCCGGCCTTCAAGGCGCTGGCCCGCGTTTCCCGCATCCAGCAGCAATTGGTGGGGGCCTGGGATGTCCTCTCCACCATGACGCCGCACGACTACCTGGCCTTCCGCCCCTATCTCGGCAGCGCCTCCGGCCTGCAGTCCTGGCAGTACCGGCTGCTGGAATTCAAGCTGGGGGGCAAGGATGCCTTCATGCTGAAACTGCACCGCCACCGCCCGGACATCCATGCGGTGCTGGAGGCCGCCTTCCGCGCCCCCTCTTTATATGATGAGTCACTGCGCCTCCTCGCCCGCCGCGGCCTGCCGGTCCCGGCCGAGGTGCTGGAGCGGGACGTGACCGCGCCCTACCAGTCCTCACCCGCGGTCACCGCCGTTTGGGCCCTGATCTATGAGGAAGCGGAGGAGCGCTTCGACCTCTACGAACTGGCCGAGGAGCTGGTGGATCTGGAGGACGCCTTCCAGACCTGGCGCTTCCGCCACATGAAGACCGTGGAGCGGATCATCGGTCACCGCCCCGGCACCGGCGGCTCCGCTGGGGTGGCCTATCTGAAGGGCGTGCTGGAGCGGAGCTTCTTTCCCGAACTCTGGTCGGTGCGGACGGAGCTTCAGCCGAAAGCCGGCAGGCCTCTGCGGTGAGAAAGGCGCTATCCATTTTTAGAGGCTAAATACCAAATCCTGCCAATGTCGCCTCGGGAACCGAGACGAAGGGACGACATGGCACGCGTCGTGAGACTGGCCGGAACCCTTCCGGCGATCATCACCGAGGACAGCCGGCCCGGCGACTGGATCGGCAATCTCAGCCTCAGCGGCGACATCGCCGGCCTTGCCTCCATCGAGGCGATCGGCCCCGGCGGCTCCTTCTTCTCCGTCAGCTACGATCCGGCCCTGGCGCTGGCCACCATCACTCCCGGCGCCCTGCTGGATTATGAGGCCTTCCTTGCCGCTGGCCTGACACCGGAGGTCAGCTTCTCCCTCCGCTTCAATTTCTTGGACGGAACCTGGCTGGACGACCCCACCCCATTCCGCATCGAGGTCAGGGATGTGGACGACACGCCACCCACCGGCCTGGCCTTCGCTACCGGCGGCAGTGTCACCGCCGGAGCGATCGGTGCCATCATCGGCACGCTGGCCGTGACCGATCCAGATTCCGCGGGCCCCTTCACCTTCACCTTCCCCGAGGAGGACGCCTGGCGCTTCGAGGTGGTGGGCAACACCCTGAAGCTGCGGGATGGGGTCAGCCTCGGCCTGGACGACATCCCGCACCGGCCGCTCATCATCGAGGTTTCGGATGGGCACCAGAGCACCGCCTTCACCCTGGACCTGATCGTGCGCGACCCCGCACCCCAGGAATCCACGGCGCCGGTGCTGCCGCCCGGTGGGACGCAAGCCGGCTTTACCGCCATCGCGCCCGGCACGGTGCTGAGCCTGCACCGGGTGGAGACGGTGGCTGCCATCAACGCCTATGGCGACGACCTCCGGCAGGTGGTGCTGCGAGATGGCGGGGAGGTCTGGCTCTCCGGCGTCCAGCGCCTGCAATTCGAGGATGGCTGGTTCGACCTCGCCCTCGACGGGCCGGCGGCCCGGGCCGAAGCGCTGCACCGTGCGATCCTGGGCGAGGCGACGACGCCTGCGGAACTGGCTCAGCTCACTGCGCTGTTGCAGTCCGGCATGGGGGATCTGGAACTGGCGCGGTCGCTTCTCGCGGGCTCCACGCTGCTGGACGATAGCCTGACGGATGCGGATTTCGTCACCGCGCTGTGCCGGGCGGCCTGCGGCCACGGCCCGAGCGCCGCCGAACTGGCCTTGCACACCGGGCGGCTGGCCTCCGGCCTCTCCCGCGCGCAACTCGCCGTGGACCTTGCCCTCAGTCCCGAGGCGCTCGCCCATCTGGCGGAATCCGCGCCGGAGGGGCATTGGGTGGCTCAGCCCTATGGTCGGGATGAGGCTGAGACAGTCCCGCCGCCTGTCCCGGCCGAAGCGCCGATCCCCGTGCCACCCGATGCCGTGCCACTCGACATGGGCTGGTTCTTCTGACGGGAGCCGGGTGAAGAGACGGCCCGCATCTGCCGATGCGGGCCGCCCGCGGTTTCAGAGCAGCGTCAGATCGTGAGCGGCGCTGGCATGCAGATGCGCGTGCGCCGAGACATCCTGCGGCAGCGCGGCGGAGAGATGCACCGATAGCGAGGCATCCGCCCCGGCCAAGCTGCCCAGCAAGGTGGAGAGGGCATCCGTGGCGTCGCCATGCCCGGCCTGGGTGAGCAGGAGGGCATCGGCATGGTCGCTGTGTTGGACCAGGACTGTATCCGCTGCGGCCTGCCCATTCGCAAGGCCGTGCTCCTGGCCATGATCCTGGGCCGCCCCGGCAGAGCTGTCCGCAATGTCCTGCGCCTTGGCTGCGTTGTTGCCCTGGTTGTGGCTTGCATCCGCCGTGGCGGTTTTATCCTCCGGCTTTGTGGCGCCTTGGTCCTGGCCATGGCTTGCATCTGCCGTGCTCAGGGCGGGCTCCTGGGCCGTGGCATTGCCATGGTCCTGGTCCGCATCGGCGGTGACGGAGGCAGTGTCATGCCCCTTCGCGGAGCCGGGGTCCTGGGTGTGGTCCTGGGCCGTGGAGGTCTTGGCGCCCGCATCCTGCGCCTTGGCCGGGTCCTGATCCTGGCCTAACGCGACCGTGGCGCCGACCGAGATGTCCAGGGCCGAGGCCGTGGCGGAACCGTTCCCATGGCCCTGGTCCGCATCGGCGGTGACGGAGGCAGTGTCATGTCTCTGCGCATGGCCCTGGCCGTGGCTCGAATCGGCCGTCACCGTTGCATCCTGCATCTCGGCCGGGTTGTTGCCTTGGCCATGGCTTGCATCCGCCGTGGCGGTTTTATCTTCTGGCGTTGTGGCGCCCAGGCCCAGGCCATGGCTTGCATCTGCCGTGCTCAGGGCGGGCTCCTGGGCCGTGGCATTGCCATGGCCCTGGCCCGCATCGGCGGTGACGGAGGCAGAGTCATGCCCCTTCGCGGAGCCGGGGTCCTGGGTGTGGTCCTGGGCCGTGGAGGTCTTGCCGCCCGCATCCTGCGCCTTGGCCGGGTCCTGATCCTGGCCTAGCGCGACCGTAGTCCCGGCCGAGATGTTCAGGGCCGAGGCCTTGGCGGAACCGTTCCCATGGTCCTGGCCTGCATCGGCGGTGTCGGAGACAGTGTCATGCCCCTTCGCATGACCCTGTCCCTGTCCCTTCGCCGACCCGATGGCGTCGGCACTGTCGGCCTGGTCCTGGGGGGGCCAGGCGGTAACGGAATCCTGTGCCTTCGGCGGGGCCAGGTCATGGGGCGCGGCCGTTGCGGCGAAGCGAGCGGCCGTCTCCTGCGCTTGCGCGATGACAGTGTCCTGCCCATGGCTCGGGGCCGTCCCGGTCGTCGAGGCAATGTCCTGCGCCGCGTTGCCGTTGTTGCCCTGGCTCTGGGCGTGGTCCTGCGTCGTCCCGGTCGTGCTGGCGACATTCTGCGCCTGGGTGGGAGCAGGGCTCTGGGATGACTCGGCGGGAGCCGCCGCGGCATTCGCCGCCTTGGCCTGGGCCTGCGCCTGCGCAGCGCCAGCCGGATCCGCCCCCTGGGCGGGAGCCTGCGCCAAAGCCGGGATATCGCCGCCGATGGAGGCAAAGTCGCCGGGGCTGTGTCCGGCCGGCAGGGGTGTCTCCCTCATCGGCGCGATCGCGTCCGCATTGCGGACCGCTGCTACCTCCGCCACCTGGCCGAGATGCGGTGCAATGCCTCCCGTCGCTCCCGAATCGTGGTCACCGGGCGTCTTAGGGAGAGTGGAGGGGATGATGGTGGTGCCAGGCGCGAATTTGCGCAGGTCCACCCCGCCCTCATAGGCCGCATTGTGCAGCAGCCCATCCGCGTCGGCCGGCGAGGTGGCATCCATAGGATGGCCGGCATAGAGGCCGGGGGCGGCGGTGGCCGCCACGGGCTGACCCTCTGGCCCGCCATGCCCGCCTGTGTCGGCAGGGGCGGAATGGTGTCCCGCATCGTGGTGCGGCCATTCATGGCCGAGCAGCACCATCAGCGCCGCAGCATAGATCCCGCCCGCAAGCTTCTCGGACCGTGTCATGGCGCCGCGCAGCTTCTGGCGCATGGACGCGCGCGCCCAGAGGGCGCGGCTCTCGGCCTCCTCGGCTGAGCTGATGGAGGTACGAGGGCGGGCCTGCGCGCCGGCACGGCCATGCACCCCTTCCTCGAAGAAAGGCGCGTCCGCCTCTGCGGCCCTTCTGCCTCGGAATCCGGTGCGACCTGGGCGGATAAGCGTCATGCGTCTTGCTTCCCCTGTCAGTGCCGGCCCCGCCGGATGGCGAGGCCGCGACCATGGCCTGCCGCGGAGGAACACAGGACGACACAGGATGACCGCAGCCCCCCGCCGCGTCGCCATCCGCCGTGACCGCCCGAATCTCCTCGCAGCCAGCGGCTCCCCAGGGAGGGGCGCCACAGGGATAAAGCATACAATAAGACGATCTTGATGCCGTCGCCTGCCGGCGCCGAAGCGGGGTGGATCGCAGGGAGGTGATCGTCGGTGGTGGCTGCCATCCGGCCGGGGCCGGGCGCGGCGGCAGACACATCCGGACTGGGGAAAAGTTTTAATGAAATCGCTTCAGACTTGAGTGATCGGCCGGGTTCGGCAATCTGCGCTTTCGGTGCCACATCGCAGCAACGAACCCGATTTCAAAGAGAGGTCCGATGCATCGTCGCAGCTTCATCGCCCTGACCGCGGCCGGTCTTGTCGCCCCTTCTGTCCTGCGCGCGCAGGGGGACTGGCCGGAGCGGCCGGTGCGCCTCGTCGTGCCCTTCCCGCCGGGCGGCTCGACCGATGTGATTGCCCGGATCTTCCAGCCGCGACTCGCCGAGGCCCTCGGCCGGCCGGTGGTGATCGACAATCGCGGCGGCGCTTCGGGCTCGGTCGGCGCCATGGAAGCCGCCCGCTCGGCACCCGATGGCTACACATGGCTGCTTGCCTATGACAACGAGGCGACGAACCAGACGGTGATGCGCCTGCCATACAAGACGCTGGAGGCCTTCGCGCCGGTGAGTCTGGTGGCGACCGGGCCGCTGGCCTTCGTGGCGCATCACCGCACGCCCTTCCGCAATTTCCAGGACGTGGTGGATGCGGCGAAGAAGGAGCCGGATGCCCTCAGCTACGCCACCTCCGGCGTCGGCGGCCTGGCCCATGTCTCGACCACCCTGCTGCAGCAGCAGGGCGGCTTCCGCATGACCCATGTGCCTTATCGTGGCGGCGGTCCCGCCGTGCAGGACGTGGTGGCGGGCAATGTGCCGCTGTTCATGTCCAATGTGGTCATCATCAGCCAGCACATGAAATCCGGGGCGCTGCGGCCCCTGGGCGTGACCACGCGGGGCGAGACCCGGCACGTGCCGGGGGTGAAGAGCTTCGCCCAGCAGGGCTTCGGCGATTTCGAGGCACCGACCTGGTGGGCCTTCCTTGGCCGTGCCGGCACGCCGGAGCCGATCCTGCGTCGGATGCAGGAGGCGCTGGCCCGCGCCCTGGCCGATGCCGAGGTGCGCAGCAAGATCGAGGAGCAGGGCGCCGATGTGGTGGCCAGTAGCCCGGAGGAGTGCGGGCGTTTCCTGGCCAGCGAGATCAGCAAGTGGGGCAAGGTGATCCGCGACAACAACATCCAGGTGGATAGCTGAGCCTGGAGGTTGGGAAAGGCAGGCGCGGCCGGGCCCGGGATTCGGGTACCGGCCGCGGGTTCCGACCGCATGCGGAACGTTAGCGCAAAGTGCTTGACCCCTAGGATCACAACCCGTAAATCCCCGCCACCGCAGCGCGGATCGGGGTTGACGAAGAGAGGCGAAATCGCCAATATCTTCGACCCGCTTCGGGAAGCGGTTCAGCCGCCGGTGCGGCAGCCTCCTACTTCAAACCCTGAGGGGCGCGGAGGGGCGGTTGCTGTAAGGCGGCGATCCCTGCCGGATCGCATCCGGTTGGGTTTGCTCCTTTGACAATCGAATCCGGTTTTGGAAGCGCGTTTTAGAGAGTGATGTGTTTTGGGTAGCCCTTGGTGATGGGCTGGCCTTTGGTGTTTCTTGGCTGTTCGCTGGTGCGGGT
>Ga0207747_1002511_pt1 | contig 10083 bp, 8 predicted proteins | sample HigsolmetaGSP11D_FD_184839 | JGI IMG/M metagenome (GOLD analysis project Ga0207747, IMG submission 184839) | High solid enriched microbial communities from the Joint BioEnergy Institute, USA - SP1-1-D (SPAdes) | ecosystem: Engineered > Bioreactor > SSF (Solid state fermentation) > Aerobic >... | reverse complement strand
CCTTCCTGAATCGCCAGCCGGTCGCGCGCGTCGGTGTTGTCGCTGATCCACGCCTGGTCGGCGAAGCGCAACATGCCCAGATCGATGCGTGAGCCTCCGCCTGCGCACGTCTCGAATTCCACGTGGGGGAACCGGGCCCGCAGCTCCGCCCAAATCTCGTACAGATGCCAAACGTGCCGCAGCCAGACCGATTCCCCCGAATGGTCCTCCAGCGGCAAAGCTCCGGGCTCCGTAACCGTCCGGTTCATGTCCCACTTGATGAAGCGGATGTCGTACGTCGACAGCAGGTCCGTCATGAAGTCGAGGACGAAGCGCTTCACCTCGGGCAAGCCGAGATTGAGCAGCAGTTGGTTGCGCAACTGGGTGCCGGTCCGCGTCGGGAATTGATACGTCCACTCCGGATGCTGTCGGTACAGCTCGCTGTCCGGGTTGACCGATTCCGGCTCGACCCAGAGCCCGAACTCCATGCCGAGGCTCTTCACCTCGTCGATCAGTTCCTTGAGACCGTTCGGGAACTTCTCGGGATTGACGTACCAGTCGCCGAGTCCCGCCCGGTCGCTATGCCGCTGTCCGAACCAGCCGTCGTCGACGACGAACCGCTCGACGCCGAGCCGGGCCGCCTGGCGGGCGAGCGCCTTCTGCCCTTCCGCGGTCACCGCGAACTCGGTCGCCTCCCAGGAGTTGTACAGCACCTTGCGCAGCTTGCGCGTCGGCAGCACATGCTCCCGCTCGTACCGGTGCAGCAGGCGGCTCATCTCCCCGAAGCCGCCGGCCGTGAAGCCGCCGACGAACACGGGCGACGTGTAACTCTCCCCCGGCGCCAGCTCGAAAGCGCCGTCGAAGTCGTTCACCCCGCCGGCGATGCGGACGTGGCCGAACGTCGTCTTCTCGGCGACGATCTTCCAGTTGCCGCTCCAGCCGAGCGCACCGAACCAGACGTCGCCCGCCTCCTCGCCGGCGCCGCCGTCGTCCAGCGCGAACCACGGGTTGGCGTGCGGCCCGGTGAAGCCGCGGCGGGACTCGAGCGTCTTCTTGCCTTCGGACAAGACGGTCCGCCGCAGCTGGAACTCCCCGGCCCAACGGCCGGTCACGTGCGTCAGCCGGTAGGCCGGCAGCCGCTGCACCGACCAAATCGCGGCCATCACCTGCTCGATCCGGACCGGCAGCGCCTCCCCGTTCGTCACCCGCACGTGCCGCTCGATCAGGTCGTGCTCCGCCATCACTTTGTAACGGACATCGACCCTCAGCTCGTAATGGTCGTCCTTCAGCCGCAGGACCAGTTCGTTTTCCCCCGAAATCTCGAACCCTTCGCAGCTCAGCCTCACATCCCGCACGCCTTCCGCGAACGTAACCTTCAGGCCGGGTTCGGCGTAATGGCAGCCGCTCCAGCCGCCGTACTCCTCCGTCTCGCGGTCCACGTCCGCATCGAACGAGCTGTGGTGCCGCCCCCGCAGCAGCTCCGCGCAATCCGCGGCTTCGACGGGCGCGCCCCAGTACAGATGCTGCACCGTTCCTTTCTCATTGATGCCGAACACGTACGACGAACGCGCGGTGCGAATGTCGAACAGCCGATGCTGCTCCAAGTATACGATCGACAAAGATCCCACTCCTTCGTTGCGTTAACCTTTGACCGCGCCGGCGGCGATCCCTTTGATGATGAACCTCTGCATGAACAGAAAAAAAGCGACGATCGGAATCATTCCCATGACGGCGTAAGCGAACGCCAGGTTCAAATCGCTGCTGTACTGGCCGAAAAAGAAATATTGCTGCAGCGGAATCGTGCGGTATTGCTTATCCTGCAAGTACAACAGGGGCAGCAGGAAATCGTTCCAGATGTACAGCGCGTTCAGCACGAGCACCGTCGCCGTCACCGGCTTCAGCAGCGGCAGCACGATCCGGGCGAAGATGCCGGGCGTCGAGCAGCCGTCGATGCGGGCGGCCTCCTCGATTTCGCGGGAGATGCCCTTGACGAATCCGGTGTAGAACAGGACGCCCATCTGCACCCCCATCCCCCCGTAAACAAGCGTAATGCCCCAGTGCGTGTTGATCAAGTGAAGCGACTTGCCCAGCTTGTACAGCGGCAGCATCGTCACCTGGAACGGCACCATCATGCCCGACAGGAACAGCACGAAGATCAAGTTGTAAAACGGCTTGTTCCGCCGGGCGATCGCATAGCCGGCCAGCGCGGAGGCGAAGACGATGAGCGCAACCGAAATCGCCGTGACGATCAGGCTGTTCACAATCGCCGTCGGATAATGGGACGTTTGCCAGGCGCTCACGAAGTTGGACAGGTTGAGGCCGGGCGGCAGCGCATAAAACGACTGGAACGTCTGCTGCGCCGTCTTCAGCGACATGAGCAGGGCGACGTACAGCGGGAACAGGAACACGATCGCCAGCAGGGCGACGAACGCGAACGCGAGAACTCGGGTCGGCCTCATCTTACATCTCCACCTCCCGTCTTCTGAATACGGCCACCTGCACGATCGTGACGATCACCAGGATGAGGAAGAAGATCATCGACAGCGCCATGCCGTAGCCGGCCTTGTAGTTGGCGAACGACGTCTTGTAAATGGACGTGGCGATCACCTCGGTCGCGAAACCGGGACCGCCGTTCGTCGTTACGTAGACGAGGTCGAACACCTTCAGCGAACCGGTCAGCACCAGCAACAGGTTGATCGTGACCGACGGCGCGAGCAGCGGCAGCTTGACGCTCCGGAAGATGCGAAGCGCGCCCGCTCCGTCCATCCGGGCGCTCTCGATCAGCTCGCCCGGCACGCCCTGCAGGCCGGCGATGTAGATGATCATCGGCGAGCCGACGCCCTGCCAGACGGCGATGATGACAAGCCCAAGCATCGCGTAATCGGGATTGCCGAGCGGGCTCGTGACGTCGAGACCGAAGTGGCGGAGCAAGTTCGGAAAGCCCTGGCTGTAGTTGTAGCTCCAGATGAAGCCGGAGAGCACGGTGGAGATGACGCCCGGCAGGAAGAAGATCGTCCGAAATCCGTTGCGGAACTTCAAATAATTGTCCAGCAGCAGCGCCAGGAAGAGCGACAGGATGTTGACGATGATCGTCACGACGATCGCATACCGGAACGTGTTGCCGAGCGCGTCCCACACGTCGGAATCGCGGAACGCGTTCGCGTAATTTTCCCAGCCGGTGTAATGCAGCTTCGGAGAGATGCCGTCCCAGTCCGTGAACGAATACCGGGCTCCCGTGACGAGCGGAACGAGCACCGCCATCACGAACAGAAGGACGCCCGGCAGGAGGAACAGCAAGTACCACATCTCCCCGCGGAGGTTACGTTTCCATTGCGCCATGCTTCCATTCCTTCCCGACAGCGGACGGCACAGGCTCAAGGCCCATGCCGTCCGAATCGTCTGTTTCCCGTGTTAGTTGTGATTCCTCGCAACCCATTCGTCCATGTTCCGAATGACCTGGTCCTGCGTCTCCTTGCCGAAGAACATCTTCTCCAGTTCCTGGCTGAGCGGCGTGCCCCAGTCGATCGTCGTGCGGCTCAGGAACGATTGCGAATCGTATGTCTGGCCGTTGTCCAGATAAGGCTTCAGGTCGGCCATCGCCGGCGCGATGTCCGTCGTCGTCCCCTTGACGTAGCTCAACGATTTGACGTTCTCCACCCATAGGTCGCCGCCTTCCTTGCTCGCCATGAACGCCAGGAACTTGAACGCCGCGTCCTTGTGCTGCGACTTGCTGTTGACCGCGAGCGAGGCGTCCGGGTTGAATTCCAGCTTGTTCAAGCTCTCGTCGTTGCTGAACGGGTACGGGAACACGCCGATGCCGGTGTTGTACAGGTCCGGATTCTTCTTCTGGATGTCGGCGAGCGGCCACGTGCCGGAGTAAAGCATGGCGGCGTCGCCCCGGGCGAACAAGTCCACGCTGCCGTTGTAGTCGACGCCGAGCTGGTCCTTGTTGCCGTACTTGAACAGATCCATCGCGTGGCTCAGCGTCGTCTTCGTCGCCGGATTGTCGGCGAACTTGGCCTGGCCCTTTTCCAACTTGTCGAAAAAGTCCGTCTGCTTCTCCACCAGCACGGTGTTGCTGGGCAGATCGCGCGTGGACCACATGCCGAGCGTCCAGATGTCCTTCCAGCCGAGCGCGAACGGCGTCTTGCCCGCGTCCTTGATCTTCCGGGCGGCGGCCATGAGCGCATCGTACGTACGCGGCACCTGGATGCCGAGGTCGCTAAAAATCTTCTTGTTGTAGTACACCGCGATCGGCCCGGCGTTCACCGGCATGATGTAGTTGCGGCCGTCCGTCGCCTGCGCTTGCAGCACGCCCGGATCGAAGCCGGACATGAACGGCTGGTCGGTCAAGTCTTCGAGGTAGCCGCCGTCCTTGAACAGCTTCGTCTGCGCGCCGGCGTTCAGCGTGAACACGTCGACCATGTCGCCGCCGGCCATCTTCGTCTTCAGCAGCGTGTAGTAGTCGTCGTACTTGACCGGCTGCACGTCCACCTTGATGTTCGGATTTTCGCTTTCGAACTGCTCGACGATCTTGTTGATGGCGTCGGTCACGTCGCTTTTGAAATGCATGAACGTGATCGTCACCGGCTTGCCGTCCGCCGGCGCGGAAGCAGGCGCGGAGGACGAGGCGGAAGCGGAAGCCGTTCCCGAAGGCTCCGATGCGCCGGACGGGCCGGCCGAGCCGCCGCTTGCGCCGCTTGCGCCGTTGCCGCCGTTGCCGCCGCCGCACGCCGAGAGCGCGGCCGCCAGCAGGAACGAACTGAGGATGATGCCGGCACTTCTTTTCATCTGGGTACCCCTTCTCTTAAAAAGGATTTAGGTTGGAAGCGATTCGGCTTCGTTCCGCTGTTCATCTTACCGCTCGGCAAGCGGCGGCAAAATCCAATAAATTGGCGATTCGATGTTTAAGATTTTGCCTCGCGGTATTCCGACGGCGTCCGTCCCGTGAACTTCTTGAACACCTGGCTGAAATAGCGCTGGTTCTCGTAGCCGACGAGCTCGGCGATTTCGTTGATTTTGCGGTCGGACCCGCGCAGCAGCTCGCACGCCTTCTCCATTCGCTTGCGCGTGACGTATTCGATGAAGTTCTCGTCCGTCACCGCCTTGAACAGCTTGCTCAGGTGGCTCGGATCCAGATGGAATCGCGTGGCCACGTCGATCAGGCTGACGTCCTCGAAGTAATGGGCGTCCAAGTAGCGGACGATCTCCTGGGCCGTGCCGGCGGCATCGGGCGAGCCGCGGCTCGGGCCGCTGCCTGCCGCCTCGGCCGCGAGCGCCAGATCGGCCCGAAGCCGCTCGAGATCCAGCAGCGCGGAGAGCGCGCCGGAGCCGAACAGCGCCGGGAAGGCGGAAGCGATGTCCGGCCGCTCGGAGGCGGCTGTCTCCAGGACGCTCCGCAGCGCCCGTTGCGCCTCGCGGATCGTCAGGTCCGGGCGGCTCTCCGCCTTGCGGGCGAGCTCCTCCGTCAGCCGGCGGGCGGCTTCGCCGTTGCCGGAAGCGAACGCCTGTCCGAGCGCCTTCAGCTCGAACGAGGACAACAGGCCCGCCCCGGCAGTCCCGCCGCCCGCCGCTTCGGCCCAGCGCAGCGACAATCCGGCGGCGGCGAGCGGATTGTCCAGCAGCGCGCCGTCGGCGGCGCGCAACGCTGCCGGCAGCTTGTCCGGCTGGTCGCAGAGCGGGCTGATGCCGACAACGACGTCCGCCCCGAGCACCGCCTTCACGGCGGCGTGAAAGGCAGCGAACAGCGCTTGCGCTCGCTCGCGGTCCAGCCGCGATTCCGGCAGCAGCAGGCAAAGCCGCATCCGGTCGTCCGATTTGTAGGGAACCGGAGCGCGGTCCGCCGGCACGGCTTCGCGGATCACTTCGCCGAGCACGTTCTCGACGCTGAACATGAACAGGTCGGCGTTGCCGTGAAACTTCCGCTCGGCAATGTCGCGGAACTGGCGGAACATGCACACCGCCAGCCGGCACGGCTCCTCCAGTTCCGTCAGGCCGAGCTCCTTCGCCTGCCGGCGAATGTCCGCCGGGTTCGCGATGCGGCCGCTCGTCACATGCTGCAGGAACGTTTCCCTCCGCAGCCTGAGCATGTCCTGCGTAAACTTGAGCTGCTGCTGGCGGCTGGAATAGTCGCGGACCGCCTCGACGGCCTTGAGCAGCGCGCTTCGCAGCTCCGGCAGCGACACCGGCTTGAGCACGTATTCGCAGGCGTCGTAGGTCAGCGCCGCCTTCAAATATTCGAACTGCGAGTAACCGCTGATGACGATGACCTTGATCTCGTTGTATCGCTCGTAGAGCGTCTCCAGAAACTTCCGGCCATTCATGACCGGCATGTTCATATCGGTGACGACGATGTCCGGCTTGCTCACGCGAATGAGCGCCAGCGCCTCCTCGCCGTGCCTCGCCGTGGCGATGACTTCCAGGTCGAGCGCCAGCTCGTTGATCATCTTGCTGACCGACATCCGCCCCAGCGGCTCGTCGTCCACGACCATCACCTTATACAAGCTCGGTCCCTCGCTTCTTGTAGGGGATTCGAATGCCGACTTTCGTTCCTGCGTCCGGGGCGCTGGCGACGGTCAGCCCGTACGCCGGGCCGTACGCCAGCCGAATGCGCTCGTGGACGTTCTTGAGCCCGATCGACACGCCGGCGAACACTTCGTACGAACGGCGCTCCAACTCCGACCGCAGCGACGCCAGCCGCACCGGGTCGATGCCGGGGCCGTCGTCCGCCAGCTCGATGACGACATCGTCTCCTTCGCGGAAGGCGCTCAACTTCAGCTTCAGCCGCCGCTTCCGCTTGCCGAGCCCGTGAACGACGACGTTCTCGATGACCGGCTGCAGGACGAAGCGGATGACGGAACAGTCCATCAGCGCGGCGTCGACCGCGAATTCCGTCTGCAGCGAGTCCTCGAACCGGAGCTGCTGGAGGTACAAGTAATTGTTGACGTGCGCCAGCTCCCGGCCGATCGTCGATTCGAGGTTGCCTTCGTAGAAGCTGTAGCGGAACATGTCGCCGAGCGCCCGGCACATCTCGTGGATCTCGTAATCGCCGGCCAGCACCGCCTTGCCCCCGATCGTCTGCAGCGTATTGTACAGAAAATGCGGGTTGATCTGCATCTGCAGCGCCAAAATTTGCGCTTCCTTGTTGCGCAGCTGCATCTGGTATTCGGTCTCGATCAGCTCGCGGATCTTGTCCGTCATGAAGTTGAAGTTGCGCGTCAGCTCCGACAGATCGTCGCGGTGCTTCGGCGGCTTCAGCGTCACGTGGAAGTTGCCGCTGCGCACCGCCTTCATCGCCTGGCCGAGCCGTTGGATCGGACGGGTGATCTGCTGCTGGGCGAGCAGCGAGAAGAGCGCGATGACCGCCACGACGAACACGAGCGCGCCGATCGTGATGAGCAGCATGTTGCGCCGGTTGCGCGCCAGCTCCAAATTCGGATCCCTCAGCGTATGTTCCGCCGGGAAGGAATACGTCTTGCTCAGCGTATACGGAAACTTCACCCCGTTGACGCGAAGGCGCAACTCCTCTCCCGCTTGCCAGTCGCTCCACGGCAGCGCCCATACCTCGCCGTGATCGGGAATCGCCGTCCCCTGCCAGGGAGCGTCCGGATACGTGCCCGCGTTGATCGCGGGGAACATCTCGTCCCAGCCGCTCTCGTCCCCTGCGCTGAAGGGCGTGCCGTAGCCTCCGTTGCCCAGCGGCTTCCCGCTTCGCCACAGCCATTCCCGGTTCGTTCGCTTGTTCACGAGCGAGATCGCCTTGCCGCCCAGCTTCGGAACGACCGTCAGCGCCATCGCCTCCGTCTCGCCGACCCACGCCGGGTAGCCTTCGAACGTTCGGCTCGTCCATTTTGCCGTCATTCGTTACGTCCTCCCGTGCTTCATTCGCCATTCTCACCATTGTAGCTCCACGAGCGTCGGCGTACAATTTCACATTTTGGGCTTCTCATGTTCAATATTTTGCCGCCGCAAAAAAAGCGAAAACGGCGCCGTCAGGCACCGTTCGACCGCATTTCCTCGGGGAGCTCATGACCGCTCGCCGCCATCTCTTCGCGGATGAGCGTCCATTGTTCCCGGGAAGCCTGGATCATGGACGCATCCGTGATCTGCTTGTCATGAATAACCCGGCTGAACCAGCGAACCGCTTCGCGAGGATTGCCGGTCCGCCGGTGAAGCTCTCCGATCAGGTAGAGAAGCCGGGCGTTGTTGACCGCTTCCAGTTCGGACTCATAGACCTGTATGTACGAATCCAGCGCAAACTTGAGGAACTTGCCCTCCATCTCGGTATCGCCTTCGTACCGGTACAGCCAGGCGATGTGATGGAGCAGCCCGGCGACGACGCGATCCTTCTCCTTCACCGTCTGCGCTGTCAGCAGCGCCAGCTTGTAGCATTCCATCGCGTCCCGGGCGCTCCGCTCGCCGCCGTAGTCCCGCGCCACCCAGAATTTCCCCATCTTCTCCAGATAGGCTTCGACAAGCGGCTGCGGGAGCTCCTCGCGGAAGTTCTCGGTCGAGGCGAAGCCGCAGAACGGGCAGACGCGAACGACGTAGAAGTCCGGGTTGACCCGGTCGAAATGGCCGCAAAAGTCGGAATCGACGCGGACCGCCCGTTTGAAGCTGGGCCGGACGCGGGACGTTTGGAAGACGGATTTGCAGCATGAGCAGGTGATCTTGGTCTGATATAACGGATCCATGGCCGATTCTCCCCGGCGCCGATCCGTTTAGCCGCTTCGGATGGCGCAATATTGTTGGTCAGCTATTGACAAAATGAAAGGCGGGCCCCGAGAGGCGCTCCAGCATAATCTCTTGCAGGTCCGCGGGCAACTCCGTCTCCGCCAGAGCTCTCCGCATGCAGTCCAGCCACGCCTCCGCCCTCTCCCGCGTGATCGGAAAAGGCAGGTGTCTGGCGCGCATCATCGGATGCCCGTGGGCGTCGGAATAAAGCGGCGGACCGCCGAAAAACTGGGTCAAAAACTGATACTGCTTCTCCATCACCGGCCGGATGTCTTCCGGGAACAGCGAAGCGAGCAGCGGATGCTCCTGCACCTTCGGATAAAACTTCTCCACCAAATCCCGTATCGTCGGAGCGCCGCCAGCGGCCTCGTAAATCGTCGCGTAGGACAAAAGAATCGACCTCCTTGTTCGCTTTTGCCCGCGTTCCGGGACTTTCTCCTTATGGTTCCCCTCATTATATCACAAACGGATCGGACCGATCTCTCCATCAACAAAAAACGCCCGAAAGCGGGCGATTAACAGAGCTTTAAGTTCGACCAGGCTAACAATCTTCCTCTGGAGGTGCCAAAGATTCCCGAATCACGTAAACGAAAGCGCATACAATCAGACCGACCACAATCCCCGCCATACTGATCCCTCCGTCCTCTTCTGATCGGTGAGACATCCGGAAGACGTTTTCTCTATACCCGGCTTTGTACCTATCTATATTTTAGCATATGCCCGGAAAATGGTCACCACTCTCTTTGCGGATAGCGGGAGGAACATGTTGCCGGAAAGAAACGGGCGATGGGCTCATATAGTTGGGACAAGAGGTTTTATTGCGAGGATGGAGTGAAGAGAAGATGCGGCTGTCGGCGAAATCCCCGGGCCGGGTTCGTCCTTCCCGCACCGGAGGCTGGCTTCCGGCGCTCGCAATCGGCCTGACGGTGGCCCTGATCGGCGGCCTGGCGCTCGCCATGCCCGAAGTCGCCCTGTCAGCGTCGCTGAAAGGGCTGGCCGTCTGGTGGGACGTGTTGTTTCCGGCGCTTTTTCCGTTTTTTGTGCTGTCTGAAATGCTGCTGGGCTTCGGCGTCGTCCATCTGACGGGCACGCTGCTCGATCCTCTCATGCGGCCGTTGTTCCGCGTTCCGGGCTCCGGCGGCTTCGTCGTGGCGATGGGCTTCGCCTCCGGGTATCCCGTCGGCGCTCGGCTCACCTCGCGCCTGATGGAGGAAAAGCTGGTCGATCGGGAAGAAGGGGAGCGGCTGGTCGCGATGACGACGTCATCCGATCCGATCTTCCTGATCGGCGCCGTCTGCATCGGCTTTTTCGGACGGGCGGACATCGTGCCGGTGCTGGCCGCGGCCCACTACGGAGGCGCCGTGCTGCTCG
>Ga0207747_1002508_pt1 | contig 10097 bp, 9 predicted proteins | sample HigsolmetaGSP11D_FD_184839 | JGI IMG/M metagenome (GOLD analysis project Ga0207747, IMG submission 184839) | High solid enriched microbial communities from the Joint BioEnergy Institute, USA - SP1-1-D (SPAdes) | ecosystem: Engineered > Bioreactor > SSF (Solid state fermentation) > Aerobic >... | reverse complement strand
TGAATATATCCTGGATGCCATCAAAAACGGCGCCAAAGGGTATTTGTTAAAAAATACGGATCCAGAGCGCATCCGTGATGCCATAAAAAGTGTGTACTACGGACATACGATCATGCCGGATACCGTGATGGAGAAACTAAAAGGTAATCTTGGCAGCAATAAAGATGAGAATCGCCCGGTATTTGATAAAAGTTTATTTACGGAAAGAGAGCTCGACATCATGGCGCTGATAGCCAAAGGCTTATCCAATAAGGAAATTTCGAAACAACTGTTTATTTCAGAAGGAACGGTGGCCAATTACATTACGTCCATTTTAGGAAAAACAAGTCTCGAGCACCGCACGCAGATCGCCATTTATTACTTGAAAGGACATGTCGATTCGTAATGGAAATTTGGATGACAGCGGTCAAGGTTGTATTAGTGTTATATCTCATTATCTCCTATGCCGGCTCCGAGCTAAAGGAAGCGCCATGGTTTGTCCTTTTTATCCTGATTTATTTCAGTATGAACATTACCATCTATATTTTTAAAAACACAAAAGTGCGGGCCGTTCTGCACATAGCACTCATTTTCCTTATATTGGTTGCTCAATATCGCGTTTACCCTTTACTGATTATTTTATTGTCCATAAATGTATTTGAACTGGGAAGGCTTTTTAAAAAAGAAAAACTCGTGATGTTATTGTTAACCATGATTCCATTGTTTTATCTTCATCAGAACGTTTTCACGGCTTATTTTCTCGCCACAACGCTCTGTTTCATGATTTATATGGTGATTGACTTATATTCAGAAAGACTGAATAGGCTTCGCGAGCAAACCGATGTTATGCGAAAGAACATCCAACGGTTAGTTAACAGATTGAGCAGCAACGAAGAATATCTCAGACAGTCGGAATATACCTACCGCCTTGAAGAAAGAAACCGCATATCCCAAGAGATTCATGACCACATCGGTCATGCCATGACAAGCGCCTTAATTCAAATGGAAGCCTCAAAGCGGCTCATGGAAACCGGTGAAACGGAGCAAGCGTTAAGCCTCCTACAAAATGCCATTCAGATTTCCAAAGCAGGCATTGAACGCATCCGCGTGACTTTGAAAAATATGAAACCGGCCAAAGAACAAATTGGGATCAACCGCATCAAATTAATGGCTTCCGAGTTCGCTTCCAAACATCATATCGCCGTTCCGTTGACACATAAGGGGAATTTGGATGTGATCACACCCCTTCAGTGGAAGGTTTTATATGAAAATGCCAGTGAGGCTCTAACTAATGTCTTAAAATATGCGGAAGCGACGATGGTGTCGATTGAAATACACGTTTTCAATAAATTTATTAAGATGGTCGTGAAGGATAACGGAAAAGGGGCAGAAAAAATAAAAAGAGGCTTAGGTATTATTGGGATGGAGGAGCGGACGGCGGCGCTGAACGGACAAATTATTACAGATGGGTCCGATGGCTTTTCAGTCACCACCTTGCTGCCGCTTGATGAGGTTTCTCATAAAAAAATATGAAAGACTTCATGTTGGAAAGGTGAACTTCTGCACTGCCGGAGGCTCACCTTTCTGTTTTATAATTTCCTTACAAAGAGCGCTTGGTTTTACCAAGCCTTTTGGGAATGTAAAGCTTTTGTTGTCTTGAGAAAAAAATGCCCTTTTTTACCAATACAATAAATCCGAGGTGAAAAAAATGAAAGTCTTGGAAATGCAAAATGTCACGAAAAAATTCGGTGATTTTGTCGCTGTGGATAATGTGACGCTATCGGTTGATGAGGGGGAAATCTTTGGATTTCTCGGTCCGAACGGAGCCGGTAAAAGCACATCTATAAACATGATCGCCGGGCTATTAAGATTAAACGAAGGCAAGATCAAAATTTTAGGAAAAGACATTTCGAAATCCAATCAGTTTGCTAAAAAAAATATCGGGATTGTGCCTCAAGATATCGCCATTTATGAGGAATTGACGGCTTTTGAAAACGTGAAATTTTTCGCGGGTTTATATGGTTTGCGTGGGGAAGCACTGAATGAGCGGGTGGAGGAAGCTCTGGAATTTGTCGGCCTCAGCGATAAAGCCAAAAGTCATCCAAAAGATTTTTCCGGTGGCATGAAGCGGAGGCTGAACATCGCTTGTGCGATCGCTCATCGCCCGAAGCTGATTATTCTCGATGAACCAACCGTTGGCATTGACCCGCAGTCGCGGAACTATATCTTGCAATCCGTCCGCAAGTTGAACGAAATGGGCTGTACCATTATATACACGAGCCACTACATGGAGGAAGTGGAAGAGGTTTGTACGCGGATTGCGATTATCGATCATGGAAAAATCATTGCCGAAGGAACGAAAGCGCAGTTGAAGTCAATCATTACAAACACGAAGGATGTTTGGGTCGGGGTTACGTCTTGTCGTGAAGTTGACCCAGATGAGCTGAAAGACATCGCCGGGGTTCAAGAAGTGCAAATCAATTGGGAAGACAATGTCATTAAGATTAATTCTGCGATTGACGTCAATAACTTAAACAAGATCATTCGTTATTTCATCAATCACAATATTGAAATTCGGTCATTGGAAGAAAAAGCGCCGAACTTAGAAACCGTCTTTTTGACATTAACGGGCAGGAATCTCCGTGACAAATAATCAGGCAGGAACGTTTCAAGATTTAAAAAAATAGAAGGAGGTTTCGAGGACGTGAAAACATTAAGCATTGCCACTAATGAAATCAAACAATCATTGAGCAATAAAAGAACATTGGTCTTTTTACTCGCTTTTCCGATTTGTTTGATGCTCATTCTCGGGCTCGCATTATCAAATGCTTTCAACTCATCGATTAAAATTGAAGATTTTCGTGTTTTATATCTTGTCAAAGGGAACACGGAGGTGGAGCAAGCTTTTCACTCGTTTATTAAAGAAGCGAAAAAGTACGGGGTGCAGTTTATTCGAACAAATGACGAAATAGACGCAAAAAAGGCCGTTAAAGAAAATAAATATGTTGGTTTGGTTGAGGTTACAGACCAAGGGATCCAATTGTACGAGAACAATGCCAACGCTATTAAGGGCAGTCTTTTGAAGGGCATGTTAAAAACCTTTGCGGATAAAGTGAATCTAGCTACCACAGTCGCAAAAACCGATCCCGGAAAAGTTCAAGATGTATTAGCCGATAGCGGGCAAAATAACTATGTTCAAGAAACATCGATAAATTCTTATAAAGAGCCGCATGCCATGGATTACTATGCCGTGGCGATGACCAATCTGGCTGCTTTTTTTGGGATGATGTCGGCGGTCTATCTGATTAGAGGGGAGCGCCAGCGAAAAACCGATATTCGGCTTTCGGCTGCACCGATTTCAAAAATGGAGATTCTCTCGGGTAAGGTTTTAGGGGGAATTCTGACCAATGTCCTCTGTATGTTGATCATTGTTCTAGTTAGTAAATGGGTTTTTAAAGCGAATTGGGGAGATCATCTGGCGGTAGTCTTCTTAGTCTTACTTTCAGAAGTCATTTTAGCCGTCAGCCTAGGGGTTGGAATCAGCTACATGATCAAAACGGATAACACCGTGAACGCGATAACGATGGTTTTTGTTCAAGTCGCGGCCTTTTTCGGCGGCAGTTATTTTCCCATCGATGATGTGGATAGCTTTGGCGGTATATTTACGCGACTTTCTCCGCTTTACTGGGCAAACAATGCCATCAACAAGGTCATTTATCTCAACGACATGACCCCGGCGGTTCATACAATGATGTGGAACCTCGGTATAGCAGTCTTATTCTTATTGATATCAGTAATATCCATGCGCAGACGGGAGGGGCTCTAGGTTGAAGGATATTTTCTGGCTCGTCAAAAATGTATTCAAAATCCTATTGAAAAAGAAGTTCAGCTTTCTCATTATCGTAGGTCTACCCATCGTCGGCGTGATTCTTTCTTTCCTTATGTACGGGAGTTCGGACAGAACGGAACTGCGCGTCGGCATTGTGAATAATGATTCAGGAGAAATCTCACGTGATGTGGTATCTTTCATTAAAAGTCAAGAGCATGTCAAAGTCAGTGAGATCAAGAATGCCGAAGTGAATGACCGCGTCGCAGGTGGAAAACTGGATTGTGTGGTGATCATTGACCGCGGATTTTCCCAAAGCGCCATGAGTGGGAATCCCGACCCTGTACGGATTATTTCCATTAAAGGGGAAGCGGTAACGAGCTATATTAAATCCTATTTGAACAATTATATTGGCGATATCGCCGCTTTCGGCCGATTGGCAGGAAATAATCAGGATAAATTTCATCAACTATACGAAGACTATCAACGATCCACATTTAAGGTTCATAGTGTATCTTTACAAGATACATCGAAATATCAAAACATGACGTATCAGACGATTGGTTTTCTTGTCATGTTTATGTTGTTTGCTGCCGTTAATTTATCTAATATGATGACAAAGGAAAAAGAAAAACGGACGTATTTCCGAATTCTTTCGGCGCCAGTTACCGCCAAAGCGTATGTCTTATCCAATATCCTATCCAACTTGATCATCATGGTCATTCAAATATTGGTGACATTAACGGTGATGACGAAAATCTTCCATATTAATATTGGTTTTCCGTTTTGGGAAATGTTCGGCGTCCTCACTTTGTTCGCATTGATCGCCATCGGCTTGTCGCTTGCCATCGTTGCCCTCGCTGACAGTTCAGCAGCGGCCGGGGCTTTCGAAAACCTGGTGGTTGTACCGACGTGTTTAATTTCTGGTTGTTTCTTTCCCGCTGACATCATGCCGGAAGTGTTGCAAAAAATCGCTGATTTCACGCCACAGCGCTGGCTGCTTGATACGATCACGAAACTTCAACAAGGGGAAGCCTTCTCCCATTTATATGTGAACTATCTCATCCTTATTGCCTTCGCTGCAGTCTTTTTCCTCATCGCCGTCTATAAAATCGCTAGGCAAAACGATGTAAGGAATTTTGTGTAAACGAAAGTCTTGCGATACGCAAGAAAAAGGTTGACTCATAGGAGGAATATCCCACCAGTGAGTCAACCGTATTTGTTTTAATACTTCGTGGCTTCATCAATCGGCATGACGACCGGTACAGCCGCACCTTTGTATTGTTTCTTAATGAAGTCTTGGACTTCTTTGGAATGGAAGATGTCGACGATTTTCTTATAGGTTTTGTTGTCTTTATCTTTCGTTTGGGCGGCGATGATGTTGATATACGCTTTGCTGTTTGCGTCCTCGCGGAAGATTGGGTCTTTTGTCGGGTTCAGACCGGCATTAATCGCCATATCACAGTTGATAATGCTAGCGGCGGCATCGTCAAGACCACGCGGTGTTTGCCCGGCTTCAACCGGTGTAATTTTTAAGTGTTTCGGGTTATCTTTAATCGCTTCAACGCCTTGCGTGCCATTGAAATCATCCGACAATGTCAACAAACCCGCTTTAGCCAGCAAGGCAAGCGCCCGGGCTTCGTTCGTTGCGTCATTCGGTATGATGATTTGATCGCCGTTTTTAATATCTTTAATGTCTTTAACTTTTTTGGAGTAAATCCCCATCGGCCAAATTGCAGTTGTGCCAATCGCGGTTAAGTCCAGATGATGTTGTTTCTTAAAGGCATCAAAATAAATGATCGTTTGGAAGGCGTTCAAATCAAGGTCACCGTTATTGAGCGCCAAGTTTGGTTGAACGTAATCGCTGAATTTCACAATTTCAATGTCAATGCCGTCTTTTTTGGCGAGTTTTTTGATGAGATTCCAAGTCGGCAGTTCAGCCGGAGAAATCCCGACTTTGACGACTTTGTCACCGCTTGCGCTTTTATTGTCGCTATTGTTTCCGCAGGCGGTGGCGGCAATTAAAGTGAAAAGAGATAGGATGATAACAAATAGTTTTTTCAATTGAGTAACCTCCAATGGTGTTTTTTATTTAATGACGGCGAATTTTCTTCGCCAGGACATTACCTAAGGATTGAATGAGCTGTACGAATACGACTAAAAGGACAACGGTGATCAGCATGACGAGAGGTTTGAATTGCTGATACCCGTAGGTGATGGCCAAATCCCCGAGGCCGCCGGCACCCACTGCACCGGCCATGGCGGAAGCCCCGACGAGGCCGATAAAGGCAATCGTTAACGCCAAAATAATGGATCCGAGAGCTTCCGGCAAAAGGAATTTCCAAATGATTTGCCAAGTCGTGGCTCCCATGGCTTGGGCCAATTCAATGACGCCCTGGTCAACTTCAAGGAGCGAGTTTTCGACGAGCCGCCCAATGTATGGCGCCGTAAAAATGACTAATGGAACGATCGCCGCCGTCGTCCCGATGGCGGTTCCGACAATGAGTCGTGTAAAAGGAATAATAGCGACAATCAGAATAATAAAAGGAATAGAACGAAAGATGTTAATGACGATATTCAAGATCGAAAAAATAATACGGTTAGGCAAAATCCCGTTTTCTCTTGTAATAACGAGAATCACACCGAGCGGTATGCCGATGAGAACGGCAAAAAGAAACGAAACACTTACCATATAAAGGGTTTCTTTGATAGAATCGATGATTTCGGGTCCGAGCCAAGTCCAATCCGTTCCCATTTATTCCACCTCCTTGACGGTGACGTTTTGTGATTGGATATAACGGATGGCTTCGTCAACCGTCTCCTTTGGTCCGTTAAATCCGACAATCAAGTTACCGAAGGGGCTGCCTTGGATTTCGGTGACCATCCCGTTGTAGACGCTGAGGTCAATCGGGAATTTTTTCGCCACGGTGGATAAGAGCGGGTCGTTCGTGGCATCCCCTTTAAACAGTAACCGGTAAATATGATGTTCCTGATCATCGCGTTTTTCGGCAATCAAACGTTTCACGGAGTCCGGCAATTCGTCATTCAACACGGTGCGGACAAAGTTTTTGGCGATCGGTGTCTGTGGGTCGGTAAAGACGTCCAAAACCGAACCCTGTTCGACGATGACCCCGCCGTCGATAACGGCCACTTTGTCGCAGATGTCGCGGATGACATTCATTTCATGCGTGATCATGAGAATCGTAATGCCGAGTTCGTCGCGCACCCGTTTTAAAAGCCGTAAAATCGACCGCGTCGTATCCGGGTCAAGGGCCGATGTCGCCTCGTCACACAAAAGAATATGCGGGTCGGTCGCTAGCGCACGGGCAATGCCGACGCGTTGCTTTTGACCGCCGGATAGTTGCTCGGGGTATTGATGGGCTTTGTCTTCCAATCCGACGAAGCGAAGCAGCTCCATCACTTTTTTCTTAATCTCGTCTTTCGGTTTGCCTTGAAGTACGAGTGGCATCGCAACGTTAGCGAACACCGTCTTGGCATGTAAAAGGTTAAATTGTTGAAAAATCATGCCGATTTTCTTGCGCTCCTCGCGCAGTTTTCGTTTCGGCAGACTTTGTAAATCAATACCATTAACGAGCACTTTTCCGGATGTCGGGCGTTCCAGCAAGTTCACGCAACGAATGAGCGTGCTTTTCCCAGCGCCACTGAAGCCGATGACCCCAAAAATCTCGCCTTTTTTGACTTCGAGGTTAATGCCTTTAAGCGCCTCGACCTTTTTGGTTTTATCTTTTCCGTAAACTTTACGGACATCTTGAAAAATAATCAACGAAGAGCCCCCCATCGCACCTACTTACCTTTTATCCTAAACAAAAAACCTCTTTCCATTCGAAAGAGGTTTCATCTATGAGAACCTTATCTTTCAGAATGAAAATCATTCTGCAGGACGGAGCACCTTTTCCCGAATAAGGGAAGGTTGCCGGACGTCATAGGGCCTGGTCCCTCGGTCACTCTTGATAAGATCTTTTTTATTAGATTGTCAGTTAACGATATTTATCATAAAACGCGCAGAAAGACATGTCAATATATAAAATTTTCATCGAAAGGTATGGCAGCGCTTACATCGGCACCGTGACAAGAAAAAAATTTTTTTGAGTAAAATCTGGCATGGAGGGTTTTTAGTGAGATTTAAAGTTTCGAAAGGCTGCAAAATCTGGTGTGTGCTTAAAAAGGAGGAAAGGGGGCAGGCGGAATTTCACAAAAAACGAGAGGCACAAGTAGTTTGAGAAAAAAACACCCACCTTAAACGAGTTTCGGAGGGTGTTCTATTCCTTATAGTAGTATAGCGCAAGGGAACAATTAGCACTGACGGCATCGTTTTGTTCGTCAATTGATAAGCGGTGGGTGATAAGGGTGTGCGGTGATTTCTCCAAACGCTTAAGAAAATCCGTCATCGCTTTCATGGTGGTCGATTGTGCGTTTAATTTCATATCGATTTTTTCTAATCCGCTTTTTGCCTTTTCGGGTTCGGGATGTCCGAATGTCAGATCAGAGATGTATATACCCGAAGTCTTTTCGATGCCATTCAAATCATTTAAAAAAGCTGTAAGGTCGGAGTTGCGCGGCAGATTTTTTTCAACGTTTCCCTGCTCTTTGGATTTTGCTGCTACGTTCTTTTCTAGTTGGTAGATTTTCACAAGCTGCTTTTCCGTTTTCAGTTCGTTCGCCATTAAAGTGGTCTCGTTTTTTATAGGTTGTACGGCTTTAACATAAAAAAGAATGCTAGCAATCATAAGCATAAGAGGGACGGCTGTGCCAATGACCATTTTAAGATTGATGGCTTTTCTCACGGTGATGTCCCTCCTTTTTCTGTCGCCTTAAACTGAACCGAGAACACGGCAACGCGTTGCGATGCCTCCGTTGTGATGTTTATCAACTGGGCTTGCGAAATATCCGGCGCTTGGACTAGTCGATCAAGATAATCCGAAACTTGATTAAGAGTTTGAAAACGCACATCAATGGTAATATTTCCATTATCCTCATAATCCAACGCAATGATCGATGTGTTTTGGGGCAATAGATGTGTCAGTCGGTCCATGCGCGCCGTTGTAAAGGTCGGCAAACTGTCAACATAGTCGGCTGCTTGTTGGTAGTGCAGTGATGCCTCCGACTGCCGTGTCAATGCCTCCGCTTGCTGCTGAAGTTTGATTCTCGTTTGTTTCGTTATCCCGAGTTGTCCTTCAATATCTGTCAATTGCTGTTTTTGATAGATGTACAGTCCAACAACTAAGGCTAGGGCAAGAACGGCAAGCCCGGTTGTGATTGAAAAAAAGATTATAAACGCTTTATTGTCTTTTTCCTTTTCCGGCAACAAATTGATATTGACCAGCATCATTTTACTCCTTTTAACGCCAGCCCAATTGGCAATAAAAATTCGTGTGGGATCGGTTCGCCTGATGATGCACGAAACTTGTACCGCTTTAAATTTTTAACCGGTACATTCGTCAAATTTTCTAATTCCTGTTCAAAGTCACTAAGGAATGGGTGATCCCCGATAATAATAATCATTGAGATTTGAACGTCCCCTTGATGTAGCGAATACGTATAAAAGCTTATAATGCGGTCGAGTTCTGTAAATGTTTCTTCTAACTGAAGCTGTGTCGTCTTGCTGATATCGGCTCCGTTTTCATGTATAAAATATTGAAATGCTAACTGTCTCGTGAAAATGGGTTGATGGTCGTGAAAAAGACTGACCATGGCGTTGTTTTGATGCAATTGAATGCACATAATATGGTCATTTGGCTCTGTCATTCCTAAAGCATACAATAATCGGTAGACAGATAAGGGAGTAATATCGGCGCAAACTGGTTTTAATCCGGCGCTTTGTAGCACCTCCGCGTAATCAGTCAGTAAAGGTTTTGGTGAGACGAAGAGCAGGATTTCTTTTTTCTCTCCCGCGCTTTCTGAAATGGGAACGTAATCAAATACCGGGTCTTCAAAGGGGACGGGAATGCTAATGCCGACTTCCATATATAAGTAGCCTTTAATCTCCTCAAAGCTGACAGACTCGGGAAGTTCCACCTTGCGAAGAAAAACGAAAGGATCCGGTACGTGAAACCGGACTTCACGATGTTTAATCTTCCATCGCCGCACACTATTTCTTAGGATGTTGGCTAATGCGTCTTTATCAAGGATTTTCCCTTTATCAATAATACCGTCTGGCAGTTCGCATGATCCAAAGGCATGGATGGCATGAAGATCCGGCTCCTTCACATCTACATAGGTGATCAAATCGTCTTGAATGTCTAAACTGATTGGTTGACGCTTTCGCGTAAAT
>Ga0207747_1002507_pt1 | contig 10101 bp, 6 predicted proteins | sample HigsolmetaGSP11D_FD_184839 | JGI IMG/M metagenome (GOLD analysis project Ga0207747, IMG submission 184839) | High solid enriched microbial communities from the Joint BioEnergy Institute, USA - SP1-1-D (SPAdes) | ecosystem: Engineered > Bioreactor > SSF (Solid state fermentation) > Aerobic >... | reverse complement strand
AGTATGGACTTTACTTTGTTCGGCAAGCTCATCCAATGATACCTAGCCTTGTATGAGGTTCGTGTTCCTCAAGAATCGGAGGTTTGCCGCTCGCTTCCTTCAGATTCCGCATCACTACGGACACCCTCGCGTTAGGCTATCGCTACTACTGCCTTCGCGATTCGGGACTTTCACCCTATAGAGTGCAGCCACGCCAGGCGCACTAAAAAAGCCTGTAAACAGCAGTTTTCCTCTGTTTACAGGCAAAAATCACTGCACACCCGCCGTCTGCCGGGAGGATAAATTGTCGATCATATCGACAATATAATACAGTTCATCATCCGAAAGCTTCAGTTTCAGCTGGTCTTCAAAAATTTTCGCTGCTTTTTTATAACTTTCTTTCTTCTCTTCTTTTTCCGGGGTAATTTCATTTTTATAAATGAGTCCGGCATGTGTGACCACTCTTTCCAGCGCACATCCGATATGAATATTCATATTGATTTTCGAAGCGTTATTAAACGGCCTTTCGGCAAGCCTTTCAATAGAAGATACAAACTCCGTTATTGCGCCGACCACTTTTTTTGGATTTAAAAATGTTAAAAATTCATTCAGGCTTTCTTCCGTCATTTCACGCACCATTGCCGGAGACCTTGGCGGCGTCTGCAGCAGCTGCTGATTTTGGATGAGATGCATAACCTGTGCTTCCCCGTCGCCCATAAACAAGGCCTCTACCGGAATAAACGGGGCATGTACTTTCGGATCGGCAATTCCGACGGTTAGAAGAATGTCATACTTATGCATATACGTTTCTTTTTTATCTTCAACTTCATTAATCTGCAGCGGAATCACGGTTATGTCGCTTCTGCCGATGTTTTTGAGCAATTGCTCGACAAGCTGTTTCAGTTTTTCCGCCGTCCCTTCCCCGGTTGAGCAGACGGAAAGGATGGCCGGCGGTTTTTGCGGCTGCCTTGTTTCCTCTGTTTTCTGCTCCACCTGGTAAGATCCGTAGCCGCGGAAATCTTTTAACGACTCGTAAATATCTTCAAGGTCCATTTCCATAATGGTCGCTTTGCGGATCGCCTCAATGACAAGCGCCGTTGTGACCATATCGATTGTCCGTGTTTTGATGCCCGTTTCCTGTGTAATAATATCGCCAAAACCAGTCAGAGACCCCATATCGACAAGCAGCAGCACGCCTTTTCCCATGTCAATTTCTTTCACCCGTTTTTTCATTTCTTCCAACACATATTTTGGGCTCATATCAAGCGGCATATCGATGCTGTCGACGTTTGATTCGCCAAGCAGGCTCTTTACCACGCTCACCATACTGCTTGCTGTGCTGCTCCCGTGGGCGGCAACAAGAATGGCGACCTGTTCGGCTTTTTGGTCGTCCAAAAGTGACGTGAGCAGGATCGTCAAGTACATTGCTTCTTTAACCGGCACATGGACGCGGTACCTTTTTTCGATCATTTTGCAAATGTCAAGAGACAACTGGTACTCTTCCGGGCGGTCATTGATCACATTTTCGATATTTGTATAATTGGCGACCTGCTGGTTTTTCACCCGCTTCAGGAAAGAAGTCAAATGCAGGCTGAACGCAAACAGAAAGCGGTCATTGACTTTGCGTTTCAGCCGTTTTTCCACAATTTCCTGCACTTCCTCGCTGAAATCAAGAATATCTTCACTCACGATTTTTAAAATTTTCTCGCGGTTCAGTGCATTGCTGGAAAACTTATTGTAAAACTTATTCAAGTGGATATCAATATCCAGTTTTAAAAACCGGTTGATGTCTTCATCCGAAACATCCTGATCCATCATAAAGCTGACTTTATCCCCGATAATATTGTATAAGTTGAAATCGGGTTCATAAGGGTCCTCTTCAAAGAGCGCCTTGTTTTCCCCTTCCGGATACACTGTCAAATACGAATCAATCAACTCCGACAGTTCCTGAATTTCCTGCCGCTTCCTACTCAAATAGAAAAAGCCGTTTTTCAGTTCGGAAGGCAGGTCTTTAAAGTTGATAGTAATGACATCATCGTTCAGGCAATGCAAAAATCCGTTGGCGCACACAAGCTGGATGTTCGATTTCAGTTGCCCGACATTTCCGTATGAAGTATTCCCGATTAAAGCTTTCATCGATTCCGCATCAATCTTAATCGGCTTTTGGACGCGATTTGCTTCGATAGCAAGCAGGAACTTCAGGATTTCGATTTTATCTTTTGCAGGCCGCTCTTCAAAGGACGGAATCCGGATCAGGATCGGAATCCGCCGGACAAATGTTTTTAATAATGAAGAATCCGGATCTTCCGTTGTCGCCCCGATAATCAGGACATTCGCTTTCCGGTTCCGTTCCGTTTCCCCAAGCTTCGCATACGTCCCTGTATCCATAAAATAAAACAACATTTCCTGGCCTTCAGGCGGGAGCCGGTGAATTTCATCAAGGAACAGCATGCCGCCGTCCGCTTTTGTGACAAGGCCGTCTTTTTCACTGTCAGCCCCCGTAAACGCACCCTTGGTATGGCCGAAAATATGGGAAAGCAAAAGCTGCGGGTTATTTGCGTAATCTGCGCAGTTAAACACGATAAATTGAGCATCTTCATCCATAAACGGCGCCGAAGATTTTGCATAATTAAACATCATATTGGCAAACAGCGTTTTCCCGACACCGGTCTGCCCGACAATTAACGTATGGAGACCGTGCGGCGGATACAGGACCGCTGCCTTCGCCTGTTCAACCTGCACTTTTAAGCTTGTTTTTGAACCGATTAGGTCATCAAAAGGATTCGGCTCTTCCGAAGCATCCGCATTTCCCTTTGCAGCGGGCCTTATTGTTGGAGATTGAAAGCTTAAAAGCTCGTTCATATTTTCATATTCATGCTGGTCATCCGGCAGTTTGCACCCCAGCAGTTTTTCGATGCTGCTTTTGACCAAATAATGCACCGGCCGGCCTTTAATTTTGATGATGGAGTTTTGCCGCAGCAGTTTATTGAGTTCCGCGCTGACATTATTCCTTAAAATATCAAGATCGTTGGCAATATCAGAAGCTGTAAACCCTTCCATGTGGACAAAGTCATCCAGCGTTTTTCCTTCTGACTGCTCAACCAGGTAGGCATAGATCCGATCAATACGCTTCATGGTCCCACCTCAATTCAATTTTTATCCGTACTGTATCTTTATAGTATCACGAATGTATCAAATACGACAGTAGAAATGTATTATGATCGATAAAATTCATAGATACACTTTTCCAGCCGCAGGAATGGCAGGAAGTAAAAAAAAGCGGCGCCGTATCAAAAAATTGAATTTGGCGCCGCCACGTTTTACACTTTTTGTCTTGCTTTGGTATTTATCTGCATCCATTCGAACTGGCGGAGTTTCAGTTCGAACAGTTTTAACGGATCCTGATACACTTCAGGGTTTTCTTTCATATTCGACAATTTTTCTTTACTTTCGTCAATGACCGTCTCTGTTTCTGTAATCGTATCACGCAGTACCGTTTCCGGATTTTTAAAGAACATGCGGATATCCCTTTCGAGCCCCTGCTCAAACAGCTCAAACTGCAGCATTACTTTATTGGTAATCAAGCCTGCGATATCCTGGTAATCTTCACTTTCAATGAATTTCTTGTAGCGGTTATACAGCATCGCTTTATTTTGGGAAAGCGCGCCAAGCAGTTTGCCCGCGCTTTTCAACAGCACTTGCGACGGCGTATGGCGAAGTAAAATATTCACGGAATCAAAGTGGACGCCGTTTGCCATCCGGTCTGCATCGCGCCGCCAGTCGTCCATGATTTTAAAATCGCAGGCGAGGGCAATGATGTTTTCCCCGTACAATTGATTAAAGCCTTCCGCCATTTCACCCAAGTAAGCCTGGCTTTGCTGCAGCTCACTCTCCGAATCCGCAATCCATTTTGTCACGAGCTCATAATATTTCGGGAAAATGGCCGTCTGCAAAAAGCTCCGGATCCGGTTGTTCATTTCCTCATTCAATTCGAGATGGATTTTTCGGAAATCGCTGTTTAGCTTAATATAATCGGAACTTTTCCGTAAAATGTCCGGGATTTTGGCCTGCAGCTCTTCTTTAATGGACTTGGTCATGCTGTGGTAAGACGAACGGATCAGCTGGATTTGTTCATGGATGACATCTTCTAATTGGTTCGCAGCCCCGTTTAATTTCGCTAGCATATCTTCATGGCGGTGGATCGATTCGACCAATTCATTCTCGTTTTGCAGCCTTTGCTTCAACAAATACGTGATCGATTCCCGTATACAGCGGACCAATTTTTCAATCCGGTGCGCTTCCAGATTTTCCACTTTAAAGTTTTTACGGAAAAACTGCGCCAGCCCGTTTACCGCTTCCCTCGCGGCATAATGCGAGGAATACGGGTGCAGTTCTGCCTGTGGGAAATCCCTCTTTATTTTTTGCGCCGTTTCTTCCACTAAGTCCGCCGCTTCCTGCTTGCTGTAAATCATGTCCATTTTGCTCATCAAAAAGTGGATTTTCAGATCCGGCACCTGTTCCTTTATTTTTAACAACACATCCGTTTCTTTGACGGTAAGCGGGTCATTCGCATTTAAAACGAACAGGAGACCGTCCGCAAAATGCAAATACTCGTATACTTTACTTCGCTGTGACCCGTTCAGGCCCGGCGTATCGAGAAAAACAAGCGCATTTTCTTTCAAAAACTGGCTCGGCCCCCGCCATTCGAGGATGGCATCCGGGTCCAGCTGCTGGCTGTCTTCTTCCGTTATAGCCGAAATCCCCCCGTCGGAAATCACCGCCAGCTCATGATGATCACCGTGGCGCGCCGCCATGACAAATTGGGTCGGCTTTTCCGGCAGGCTGTCCGCCAAGACAGATTGGATAAACGCTGTCTTCCCGCTACCATTCATGCCGGCAACAAGAATATGCTGCACATCAAAATCAATCAGCTCCCTCGCCATCCATTTTAAGCGTGTGCTGACGGAAAGTCCATGCAATTTCGCCCATTTGATGATGGAATCCAGCAGTTCAAGCGGATATTCGAGCTGATCAATCGTTTTTTCGGCCCGGTACAAAATCGTTTCCGCATCGGCTATTTGATCCGGTTCGATGCCGGCCGAAAATAAATCGTTCCAAGCCAAAACCGCGGACGAGGCCAAAAGCGCGTGGCCGGAGTCCGTAATCCTCAGCCAATTCGTTAACAGGCCCGGCATAATCGGGGTGAGCTGTTTCAATAAATAATTGCCGCCGATTAAAGATAGATACGTCTCCTGATAAATGGCGGAGAGCTCATGCCATGTTTCAAACGAATGGATGTCCAGCCCGGCAAACAAAACATTGAATTCGCGAAGCCATTCGAGGTAGCAGCTTTCCGTTTGATACGAACGCCAAAGCGCAGCGGCCATCTGCTCAAAATGGATTTGATCCACTTTGTATAAAACGGCCAAAGCTTCACGGAAATAATCCGGCGAAATCGTTTTAGTATACCCTTTTTCAATGTACGATTTTAAAACTTCAAACCAAAACAGCGATTCGGTCCTGACCGACTCGTTTACCGCCAGTTCGACTGCATTCATCCAGTCTTCGTTTTTTTCAAAATAAGCGCGCGCTATTTTTGTAACATTTGGATAATCCGGATTCATCGCAACCGTTTGTTTAATCGTCTGCACGGCCTGCTCATGTTTTTGTTCTTCGATATAAAGCGAGATAAGCTGCAGCGCGACTTCCGTTTTCAAAATCATTGAATCGGTCTGGATGGTTTTGTAGATTTCTTCCGCCATCCCCGTAAGGCCCAACTCGAAGTAGGCATCCCCCATATTTTTCTGCGCCCACGGCTCAAAGTCGTTATGTATGCTCTCCCACTTAAAAACGGCCGCTTCATAATCTTTGTAATGGAAATACACTTCCCCCTGCGCAAAGCGGATATAGGAAAGATCGGAATTTTCCAAGGCATTTTCTTCCACAAACGCTTCCCCGAGCACTTCAAGCGGATGGCGTTCTTCGCCTTCTTTTATAAAAGTTTCATAATAAGATTTATTCACAAACTGGTCTTCTAGCTTCATGATTCCCCTCCTCATCAGCGGGCCCTGTTTTATATCTATCATATTGTATCCAGTATGTATCTATGTGTAGAATTTTGTCGTTTATCCTTATTTTAACAAAGATATGCCGGCAGAAAAATTTCAGTTCGCTATCATTTCTGATACAAAGCTGAAACATTTGGCAAGGAATTTTTAAATCCGGTTATTGCATGTAATATACAAAATCCGCAAGCCACCCGCACGGACACAGTTGCTTGCTTTTCAAGAAGGGGTCCCGCAATAATTCGTGGTGATAAAGGCCGGATTCCAAAATCCCTATACACGTTCACGATGTTGTGATGCCCCGGAAGTTCACAAATTACAGAATTCAAGCGTTTTCTATGTTATAATATTCACATTACCGATTGGAAGGAGATCAGCCATGGAACATTCAAAATTCATTGGATATGTCGGCACTTATACAAAAGGCGCCAGCGAAGGGATCTATACATTTACCCTCGATCCGGGGAAAAAACAGATTGAAAATGTAAAAGTTGCCGCGAAACTGGACAACCCGACTTATGTGAACATTACGAAAGACAACCGCAATCTTTACGCCGTTGTAAAAGAAGGTGGTCAAGGCGGCGTGGCAGCTTTTTCTGTAAACGCCGAAACGGGGGAACTGATAGAACTCAACCGGCAATTATCTGACGGCGCCTCCCCGTGTCACGTCAGCGTCGATGCGGCCAAACAAACCGTTGTCTCCGCCAACTACCATAAAGGCACGGTTTCCGCCTATACCGTGAATGATGACGGAAGCCTGCAGCAGGCCGCTTCCGTCATCCATCATACCGGCTCCGGCCCGAACAGAGAACGCCAGGAAAAATCACATGTACATTTTACAGGCTTCACGCCGGACGAAAAATATGTTGTAGCCGTCGATTTGGGGAATGATACGGTAACGACCTATGCGCATGGCAACGGGAAATTAACCGAAGCAGCGGTCCTCTCCGTCCGCCCGGGAAGCGGCCCGCGCCATCTTGCGTTCCACCCGAACCGGAAATTTGCCTATGTGATGACGGAACTGAGCAACGAAGTCATTGCGCTGGAGTTTGACGAAGCATCCGGTACATTTAAAGAGCTGCAATATATTTCCGCAATCCCGGAAGATTTTACGGAAAACAGCCAGGGGAGCGCGATCCATCTTTCTTCCGACGGCCGCTTTGTTTATGCCGGGAACCGCGGGCATGACAGCATTGCCGTATTCGCAGTAAAAGAGGACGGCAAGCTTTCCCTCGTTGAATACACGCCGACGGAAGGAAACTGGCCGCGCGACTTTGTGCTGGATCCGACCGAACAATTTGTCGTTGCCTCGAACCAAAATTCAGGCACGCTCGTCTTATACGCGCGCGATGCCGAAACAGGGAAGTTAACTTTATTGCAAAAAGATATCCCTGTTCCGGATCCGGTTTGCGTGAAATTTTTGCATGCTTAGTCAAAAAGGTGAACGGTCGCAATGCCGTTCACCTTTTTAAGTCTATGCCATTTTTTCACAAATTCTCATCGCTTTATCATTTTTCTTTCATACGATTTTAGTTTTGCTGCATTACATTTATTACAGCGGCAAGGAATTGCAGCAAACCATATTTGGCCGGGCTTCCCCCAGAGCTCGGTCAAACCTCCTTTTATCATACCGGCCTTGTGCCGGGTTTTTATTTGCCCATTTTTTCCGCAACAGATGCCAGCTTCCCTTCCATCGTTAACGGTTTATCCCTGCGGTCGTCGATGCGGATATTGGTTTCCACCCGCATGATCCCGTGTTTGAAAGGCACCTCATGCAGTTTTTCAATGATTTCAAACAAGTCATGAATATCCCCTTCGATCAATGTGCTCATCGGGGTGAGCTGGATCTTTACCCTGTTCCTCTCTTTCTTCAGCACCTTCTCAATTTCCGCAATATAACGGCTGACGCTTGTCGACTCGGTTCCCATCGGAAAAATGGTGATGTCTGCAATAGCCAAAGCAATTCCCTCCCGACGTCTTTTTTTCCATTATAGGCGAACCGGTGGGAAATTGGAACGATACTACCCCCCCATTAAAAATTCGCACAAATATATCTTTTCTCTTTTTTCTATAAAAAAGAAGCCATTTTTCCTTCTTCGTAATATGAATTTAATAGGATTGTAATCTTACTTTTTACCTATTTATGTTATAACAATAGTACGGAGAAGGGAGTTGTCATATGCACTTAACAAGGCGAATTGCAGTTATGGCTTTTGCCATTTTTGTTGGCACGTCACAGCTAAATGCCTATGCAGAAACAGATCAAAATTCCTTACAGAAAAAATTGGATGAAAACACGCAGATCATCCAAAAGAAAGAATCCGAAAAAAAATCCGTAGAAAGCGAAATGGAAAATTTGCAAAAAGACTGGAATGCTTTGCAATCATCCATTCAGCAAAATAAAGAAGACATCACAACAATAGAAAATAAAATCCAGTCGGCAAACGATTTGATTGAAAAGAAAAAAGAAGAAATCGTACATCTGGAAGACCAGGTTTCTGCAAGAGAAGACGTTATGAAAAAACGTCTTGTTGCCATGCAAAAAAACAACGAATACGGCTTCGTCATCGAGACATTGTTAAACGCTGATAGCTTCGGCGATTTAATCAACCGGATCAACGCCGTCACCACATTGTTAAATGCCGATTCGCAGCTTTTGGACCAGCAAAAAGCCGATCTTGAGAAAATCGAAGCGGATAAAAAGGAAATTGCAGAGCAGGAAAAAGTGCTGGAACAGGAGCAACAAAATCTTAAAAACAGTCAAATCAAGCTTCAGTCAAATTTGAAAGAAAAAGAAGTTGCACTGTCAAAGTTAAAAACAAAGTATAATAGTCTTGATAAAGAGCTGACAAAAGCCCAGCAAAACAAGTCAGACCTGAAAGCGCAAATCAGCAATCTGCAAAAAGAATTAAAAGCGCAGCAGGAAGCGGCAAAAGCAAGGGCTGAAGCGCTGGAAAAGCAGCAGCGTGAGGCGGATACCGAAAAGGTTGCTGAGGCTGAAGCTGAGAAAACTGCCCAAGCTGAAGCTAAAAAAGCGGCTCACACAAATGCACAATCTGCTGCCAAATCGAACTTCAACTCAAGTGCCAGCGCGGATCCATCATCCAGCACGCAGACTTCAGGCAAGTCATTTTATGTGACAGCCACTGCTTACAGCCACGAAGATACAAAATTGGATATTACCGCTTTAGGATACAACATCAAGAAAAACCCGAACATGAAATTGATCGCAGTGGATCCGTCGGTTATCCCGCTCGGCAGCAAAGTCTGGGTTGAAGGGTACGGCGTTGCAATCGCAGGAGATACAGGTGGGGCCATCAAAGGACACACGATTGACTTACTGATGCCAAATAAAAAAGCTTGCCTCGCATGGGGGCGGAAAACTGTAAAAGTCATTATATTGAATTAACGAAGGGGCTGTCTCAAAAGTCAATTAACTGACTTAGGGACACCCCCTTTTTTCATAAAAAGTAAAAGTTATCAGAGATTGCTGATGGAAAACCATGTAGCCCGCGTTGTCAATGATATGGTGAATCAAATCAGCGACGACTTCTTCTTCTCGTATTATAAAGGCGGAGGCCGTCCTTCGTATCACCCTAAAATGATGACAAAGATTATCCTCTATGCTTACACTGAAAAAATCTATTCGTGCAGAGGCATCGAAAAAGCTCTTCGGGAAAATCTTCCGATGATGTGGCTTTCTGCCCAGCAAACCCCGGATTTCCGGACGATCAACCGGTTCCATTCGGAACGGATGAAAGACATGATCGAGCCCCTTTTTACCGAACTCATCAAGCTTTTATTGGAACAAAAATATATCACGATGGAAAACTACTTCATGGACGGCACAAAGATCGAGGCAAACGCCAATAAGTACACGTTTGTATGGAAAAAGGCGACAGAAAAATATGAAGAGAAACTCCAAAAAATCTTCAAAAGACGTTCCAATTGATCGAAGAAACCATCGAATTAGATGAGAAATCTTTGAAAGAAGTGAAAGAACCGACACAGCGTGTAAGCGCAGAACGACTGGAAAAGTTTGCCGAATTGGTGGAAC
>Ga0207747_1002506_pt1 | contig 10106 bp, 13 predicted proteins | sample HigsolmetaGSP11D_FD_184839 | JGI IMG/M metagenome (GOLD analysis project Ga0207747, IMG submission 184839) | High solid enriched microbial communities from the Joint BioEnergy Institute, USA - SP1-1-D (SPAdes) | ecosystem: Engineered > Bioreactor > SSF (Solid state fermentation) > Aerobic >... | reverse complement strand
CATTTCGTCTTGATACGGTTCGGACGTCCGTTCAAACAAGATGATGTGATCCCCAATCTTCAGTTCGGACCAAGGCAGGCTACACACGTTGCTGACAGCAAGAATGTTCCCAAACTTTAAGTACACTGTTCAACACTCCTTACTCTACTTATTTCCTTGTAACAATTCTATCACACATAATGACTTTCGTACAATACTTGTCGCAAATAAGAAATCAAGAAGTCTTTTTATATGTTTCATAGGCATGTCGGTTTGTCAATAAATGATGATAGTAAAATGGTCAAATTAGTGACATGGCACGTTATAAATAATACAATAGAAATGTATGCCGTATACACGCGTTCATGGCAAGGAGGGTTCCAAGACGAAACGGACAGTTATGGTCGGCGTTAGGCACAATCTTGGAATATGGAATAATGGAGGAGTATGAAATCCACGCTGTATTTCAGATCGGCATCCTTGAACAAGAAGTTTGTTGTTTTGACGTTGGTTTTGTGCTTTATGGGTACATTCTTCATGAATGATGCATATGCGGACGGTCCTATTGGCGTAAAGGTGTTCGGTGGTTCTGCAGTTGACCAATTTGATAACATATCGGCAACGCAGGATGGTGGTTTTATTGCAGTCGGACGCATTGATTCCGTACGTATCGTAAAACTTGGTGCAGACGGTTCAACACGGTGGGATGCAAGTCCTAGTGCCTTACTGTTTTATTCCGTGACAGAAATACAAGATGGAAACTACATTGCGGTCGGCCAATCTATATCGTCTGGTGGGGAATGTCTGGCATATTCAAAGGCGGAGCGAGTGACGCCGTTGTAGCCAAATACGATTCCAACGGTGACTTGGTGTGGGTAAAATCATTTGGTGGCAGCAATGACGAATCATTTCATTCCGTTATTCCCGCTGCTGACGGAGGGTTTGTGGCAACAGGAAATTCGAGATCTAGCAACCTCGACATGAATGGTCTCCATAGCACTAGCAACACGGAACCGATTGCCATAGCCGTCAAATATGATACAAATGGGAATATACAATGGAAGAAATCCTTGGAGGGAACAAACCAGACCACTTTCATGCCCTTACGCCAACGTCGGACGGTGGTGTCATTCAGAGACTTGTAAAGAACAAGTGTCGAAGTATTGACGGGTGCAATACTTTTCAATTATACTTTTGTTTGAACACATACTTCATACACCGGAGGGGTAATATGCTCAAGAAAACAATCGCATTTTTCTTGTCTGTCTTGATGGCGTTCGGTAGCATTTCTGTCGTTTCAGCATCGGCAAATAGTGGAGTTCTTGTCTTCGGCGGAAGTCAAGCTGATGTCTTTAATTCCATCGTGGAAACCGCAGATGGCAACTTTGTGGCAGTAGGGTATTCAAGCTCCACCGATGGCGACATGCAGGGATTGAACAAAGGTGGTTTTGATGCCATCATTGTAAAGTACGATCCAAACGGCAATGTGCTGTGGAAAAAATCTTTCGGAGGAAGTAGTTATGACGAATACAAATCCGTGACCTCGACTCCTGACGGCAGCCTGGTGGCAGTAGGGAATTCAGGCTCCACCGATGGCGACATGCAGGGATTGGTTAAAGATTATGATGGTTATGGTAATGGCATCATTGTAAAGTATGACGCAAATGGCAATGTACTTTGGAAAAAATCCTTTGGAGGAAGCAGACATGAGAGTTTTGCTTCCGTGACTGCAACTTCTGATGGTAGCCTGGTGGCAGTAGGGCGTTCAAACTCCACCGATGGCGACATGCAGGGATTGAACAAAGGCAATGATGATGCCATCATTGTAAAGTACGATCCAAACGGCAATGTACTTTGGAAAAAATCTTTCGGAGGAAGTAGTTATGACTACTACAATTCCGTGGCCTCGACTCCTGACGGCAACCTGGTGGCAGTAGGGTATTCAGATTCCACCAATGGCGACATGCAGGGATTGAACAAAGGCAATGATGATGCCATCATTGTAAAGTATAACTCGGCAAATGGCAATGTACTTTGGAAAAAATCCTTTGGAGGAAGTAATGGTAATGACCGCTACTATTCCGTGACCTCGACTCCTGACGGCAACTTGGCGGCAGTAGGAACGTCAGGCTCCACCAATGGCGACATGCAGGGATTGAACAAAGGCAATGATGATGCCATCATTGTAAAGTACGATCCAAACGGCAATGTACTTTGGAAAAAATCCTTTGGAGGAAGCAAAGATGAGAGTTTTATTTCCGTGACTACAACTTCCGATGGCAACATGGTGGCAGTAAGGGAGTCATATTCCACCGATGGCGACATGCAAGGATTAAACAAAGGAAGTCGAGACGCCATTATTGTAAAGTATAACTCGGCAAATGGCAATGTACTTTGGAAAAAATCCTTTGGAGGAAGCAAAGATGAGAGTTTTGCTTCCGTGACTACAACTTCCGATGACAACCTGGTGGCAGTAGGGTATTCAAACTCCACCGATGGCGACATGCAGGGATTGAACAAAGGTAGTGGCGATGCCATCATTGTAAAGTACGATCCAAACGGCAACATTGTTCCTTTTCCCGATTCCGCTCCGGAACCTGCGTCATTTAGTGCCAATATCACCGATCTGACCAATCAGGACGTAACCGTTACCATCAACTATCCGGAACAAGCGGTAGTAAGACAGTATAAGATCGATGACGGAAACTGGCTGGACTACACAGGTCCTGTAGTTATGACGCAGAACGGTACCATATACGCCAGGAGCCAATCGGCAAGCGGAATTTGGTCTGAAGAATCCAGCTACACCGTTTCCAACATTGACAGAATACCGCCTGACCAACCTACGATAACGCCCAATATTACATCTCCAACGACCGGCATCGTGGTCTTGACCATCTCTTACCCAGCCGATGCAACAATCAAAGAATACAAGATCGGTCAAGAAGGCAATTGGTACTCGTACATGGAACCTGTGCCAGTGGCTTCCAATGCAACAGTCTACGCGCGTGCGACTGACGCTGCAGGCAACACATCCGAATCGCAATACACGGTAAACAACATCATCACTGTCAAACCCGCAATGCCGGACATCAACGTTGACGGTAATACTGTTACCATTACCACCACAGACAATCCGGACACCGTAACCCTGTATTACAGGGCCAATGGAGGAAGTTGGGAGGAGTACTCGGGTCCATTTACTCTCCCTGCCGGAACATACACGATAGAAGCCAAAGCCGTGGACGAAAATGACGTGGAAAGCGACATTTCATCCATTGAGAACGTGAACATCACCGAACCTACAAATCCTGCAGGACCTGATGACGATCAGGGAGAACCCCCTGCGACAGTCCCTGTATGCGATGGCAACACATGTAACATCCTCCCCGGCATGAACAAGATCATCAAGAATCATTTTGTCGTCGCCAACAGAAAGGAACAAGTGGACGTAAGTACGCTCGTGCCGGAAAGCTACAATCAAGTAGTAAGTTCGTGGAAATGATAGTTGCAAGGCGACCTGTACAAGCAGGTCGCCTTTGTCATGCTTTTATACATAGATATCCATACAACAATTGATGCATTTATCAGTGAATTCGTCTATACTATGCCGTTCGTTTCAGCGAACGGCATATTCACTTTTACGCACTAAATTGAAAAGAACGGTCACATCGCATGTTATATGCATTCTACCTTTTCCGAAATTATTAACTAAGTATGTGCAATCATGGTATACTGAGCATGATAAATGACCCTACATATCGGAAATTTCTTCCAATAATGGGGCATTATATATATATATATATATAAGTATAGGAAGGAGAAATTTGCATGATCAACTATGTTCGAAAAGTATGTGCATGGGTTCTGTCTGTTGCGTTGGTACTGATAAGCATGCCCTATGCAGCTTCAGCAAATGCTGCAGATGATGTGTTGGTGTTTGGCGGTGCGATTAGAGATACCTTCTCCGGCGTAAAGCCTGCTCCGGACGGTGGCTTTATAGCAGTAGGAGATACATAATCCGGTAACGGAGACTTGCAAGGATTCACGATCAGAGGTTACACGGATGCTCTGATCGTCAAATACGATGTCAAGGGAAACGTGCAATGGAAAAACGTGTTTGGAGGATCCCAACCCGATACGTTTAATGGGGTGACTGCACTGCCGGATGGCGGGTTTGTTGCTGTAGGTGAATCGACCTCCAACAATTATGACATGGCAGAAATATACAAAGGGGTCGTGATGCCATTGCAATCAAGTACGATGCAAATGGCAATGTAGTGTGGAAAAGATCTTTCGGTGGAACCAAGGATGAACGCTTCTATTCAGTTGCTGCTACACCAGATGGCGGATTTGTTGCCGTAGGTTATTCTAATTCCATTGATGGAGACATGTCTGACTTTGATTTTCGCGGAGTGTACGATGCCATTATCATCAAGTATGATCAAGACGGCATAGTACAATGGAAAAATCTTTCGGCTGTTCGTATCCAGACGTGTTCAATACCGTCATCGTCACTAAAGACGGAGATATTGTTGCAGGCGGTGAAACCCAATCTAACGATTATGATATGTCCGACGTATCCCACAATGGTTCAACGGATGCCCTTCTTGTAAAATATGACCCTGCAGGCAATACAGTATGGAAGAGAACGTGTGGCGGAAGCAGGTATGAGTACATCAACGGAATTGTTGAACTGCCCGATGGAGGATTTGTAGCAGTAGGTCATACAGATTCTAATATAGGAAGCCATATCAACAGAGGCGGTTATGATGCATATATTGTAAAGACAGATGAGGACGGTCATGTTCAATGGGGGAATACCTTTGGCGGAAGTCAGGCTGACTATTTCGTGGCTGTCGAATATACACAAAGATGGTGGATACCTGACCGTCGGGTATTCGTGGTCCAATAACGGAGATCTGTCAGGAATTGTCAAGATGACGTTCCAACTGATACCCAGGGATCTAGCCAACAGGCTGGGTCTTTGAATTTTCAGAATTTTGTAATGGTGTGGCATGTGAATTCCACAGACAGAGACTTGTAAAGAACAAGTGTCGAAGTATTGACGGATACAATACTTTTCAATTATACTTTTGTTTGAACACATACTTCATACACCGGAGGGGTAATATGCTCAAGAAAACAATCGCATTTTTCTTGTCTGTCTTGATGACGTTCGGCAGCATTTCTGTCGTTTCAGCATCGGCAAATGGTGAAATTCTCGTCTTTGGCGGAAGTCTAGATGATATCTTTTATTCCATCGTGGAAACCGCAGATGGTAATTGGGTGGCAGTAGGACAGTCAGACTCCACCAATGGCGACATGCAAGGGTTAAACAAAGGTAGTGCTGATGCTGTCATCGTGAAGTACGACAAAAACGGTAATGTCCTGTGGAAAAAATCTTTTGGAGGAAGTGGAGTCGATATTTTCCATTCCGTGACTTTGGCTCCCGATGGCAGCCTGGTGGTAGCAGGAGAATCATATTCCACCAATGGCGATATGCAGGGATTGAACAAAGGTAATTCTGATGCTATCATTGTAAAGTACGATCCAAACGGCAATGTGCTGTGGAAAAAATCTTTCGGAGGAAGTAAGTACGATTATTTCTATCATATAACTTTGGCTCCCGATGGCAACTTGGTGGCAGTAGGAACGTCAGGCTCCACCGATGGCGACATGCAAGGGTTAAACAAAGGTAGTTCTGATGCCATCATTGTGAAGTATGACATAAACGGCAATGTGTTATGGAAAAAGTCTTTCGGAGGAAACAATTTTGATGCCTTCTATTCTATAACCTCAATTCCTGACGGCAACTTTGTGGTAGTTGGGGATGCCAACTCTTCAGATGGCGATCTGCAAGGACTGAGCAAAGGCTCTACTGATGCTGTCATCGTGAAGTACGACAAAAACGGTAATGTCCTGTGGAAAAAATCTTTTGGAGGAAGCAATTCTGACGGTTTCAATTTTGTAACTTTGACTCCTGACGGCAACTTTGTGGCGGTGGGAGAGTCAACCTCCACCGATGGCGACATGCAAGGGTTAAACAAAGGTAGTAATGACGCTGTCATCGTGAAGTACGACAAAAACGGTAATGTACTCTGGAAAAAGTCTTTCGGAGGAAGCAATCCTGATCTCTTTTATTCTGTAATCTCGACTCCTGACGGTAACCTGGTGGCGGCAGGGTATTCACAATCCACGGACGGTGACATGCAGGGATTGAACAAAGGTAGTGCTGATGCCATCATTGTGAAGTATGACTCGGGCGGCAATGTGCTGTGGAAAAAATCTTTCGGAGGAAGTAATGCTGACTACTACCATTCCGTAGCCTCGGCTCCCGATGGCAACTTGGTGGCAGTAGGAAGGTCAAGATCTACCAATGGCGATCTGCAAGGACTGAGCAAAGGCTCTACTGATGCTATTATCGTGAGATATGACGCAAACGGCAACATCGTTCCTTTTGCCGATTCCGCTCCGGAACCTGCGTCGTTTAGTGCCAATATCACCGATCTGACCAATCAGGACGTAATCGTTACCATCAACTATCCGGAACAAGCGGTAGTAAGACAGTACAAGATCGATGACGGAAACTGGCTGGACTACACAGGTCCTGTAGTTATGACGCAGAACGGTACCATATACGCACGGGGTCAGGCTGCAAACGGCATGTGGTCGGAGATATCTACCTACGTTGTTTCCAACATCGTAGATGAAGAAGATCCTGTGGGCGAAGGACCGGGAGAAAACGACCCTGAAGAAGAGGGACCAGACGCCGGAAATCCGATTGGCAGTCACCCAATTTCGTGTAATACGGACGGTACGTGCAATATCTTGTCTGGAATGAACAAAATACACAAAGTCAAATACATTCTCGCACAAAGAGCAGAATCCGTGGACATTGCAACACTTGTCCCATCCAACTACAATTCCATTTCTACCCTGTGGAATTGACTTGCGACATACTTCGGAAGCCACGCATGAAATATGCGTGGCTTTTGTTCACACAATCATTCTTGAACATAGTATATAATGCATGCATTGATAGAAAACGGCAACCAAACATGAAGGGACGACCTTGTGGTCGTCCCTAATCATTATACCGCGCCATGCTACCATGCTATGTTGCCCTTACCCCATGGTTTAGGAATGCCCGTCTCTTGTTTCCCACCACTTGGCTTCATTTGATCTGGCACTTCGAAATAACTCTTCCAATAGGAAAAAAATGTCAAGTTGTGGAAGTGCTACAAGAACTCCTGACTTCATTCGGTACAATTGCATACACAAACATTTGTTCTCAAATAGAGGAGGAGTGTCCAATTACGACACCCCTCCGATTCTTCTCTCGATTTCCTCCACAACTTCCCGTTGCACCCTTCTGTAGATCTGTTCGAGTTGGGCACCCCTCCACGAAACAATCGTGTCAGGGTTCCAATGCGGACACCATTGGCGCAACTTCTCCCTCATATAACTTTCGGACACTCCGGACATTTGTTACTCCCTCCAAACATTCGTCTATTTCAAGTAAACCATACCAAACAAGCTTCGTCAATTCTGACGTCATTCGAATTCATGATCTTCTACATCAGCAGTGTTGCCGTTGCTGACGCCAAGAACCGACCTGAGTTCCGCCAACTTTGCCTGCAAAAACGTATCGTAGTCTTCCTTGACTTGACCGGAATGCAGAAGCATCAGGTATTCGCATCTGTATTGGTCGAACAATACAGCAGCTATGAAATCGCCGCGCTGTTCAGACCCACATTCGGGGAGGATTGTATTGTGGAATTTGTCTCGAAGGATTCCAAACCTATGTTGTGCAACGCCGAGGTCCGGACTGTCCGTCTCCAAATATTCCCGCAGATTTTGCAAATCCTTCTGCAATTCGACAAGAGTTGACATATGTTACCTCCGTACAGCGTATTCCGGCTCCACTTGGTGCCGATTTGCGTCGAGATTGTTCAGGCGGTCGTAGACGTTTTCCCTTTGTACGTTCTTTTGCAGGTCCATTTCCGCAAGCTTGTTGAATCCTTTCGACAGAAGCGCGATGACAGCCACGTCGTCTACTTGACCGAGGCCTGGTATGACGTCCGGGATGAGATCTGCGGGCATCGCGAGATACAGACCGGCTGCCCCGACGGCCGCCATCTTCTTCCACGTAGCGACGTTCGGATTCTTCATGTATTCCAAAGATTTCTTCAGGTCAGCAAGCATCTCGCATTCCTCCTTTACAATAAGAATGATTGTTTAGTGCCATTTGGTTCCTGGTTCAATTATACATGAAACATACTTGTGTTGCCAATAATTGAAGGAGAATGGGCATAAGCTGCAAAGTCTAAATTATTGTACGTGTTTTTCTTCTATGGTATAATGTCCATAGAAATATGTATGAAATCTTTTATGTAAGGAGTGTTGTTGATGATTGTTATTGCCAGACAGGACGATACGGTCAACAATGTCATTTTGGCCGTACAGAGCGTGTTGGACAGGTTTTTTGAACATCTGAAAAAGGCAAGACGCTTCCAAGTATTGGATTACAGCGTCTCGCCGACGGTAACAATCATTCACAAATATAGGTTGGGAGAGGAGATAGTACAAAATATCGCGGACTTCAGCCTGAATGCGGTCATCAGGTTGGAAACAGATAAAGGCGTCCTTATGACATGCAAGATGCATAAATACGAATACAGGGCGGATGACTTCGTTTTGGACGAACCGATCGACCCATATCGCGTTCGCAACTGGCGCGGATGTGATGTGATAAGCGGATTCATTGCAGACGTAATGCAAGAAGTTGTGGATTATTATATCAAAGCCATATGGACAAGAAGGACGCCTATGGAAGAAACCGTTTGGGATCACGAAGGTCTCGGTGAATTTCTGCAACTTTCCCATGAATTTGTCGAAACCCTGTCTGTGTGGTCCCATCACGGAAATGCATCTATGGGTGACTTCGTCCACAGAATGACCTACCTGATGGACAATGCACTTGACATTGATCGGGAAAACCATACGAAGAATCTCACCCTGTGCCTGATCAACATCATGAGAACCATATTCAGGGAAAGATCTCCGTTTTCCCAAACCGCACAATCGTTGGAAGCGAACATCGTAACCGTTCTGTACGACTTCCTTTCCCGCATTCCGATTGGGCATGCGCTGGATAGGGTCGATTATTTCAGCGAAGTTTTCCGAAAGATGTCGCAGACGTTCGAAACCCATATGAAACTGTATGAAGACACACAAGGATTTGGAATCCAACTTTTGCATAAGAAGAACAAGAATGTAAGACGAAAACAAGACAATACCATGTACTTCATCTTCAAGAAGGGCAAGCTGTACAGGACCAATTCAAACGTTGGTATCGCAAAACGTATGAATTTGTATTACAATATTGCCCAATAAACGGCGAAGCCACCCAAAATGGGTGGCTTCATCCGTGTTTGGAATTTTGCATTTCGTACGATCATCCGGTCGCTTCGTCATCCGAACCGTTCACCTTGTCGCCAGCATTGGGATTGAATTCGATGGAGCGCACCGGACTGATCGTCGAAATAGCATGCTTGTAGATCATGTATTGCTTTTGCTCGTCTTGGTCCTTCAGCTTGCAGGCAATCACGACGACGTAGTTGTCGAATCCGATGATCATGCTGTTCGGATAGAAGAAGCCGTTGGTCAGATAGATCGTACACGGTAATTTGAGCTGTCGTGCTTTGTTGAGCAAGGTGTCTTGATAGTTGGTCTTTTTCCCGCTCATGTCGAAAAGCTCCCCTCAATTATCTTGTGCGATTATTATAACACGCACGAGAGATTTTCGTCAATGAATTTCATCACTCATTCGAAAAAGCACTTTGGCCTGCACACAGCAATACAGTACAGGCCAAGGCATGTGTGTCAAATCAGTTTGGCGATTTCAGAATCAAGTCGGAGCACGCGCAGAATGAGAACGACGGTTTCAGCGCGCGTTGCATACTTGTTAGGTCCGAATTCGGTATCGCTGATGCCGCGTACGATGCCGACGTCGGCAAGTTGTTTGATCGCTTCATCTGCCCAGTGGAATCTGGTGTCCTCAAAGGCGACGTTGTATTTGCGACTTACGTTGGCGAAGTCGATAACGCGGCACAGGATAGCGG
>Ga0207747_1002494_pt1 | contig 10135 bp, 10 predicted proteins | sample HigsolmetaGSP11D_FD_184839 | JGI IMG/M metagenome (GOLD analysis project Ga0207747, IMG submission 184839) | High solid enriched microbial communities from the Joint BioEnergy Institute, USA - SP1-1-D (SPAdes) | ecosystem: Engineered > Bioreactor > SSF (Solid state fermentation) > Aerobic >... | reverse complement strand
TGGTGAATAACCCGTGCAAAAGTTCATCATTTAGGGTAATATGATATTGAGCCATGGTTGCATTCCTCCTTATGTTTGGTGTTTTTGGTCCACTGTTTATTCTACCAAAGGGGAAGCAACATGGCTCTTTTTCTATTTCCCTTTTTACACAATTATATGGACTTAACTGGGGCTTTTCACCACGATCGTCAACCAATAATCGTGGATAATTAATTCCAGCATTATTTACCAATATATCAATTGTTCCAAATTGTTGAACTGTTTTTTCCACTAACTGTTGAACACTTTCTCTTTTTGTCACATCGCAACAAATTTGATAAAACCCGTTTCTTTGTTCATTAGATGTAAAATTAACATCTCCTATTACCACGTGTACACCTTGATTTTTTAATTCATTCGCTATATTTAAACCGATCCCGGAAGCCCCTCCAGTAACTATGGCCACTTTATCTTTCAATCCCAACCAATCTTCGGACATTGGAATCCCTCCTTAAAGCCAATTACTAATTATTTTTCTATATTTAATTTACTTCGTTCATAATTTATGTTTAATACAGAATTTTTCATTCAAAAATGAACACATTATATCTATTTTGCTTCTTTACGAATAACCAAGTAGTTCTTTTTTCATTCCTTTACCCTATTAGTTTTCTATTTAAAATTCAAAATTATGGACTAAATCCAACTCTAAAAAAGAAGACAAAAAAAACCTTGCTACTCTCCAACACTTTTCTCATTTAAAGCAGAAAAGATTGGAAAGTATTTAGCAAGGTCTGAAAAATTATGTTACTCAAATTATTATAATGTTTATGGTTTAAAATTCAATTTGTTGAACAGTTATAGTAAAAATGTGAATTTTTATTAATTCCTATTAATATTATTTAAAAAAACTGCGGCAAATATTTTTTGTGGGCTTCCAGCATTTCATCAACGATTTGTTTCGCTTTTGTGTCTGATGCCACCAACGGGTTGATTGTCAAAGCGAGAATGGCCAGTTCCCGGTTCCCCGTAACCGCCGCTTCCGCCGCTACCCGTTCAAAAGACTTGATCTGCTGTACCAGCCCGCGGACGGCTACCGGCAAATCTCCCATCGCGATGGGCTTCGGACCATCCTTTGTGATTATACAACTGACCTCAACGGCGGAATCGTCCGGAATGCTGGCAATGGCACCATTATTTCTTGTATTGACCACCTGAATATCCCTTTTATCATTGTATAGGCTTGCGATCAGCCGTACCGCCGCTTCGGAATAGTATGCCCCTCCCCGTTTTTCCAGTTGGGGCGGTTTTACATCGAGATTCGGATCTTTATAAAGTTCAAACAATTCCTTTTCGATCTTCTTCACCACTTCCGCCCGCGTCCCGACCGTTTCCGCCTCCTCCTTCATCCTTTCAAACATTTCCTGCGTCTTGTAATAATAGTTATGATAGGAACAGGGAAGGACGTTCAGCGCCCGCAAAAATTCGGGTTCCCAGGCAAAACCGTGAATGTTTTTGACCGTACTATTTTCTTCCCTTTCGGCCAACATTTTAATGACCTGATCCTTGACGCTTACGCCATCCAGATAGACATCCAGACCATATACCATATGGTTCAGCCCGGCAAAATCGATCCGCACCCTTGAAGGGTCGACATTGAAAAGCTCCGACACCGACCTTTCCATAGTGATGGGCAAATTGCATAACCCGACAATTTTGTCACGATGCGAATATCGTAACAGAGCCTCCATTACCATGCCCACCGGATTGGTAAAGTTGATGAGCCAGGCATCCGGGCAGAGTTCATCCATTTCTTTGCAGATGTCCAGAAGAACTGGAATCGTCCGTAATCCTTTGAACAAACCGCCGGGACCGTTCGTTTCCTGACCGATGACCCCGTATTTCAATGGGATTCTTTCATCTTTGGCCCGCGCATCGAGGAGGCCGACGCGGAATTGGGTCAAAACAAAGTCTGCACCTTCCAGCGCAGCCTTCCGGTCCAGTGTCAGATAAATCTCGATCGGCAGGCCGGCCTTTTTGACCATCCGTTTGGCAAGATTGCCGACGATATCCAGCTTTTCTTTTCCTTCCTCAATGTCAACCAGCCAAATTTCGGACACTTTCAATTCATCGTAACGATTTATAAACCCTTCGATCAATTCCGGCGTATAGCTGGATCCGCCGCCAATCGCGGCAATCTTCAGACCGTTTTTCAATTGCCATTCTCCTCCCGTTCAGATATTGTTCCCCGGGTTTTGGCGGAGATTAGAAATTTTTCTATATGGAAGCCGGACAAAATATTTCCGGTTCTTTTCAGGGATTGCGTTTTCAGTTGCTCCCATGGAATCCGAAGCCATGGATTCCATCAGGAACAAATTTTCCGGGAGCAGCATAAAAAAGGAACTTTTTTAAACTGTACCTGTTTGAAAACACCCGTGTCGGGACAACGGGAATACCGTTCAGTTCCTCTTAAGAACCGCACTTCCGCAGGCAGAAAAATACCCTCCTGCCATTCCTCAGCGGATTTTTTTATAAATATCAATCATTTCCTTCACCAGTTCCGAGATCGTTTCGGCACTCATCAGCTGGTCTTCCGCATGCATGATGATCAGGGAAAAATCCAGCTTCGTTCCGGAAGCTTCCTTTTGAATTAATGTGGTGTGTACCCGGTGGCCTTCAATAAAATATTTCTTGGATTCTTCGAGTTTCTTTTCCGCCAATTGGAAATTTCCTTCTTTGGCGGCATAAAGGGCCTCAAGAACCAGGCTTTTTGCACTCCCCACATTGCTGATGATTTGAAAGGCGATCGATTCAATGCTTTCATTTTCATTCGTCATTCTTGATAATCCTTCCTCTATTTATGGATTCCTTTCGCTTGGGGAATCATCCGATCCAAAGAGATTGGAAACATACTGAACATGAAAAACTGAACTTTAATAAATGAATTTTTTCACAATGAATGAAAGGGGTGGCCGCGGGGTTGAACACGCCAAAGATTTTGTTCAACCCCTCCGAAAGAAGAGGCGACCACAAAATGCCCTCCGGATAAAGAAAACAATTCCAGAACCCTTTTTCATTCCGGGATTCTGCAGTGTTTCCTCGGAAGGACTACTTATTTTTTTCAATCAGTTCCAAGGCTTTTTCCAGAACCTTTTCCCCGTTCATCAATCCATAATCCCGCATATCAATCGAATCAACAGGGATATTTTTGTCCTTCAACTTTGATTCAAATTGGGCCCTCATATATTTCACCTGCGGCCCGAGCAACAGCAAATCAATTTTTTTCTTGGATAGCACTTCATCGACTTCCGAGGCGGAAACCGCGAAGATATCGGTATCTATATTCTTCTTTTCAGCAGCAGCTTTCATTTTCGTAACTAATAAACTCGTACTCATACCTGCCGAGCAAACCAGCATAATGGTGACCATATCCATACCTCCTAAATGTGATCTTTCATTTCCACCTTAGCAAAACCATCCGGTTTTATAAAGAGAGACGGAACGTCGACCAGGGTTTGAGATAATCGACCAGAAAAACCGCTTCCTCCTTCAAATGGCCGACGATATTCCGATCGCCATCGTTTTCCATTTCTTTAAGGGCAATATGCAATTCTCCTTTATATTGGCCGAGTTTGTCATTGCAGATGACGAGATCTCCCTTCTGGATGGTTTCCGTATGATGGGGGTGAATACTTTCCTTTTTATACTTTACCCGCGGCTGGGTCGACCGAACCATGTATTCCGAACGGTCTCCCCTGTATAAATGAATTTCATCCAATACAATTTTTCTCTCAATTTCAGAAATATCCTCAAATAATTCAACCGGGAGAATCGGATGAGGACTGAAATAAGCTGCGGACATCGCTTTCAATTCTTCTTCGCTGGCAAAGGCATTCCCGATGATTAAGTCATCAATCGTCCCCATCAGCCGGTAATGGGTGACCTGCGTTTCAATCGGCAGGAAGCGATGCTGTTCCAGTGTGCAGAGTCCGCTTTGAACGGGCCACGGCCCAAGCTTTCCGGTTTGGGAAGTGACAAAGGCGGCCGTATGAATATGATGTTTATTAAACAATGCGGTTGTTTCTTCAAAATGGGCCTGTGAAAGACCCGTATATTTCTGAGGATAAAAATTATGGGAAGCGTACAGATTCTCTATGTCCGGCTGATAACTTAAGATATTTTCAATATATCTGGTGCCACTGCTCATATTCACTTCAATTTTCAAATCATAGTCATTCTTCGTCATCAGAGCCTCTTCCAGGCCGGAAAAACCGATATCCAGGCGGAGTCCGGAAGCTCCCAGATCCTTAAAAAACTTAAGATCATCATAACTCACCTTCAATTGTTTAAAAAGGCCGGGATTGATGTCCAGAATGGTTGCCATTCCCAGGGAATTGCCATATTCGATGATGGTTTTGAAATAACGGATGACTTCGTCCGCATCCCCTTCGATTTCCAAAAGGCTTGTGAAGATTCTGGTAAACCCATATTTTCTGGCGAGTTCAAGATAACGTTTATTATCTTCCAGCGTACTTTTCATCGGGTAAATCGAAACACCAAGTTTTCCCATGACAATCCTCCTGTTTCTGCTTACTGGCAAATACCCCGGAACGGTCAATTTTCATCTTTTATCCATTCATGAAGGGATCGCGTATCTTCCGGAGTCCGGAAAATGCAAATAGGCACCGACTTTATTCAGACTGTTCTTCTTTCCCATAGGACTGCTCTATCTGCTTCAGCATCTCGAAAAATCTTCTTTTTCGCAATTTCGACCAGATCATTCCGACGAATGCATCATTAATCTTTTGCAAATATCCATAGGATTCCATTGTTTCCTGATACCGCAATTCGCAGCTGTTTTCCGAAAGTGGGTGGAATTCATAGGAAACCAGAAACTCATTTTTGTTGGTCAGAGTCCGGTAACGGTATAATTTATTTTTCTCCAAGTCCTCAATGCGGATGGTTGCCCTCGCATTTTTCGAAAAGGTTTTTATATATTCAAAACCCTTCAGTTGTTTTTCAGATACATTTTTTCCGGTTTGTGAGCGGATCTCCGCCAAAACCGATCTGATGATCGTTTTGTACAAATATTCCGCCGGAACCGCCATTTGCCTTACGATTTCCACGGGAATCACCCACTTTTCTTTTCTCGCTTCTTCATTTTATAAAAATTGACCGCGCCTATGATTATGAATATCAGTGCTACAGCAATCACCGGCAGGTTATATTCCCCGGTCCGGGCATTGGCATTCAGCATGATAAGCAGGCATCCCAAACTGATCAAAAACAAGTTCCAACTCTGCAAAGGAACCCCCCTCTTTTAAAAAAGGATCCAGGGCAAAAGATGATCATCTTTCCATTTCATTTCAGGGGTGATTGCCCTGGATCCGGCAAAATGCGCAAAGCTCATGTAACAGGGTTGACCTGGAAAAACAGCACGGAACCCCATGGCTGTTTCTTAATCGCTTCTTTTGCTATTTTGCATGCCTTTTCGAGATCCTCACTATTGGTTTCAAAGTAGAGATGAATTCCCTTCTTTTCTTTGAAGGAAAATGTCACCCCGTCCTGATTATAATTATTTAATAATTCGATGATCTGATCATGCTGCAGAGCCACATTAATTTCGATCATTGGGCTAACCTCTCAAATTTCAATTATTGCTTGTCTTCTCCTGCTTCTCCGGCGGCAGGATCCAATTTGTTGGCCATCATCACAAACGGGATCCAGATCAGGAAAGCCACTGCCATGCCTACAAGGGTGACGAGCGGCGCCCTCCAGTCTGCGCCCGTTGCCAGGAAAGACAATAGCAGAGGAGGCGTGACCCATGCGACGGATTGTGAAACCGGTGCGACCCATCCCAGAGCAGTGGCAAAATAGCCGATGGAAATCGAAATTACAGGTGCCACCAGGAACGGAATGAACATAATCGGATTTAGCACTATCGGCAAACCGAACAGGATCGGTTCGTTAATATTGAAGATCCCGGGTCCGATGGACAATCGGGCAACCGTCTTGTAATCTTTCCGTTTCGAGAACAACAGCAAGGCGAGAATTAAAACGATTGTCCCACCGGAACCGCCATACCACCCATAGGCATCGAAGGAACCACGGACCCATTTGTACCCTTCCTGAATAACCAGATCGGCACCGCCTTGCTGGAACAGGTTAACATTGGTCACTTGAGCCACACCAAACACCCCTTCCAGAACGGGTGCCAGGACGTTCGGCCCGTGAATCCCGAAGAACCAGAACAGTTGAACAAACAGCGCACAGACAAATACAGCCCAATACCCTTGAGACAATCCCAGAAGAGGTTGCGCAATCGTTTTTTGAATCCATTCCAGGAAAGTCATATCCGGGACGAGTTTGGCAAAAATATAGTAGAAAATGCTCACCACATACAGGGCGGCTGTAGCGGGAATAATCGAAGCAAACGCCTTCGAAACCGCCGGCGGAACCGATTCAGGCAACTTGATCGTTATGTCTTTCAGCATCAATTTTACAAAAATCATCGTGGCAACAAAACCGATAATCATCGCGGTAAAGAACAGGTTCGCGTCCAAATTGTTCAGGGGAATCCAACCCCAGGCATTCGCTGTAATATCTGAAGAAGTGGCCGCCCATCCCGCCTGATTAATAGCGTCCACGGTGGCCGAATCAAGATTCAAACCGGAAATGGTCCCGGAGAAGGAAAACTTTATCCCGGCCAGTGTCGCGGCCGTGGAAACAATGCCTCCGGAAAGTTCATTGACCCCGTAGGCCCTTGCAATATTATAACCCCAGGAAAATACAAAAATCAGACCGGCAATCGCAAGTGTCCCGTTCCAAACATATCCGTTAATCGTAATAATGTCCCGAATGACCGGAATCGAATTTCCGTCATACGAATCAAAAAATTGGGGCGGAAGGTCGCGGATAATTGCATTGATCATAACCGCAACTGACCCGGCCATGGTTGCCGGAATCATTCCGATGAAGGCATCCCGAAGAGCGACCAGGTGTTTTTGTCCGCCAATTTTTGATGCGACCGGAAGGAAATATTTTTCCATCCATTTAATTATTGCATCCATCAATTTACCCTCCTTCAATCCATTTCTTGTTTTGAATGACCAGAAGGAATAAACGAAAGGAAAAATGAAAAAGACAACACAAGGACGGGACCACTTTTCTCCGGCAAAGTCTTCATCCCTCCGAAAAGAAGGAACAAAAGCGAGAAACAAACTGCGTCAGAACGCTTTTTTTACACCCCTCCTTTCAAGGCGATATTTTATGGAACAACCATTCCCCAAAAATGTTGCTGAACAGAATGGCTGCTGACAGAAGCTATTCTGATTCACCCACTCCAATCCATTTTCAACCTTCCTTTTCCGGAAATCCATTTTCCTCTAAATCAAATATATGATGAAAGCGTTGCCATTTCCGCATATTCTTTTTCTGTTGGCAAAGGAAATTCCGCTGGAAGGCCGGTAAGATTTTCTGCCATCCCAAGCTTTCCTTCCCTCTGGAAAGGTACCGCCGGCCCCCCATCAGATTAGCATCCAAAGATTGGGTCTCAAGAAAGGGAAAAGGATCGCTGAAAAATCGGACTAAAAGAACCAAAAGGTCATATCCAAAAAAAAAGCCCTTTGCCGGGCCGGGAACGTGGAAAAATCTGATCACCTTCGGATCCGCTTACGCCTCACGATTCCACTTTTTCAGAATATCTGCAAATTCAGCAAAGCTTTCGCATTGCACCAGCTGCTGGATCAAACCGGTGTTATCCAAAAGCCGGATCAATACTTGATACATCGGCTTCAAATCCTGCTTTCTCCCTGTGCTGATATTCAGGAGAAGGACAAACTGAACCGGATTTTCTCCCCAGGGGATCGGCTTTTTCAAAGTGACGATGGACCAGAAGGTTTCTTCCGTATAAGGTTCCAGCGGATGCGGGATCGCAACGAAATTCCCATAGCTGGTAGGCATCACCCTTTCCCGTTTGAACACGGCCTCAATATATTCTTCCGGAACCAATCCGTCCCTGATTAACTGGCTGCCAAGGAAATGGATGACCTCTTCCATGGTCAGGAAATCTTTCCTCAAAAAGGTATATTTCTCCCGCAAATATCGATCAATATTTACAGATTCTTTCGAAATTGCCTTTTCGATCTTTTTTAAATCCGCTTCCCCAAAAATAGCGTTGACCAAAACAACCGGGACAGGTATATCCTTTTCATAAATGGGGACGGTGCTGATAATAAAATCGATATCGGAAAAGTCCAGGTTCTGCAGATTGTAGTATTCCGAAGTTCCAACAATGTCCAGTTTATCGCCAAATGTATTTTCCAGCTTATAATAAAGCAATTGGGCAGTCCCTTCCCCGGAGGCACAGACGATAATGCAGCGCGGGACTTTTTCCTTCTTTTTCTTTTGCCTTTCCAGGGCAAGCTCAATATGGAGAGCAATATAGCCAATTTCATTTTCATCAATCTGGATTCCGTATTCCGATTTCAACACCTCCGCCCCGGTCAAAGCGGCCTCAAAGGATAGCGTGTATTTGGATTTGATTTCCGAAAGAAGCGGGTTGCGGAGATTCATATGGTAATGATAACGGTTGATTGCCGGTTGCAGATGCAAACAAAGATTGGTTAAAAGCTCTTCATCATTTTTCAATTGAAAATGATATTGTTCGTCAATCCGGGCCACCATTTTTTTTGCCAATGCCAAAATATCAGGTTCAATGAAGGAGCTGATGTTTCCGTTTTCCCATTTCCGATTGACCAGTTTTGTCCCCAACAGATGAATGGCAATGTATCCGATTTCATTGGCGGGAAACTTTACTTCGAGCTGTTTTTCAATATCGGAAACAATATCCCGGGCAACCCGGAATTCCATTTTGTTTTCCAATTCTTCCAGGTTTAAAGATGGATTCATTATGATATTTTCATCGCGAATGCGCTTACAAGCAATCGCGATATGGGTGACAAGATTGTGGACGCTGATGTCGGAAATGCTCATCCGGTTTTTTCGGATCTGTTTTAACAGGGAATTTTTGATGATTTCCAATTCTTCCTTAGGTAAAATCGAGGACCATTCATAGGGTTCCTCCAAAATTTGCCTCTTTTGATTGAATACATATTCCGATATGCAAAAACGGATTCTCATTTCGTCCCCCGCCACTTTTATTCCATAGCCCGGTTTTTGTTCAAGTGTCAGACCATATTGTCTGAGGATTTCCCGAACTTCCTTCAGGTCCCCCTGCAGTGTGGAACGGCTCCAGTTCAATTCATCTGCCAGATCATCGATTTTCATATATTCGGTATTTAAAAGAAGTTTTTCCATCAATCGGCGGATGCGCCCATCCTTTTCCGCGAGATCCGATTCATGGATGGCTTGTTCCTGCTGCCGCAGAAATTCAAGAAACCGATCCCTCTGATCAACCCGGAGAGAATAGCCAATCCCCCGCATCGATTCCACAGAGGCGCCGTGTTGTTTCAGCCTTTGATTGATGGCTTTGATATCATTTTGAATTGTTTTGGTGCTGACCTGAAATTTCGCGGCCAGTTCATTGCTGGTGACCGGTTCCGAAAGGAGGGAGAGATATTGCAATATTTGAATGAGTCGGTTATTCACAAGATCACCTCACTCCAAACCAGTTTCTGTTATCAATATATCATTTTTGCGGGGATAATCGAACGGTTTTGTCTTTTTTATTAAAATATAGCAATATTTCACTCTCTTTCTGAATCCTTTTTTCTGAATTTCCCAATTAAGAATAAGATAGCGGCAGGATTAAATGCTGTGTAAAACCGGCTGTCTATGTCCGGATTTTCAGTCTGTACAAAAAACATGGCAAAGTCGGCCCTTCGCCGACATCCTTCTTTATAAAGATGTTGAACCAAAAGAAGTCAATATGCCGGAAGAAATCGCCTCCCGGGGATTCTACCCTCTAAGGGGGGTGGTTTTATGTATATTCAAGTTTTTAAAAATAATAGGAATGTCATATATTATTTGCTGGGAGCCGGTATTTCCGGCATGGGAAATCATCTGTCGCGAGTTGAGTCCGTATAATTGTGTAAAAATGGAGTCTCTTTAAAAAAATAAGAGAGCCATTTCAAAAACCCTCGGTTAGAATGAAGTTGTCCAGACAACATTCCAGGAGAGGGGATTTTGAAAATGG
>Ga0207747_1002492_pt1 | contig 10154 bp, 10 predicted proteins | sample HigsolmetaGSP11D_FD_184839 | JGI IMG/M metagenome (GOLD analysis project Ga0207747, IMG submission 184839) | High solid enriched microbial communities from the Joint BioEnergy Institute, USA - SP1-1-D (SPAdes) | ecosystem: Engineered > Bioreactor > SSF (Solid state fermentation) > Aerobic >... | reverse complement strand
TCACCCGGCAGTGGCTGTCATTTTCATTTAATATCCCGCCATTTCTTATAGCAACCAGCTTGCAAAAACTATCAAATTGTTGTTCTGTGGAAAACTTCAGAGGAATCTCCTCTTTTATACCATTTCTCTTTACAGTGAAATAATCATACCGTATCCCGTCGATATCACTTATGCTCTCATCCTGAATATACTGCTCCAGATCCCAGTATCCGAACATATAATCAAAGACTTTTCTTATCAGCTCTTCCCTGCTGCTTCCTAAAAAGTACTTGTTTTTATCAATATTTCTGATAATTTCTTTTTCCAGCATCCTTTTATCGAGGTTTCCGGATTCCACTTCCACTACCAGCTGAGGTATTTCTCTCAATATATCAAAGGTGATTTTTTCTACCAGATCATTCACTGAGCTTTTTCCCGGGTGGACAATACTTTCATCACATTTGTTCAAGGTTTGAACTACCGGCATATTCTGCTTTCCTCCTAGTCTTTTGATTTCCTATGATTCAGGCATTCTCTGCCTTTCTCCTCATGGCAAATGCCTTCCTGAGCTTTCTCATTCCCAGAGTCAAGCTGTCCCTTATGGTGCCAAGCAATGTCCTTCTGGGTACGATATTGAACCTGGAAAGAATGTGGATATATTCGTTCCGGATTTTTTTATCCATGTTTTTGGCATACGTCGGCCTCATATTCCGGTAAACCTGGCGTTTCTGGCTGCAGCTCACCCAACCTATGTAGTTTCCTTCTGTAAGCTCATTCATAATATCCTTCCTGAGGTCAGTCCGGCCGTTATATTCATAAGCGACAAACTTGGTCTTTTCCGGTGGAATGTTCTGTTTCTCTTTAAGATAGACAAGGTATCTGTTGATTTTTCTGACTGTGATTTTATCTGCCTTTACCGCAGCTATATTATAATCGGACTTACGAAGGGCTATGAGAGTAAAAGCATCATAAATAAAGCCGTTCGTTATAATGATCGTAATGTCAAAAAGCTCATAAGCTTTTTCAATCAGGGTATTTAAGCTCGCTTCACTATAATATTCAAAGTTGGAGAGGTTGTAATTGCCGGTTAGTATATAGAAATTCTTCAGTTTCTGTATCAATGACTCCAGGAACAGCTCCCTGGTTAAAATCTTCTTATCTGCCGCATCCATGCAGATGTTGAGACCGGTATTGTCCAGTGGTTCTTCAAAGGAACGGATATTTTTCGGATATTTTGGTACATTAAGATATTCGTCGGCGGTGGCGTTTAGGGTATCGAGATCCAGCAGCAGTACGTTCAGATTTGTGCAGCGGGCAGCTGTATAGGCCAGCTCACATGCAAATTCCGCATTGTCAAAAACAGTGATGATGAGTTTCTTGAAGCTGATGATCCTGCCTTCTGGCGCCGTGGAAAGTGTCGCGACATCTCCCAACCTCACTTCTGAGTTACCCAGAAAGCTACTCCTTTGAGAACTTTCCAATTGCTCCAAGGCTGTATGGAGCTCCATAGCTTTTGAATATCTTTCAGATGGATTATACATGGTGCACTTGCTGATTATGCGTTCAATTCCCACAGAAAGGTCTTTATCAAAATATCTCACCGGCTTCAGTTCAAAAGATGGGTCCATTGGGCTGATACCGGTCAGCAGATGGAACATGGTTATGCCAAGGCTGTATATATCGCTGGCCACACTGGTCTGGCCCAGTCCATACTGTTCCGGAGCCGCATAACCTCTGGTTCCTATATAAACGGTATCGCTGCCGGCATCCTCCTTATACTCCCTGGCAATTCCAAAGTCAATCAATTTTATTTTTTCATCTTTTGTGAGCATGATGTTGGATGGTTTGATATCCCTGTATATGATGGGGTTTGGCTTAAAAGTATGGAGATAATTGAGAACATCACAGAGCTGTTTTGCCCAGTCGATTACTTTTGCTTCCGGGAATTTTCCCTCTCTTTTCAGGATTTCCTCCAGATTTTCTCCATCAATATAATCAACGATGAGATATATGGATTCTTCATCCTCCAATATGTCAAAAATTCTCGGAAGGGCAGGGTGATTTAGCTTTTTAAGAATATTAGGCTCTACAAACATATCGGTTTTAGATCCGGACTTTCTGGTAATTTCCTTGATTGCCCACAGTGTTCCCAGCCGTATGTTTTCCGCCAGGTACACCGTGCCCATCCCACCTTTTCCAAGAGTTGAGAGAATCCTGTAGTTACCTTCAAACAGTTTAGCATTCATATAAAACTACCATCCCAGCATTTATTCTACATTATTTATGTTAATTGCCTTATATGTAAATATTTATAAAATAGGGATCAGTATTATAATAACACATATTATCGTAAATTTCTACACTTTTTTCCATATTATAAAATATTTTTTTGTTTTTCTTTATATACATAAACTTCCTTCTTGGAGAATATTCACGAAAAATCAGCAGCTTAACCCCTGTTAATATTCCTTTAAAATAGCAAAGCCAGCTCTTTATTAAAATGCTGGCATCTTATGCTAGCTATGTCACATGGCTAATAGGCAAGAAAAATAGACATAATAAGTAAAGTAAAAATCTTCTCAGAAATCAACACCTTCCAGGTTGAAATCGGGAATGTACTCCTCTTCAGCTGAATCCCGCTCCTGGATATAGCCATTGTCCAGGCCTATTTTGATGCAGTGGTTCACCACCATATCATACTCATACCTTGTAATCCTCCTATTTATTTCCGGATGCTTTTCTGCCTTATAATAAGGTGTATACTGGCTCATAAGGCTTATTAGAATATCCCCGGGAAGGTTTGCTTTTATCCAGTCCAAAATTTTAATGGATTGTTTCGCCATACCCGGCAATATCAGGTGGCGTATTATCATACCCTTTTTTAGCAGCCCGTTTTCATCAAAAACAACTCCCCCCACCTGCCTGTACATCTCTAAAATCGCTGCAGTAGCGACTTCAAAATAGTCGGAAGCTGCTGAATATTTTTTTGAAACTTCGGGATTGTAATATTTTAGATCCGGCAGGTATACGTTTATCATACCTTCCATCGTTCTTAAAGTTTCAACCTTCTCATACCCATTGGAATTGTAAACCACAGGAATCTTGAGCCCTTCAGCCTTTTGAAGAGCTTCCCTTATCTGTTTTACAAAATGTGTTGGATTTACAAGGTTTATATTATGGGCGCCTTTTTGCTGGAGGTTGATAAAAATCTGCGCCAGCTTGTCTGTAGTTATCTCTATTCCGAAATTCTCCTGGCTTATTTTATAATTCTGACAAAAAACGCATTTTAAATTGCATCCGGAAAAAAAGACGGTGCCCGAACCATTCACACCGCTTATGCAAGGTTCTTCCCACATGTGCAGATAGGCCTTGGAAACCACCGGCATTTCTCCCATGCAGCAAAAACCCGGATTTTTGCTTCTTTTGGCAGAGCAATTTCTGGGACATATATTGCAAGTCATATTTTCCTCCAAAAAGTCACTATACATAAACATACTTTACATTATATTTAAATAAAAATATAATAAGATTAAATGAGTTTATAGTCAAGAGAGGTATTTGCATATGAAAATCAGCGGAGTAACTTATGTATCCCGTAAAAAGCATAGATTTCGCAACTTTTTACTGACCCTGGCAATTCTAGTCCTGATAGCAATAATAGCAATTGTCATATATTCCTTCTTTTCCGGGCGGGATATAAGCGATGTTGTATCAGAGCTGATAAATAAAATATCCTTCAATTCAGGGGAGTGAATTAAAGGATATCTATCGGAAGTATAGCGTATAAAGGATATGGGCTTTTCAAAACATCTCCTTTTTTGATAGGATATATATTACCACCAGTGATACTGCCAGAGATATAAGCAACACATAGAAAAATCCCAGAGGATTAGACGCATACGGTACAGGGACGTTCATTCCAAAGAAGCTGGATATCATCGTAGGTACAGACAAAACTATCGTCACCGATGTCAGAAATTTCATCACGATATTCAGGTTGTTCGATATAACTGAGGCAAAAGCGTCCATCATGCCACTCAAAATGGAGCTGTATATATTTGCCATTTCAATAGCCTGCTTGTTTTCAATGATTACGTCCTCCAGCAAGTCTTGATCCTCTTCATACATTTTAAGATATTTTCCCCTTAATAACTTCTCCATCACAATTTCGTTGGATTTGAGAGATGTAGTAAAGAACACAAGGCTTTTTTCAAAGTCCAGAAGTTTCAGCAGTTCTTTATTTTTCATAGACTTATGAAGCGCTCTTTCCACATCGTCGGTCTTCTTGTTTATATGCCGCAGATAGGTGAGAAACTCCCTTGCTATCTCAAAAAGTATCTGGAATGTAAACCTCGTCTTTTTAAAAGTAAAGAATTCTTTTACCTTTTTACTCCTGAAAACCCTAAGGACAGTGTTTTCCTTCAGGCATATGGTAATAAAACAGTCCTCTGCCACAAGCAAACCCATAGGGATGGTTTCATATTTGAGCTCCTTATTCTCTTCATAAACATAAGGCACGTCTACAATAATCAGGGTCTGGTTGCCATCAACATCTATTCTGGGCTTTTCCTCTTCATCCAGCGGGTCCCTTAAAAAATTGGATGATACACCCAGGGAGCTCTGGATACGGTTCATTTCATCCTCCGTAGGAGCAACTAGATTTATCCAGCATCCTTTTTCAATATTTTCTATGCTATAGAGTTCCTGTCCATTTTCACTGCTTTTGAATATTTCCATCATACCCGGCACCCTCCTTTAAATGTGTAAAATTCTATATGTAAATCTTCTATTTGTACTCCTTATAGAATTTGCGCAATTTATCATATCTTATCTATTTTTCTATATAAAAACAAAAAACTTCCAGACGAGTGGAAGCTTAATATAATTAATATACATATTAATATATACGTTTCTTCCCTCGTTGAGCTTTAGCACTTTATAGCGTAGGTGTTAACCAACCAGCTACATTAAGCAAAACCTTAATCCGGCAGTGCCTGTTGACCCATTTGGCGTCTCTCGACGTTTCCGGGTAGCAGCATGTGTCTATAAAGGAGCCTCGCCTAACAAAGCATTTTTTATTTAATATTCTTATAAGCATCGGAACATAAAAAAGCAAGTTAATTCTTCATGTTTCGATGCAAATCTACATCTCAATAGTGTTTTTATTATATATCCGGCTTTATCCCATGTCAATAGAATTACCGGTTCCAAGAATCAATTTCGTGTTATATATTGCTTCGGCAATTATCCCGGCAAATTCATTTCTCACTTTCTGCTGTCCACAAAGAATGACGGCGGTGCTGCAACTACATTTTTTCCATATGCTGCATTTATAGTCTTACCCTGATTGAGCTTTTTTATTTGAGTTGACAGCCCATCCATCAACTTTTCAGCATTCTCAATGTTCCGGGATTCCAGCTTTCTTATTTCTTCCAGAAGCTCCATTATCCTCCCGACAGTATCCTTCAGTTCCTTTATGCCTGGAATGGAAGCATTATTGATTTCTTCGAGCCTCTCTACCTTCAATTCCTGCTTAAGCTGCTGGAAGCAGGAGGTAAACTCCTCATCAAGTTTGTCGATTTCCTCTATCTTAGTTTGCTTTTCTGCTATGAGTTTTTGCAGATTCTCAATCCCATCCTCTGTTATAGTCCCGGACTGGGCCCGGGTCAATTCCAGCATGTCCTGCAGGAGAGAATATTTTTTTGACGATAACTCTATCATTTTTCTTATACAAATATCCACCATATATAACTCCTTCCGGACATCAATAACGTCCCTGTGAAATTTAAGACCTCTAAAACAATATGAATCCATCTACTATTATATCAGATGGATTCACACATGAACTAAGCAATTTACAAGACTGCAAGGAAAGCGCCAACTCATTGCAGGCGACGAGAATTTTACTCTTGCGCTTTTGGAGGTATTACTATCTTCCGCGTTTCGCCAACTTCATTGCTTCCTGCCAGGTGTCGCGGAGCTCTTTCGCATATCCGAGGACTTCTTCCAATATGGCTTTGTCCTTCCTGATATTCGCATCCACCAGACGCCTGTACATGTACTCATAAATACTGTCGAAACTTTTGGAAATTTCATAGTTCATATCCAGAGTCGCTCTGAATTCCGTAATTATATCCTGGCATCTTATTAAGCAACCGTTAGCCTTCTTTATGTTTTTTTCCTCTATAGCATTAATCCCCTGCAATATAAACTTCACGAGCCCATTATAAAGCATGAGGGTCAATTCCTCAGGAGTCGCGGTAAAAACAGAATTTTCCTTGTACTGGGCATAGGGGTTATTTATCACTATTAGCACACCTCCGTATTATTGCTACATCTTAACCTTGCGAAAATTGGGCAGCCAGCCAGCTACTCTGGGAATACATCTTGTTCAGAGCATCTTCCATGGCTGCAAACATGTTGTAATAACTATTTTCTTTTTCGATCAACTTTATAGTCATCTCATAAATACTTTTATCATAGGATTTTATTTCCTTATATAAAAGGTTGGTATATTCAGACGAATCTCCTATCATTCCTGCCTTCTCCAGCAGTGCACCCTTTTGTCCGTTGCTGTTTCCAATAACCCTTATGTTATCCTGTATTATATCGGAAAGCCTCACAGCCAGGCCCGACTCCTTATACCTTTCAGACTTCTTTGAAGAGTCGGAAAGGGTATTGTAATAGGATATCCCAGAATCATCCTTGGCAAACAGCTGCACCACTTCATCAGGATTGTTGATTATGGCATTTTTAAGCTTCTGCTCATCGATCACCAGCTTGCCTCCGTCCTTATAGTTGCTGCTTGTAGTTATTCCTATGGAGCTGAGGTGCAAAGACAGTTTCGAATCGCTGTCAGAAGCGTCAGAATAGATAGCGTCATAAAGAGCTCTTCTCATGTTGTTTAAAATACTGCTCAATGTGCTGTCATTGCGCAGCAAACCTGACCTCGCCTTTTCCTCCCACAGCTTTATCTCATTTTCCGACATTTGAGCTTTCTGTTCAGAAGTAAGAGGTTCATAATCCCTGAATCTTTCTTCATTTAACTTGGTATTGATAAGCCCCACCAATTCATTGTATTTATCTACAAAGCCTTTTATCTTCTCAAATAACTCATCGGGATTGGAGGATACCGTGACGGTTGCACTGATTGGGTCGGCACCACTGGCCATTTCCTGCAGCTTATATGTCACTCCTTCGATGGTGAATTCGTTGGTGGAGCGCTCCACATCCACTCCATCTATAGTAAGGCTGGCATTGGTACCTCTGGTAATACTTCCTCCCTGATCCGTTGTAGTTGTTATGCCAAGGGCTTTAAAGAAGTTGCCCCCATCACCGTCGGTATTGTCCTCATTGTCAATAACGGCAGCACTTCCTGTGTTTTTGGATTGGATGGCAAAACGGTTGTTTACCGTATCATACCTTATTGTAACCCCAGCGCTGCTGCTGTTGATTCTTGATATTATGCTGCTCAACGTATCCGTTTTGGATACTGTAAACTCCTCGCCGTTTATTGTGAAAGACAGTTCATCATCTGTTCCAAAATTGAAATTTTCGGCCAAAAGCCCACTCTTGTTTATATTGTCAAGGGTATCGTTCAGATTTATCCTGTTGCTGCTTATCTGGGATGAGCTAAAGCCTAAAGCAGACCTAACATCCTCAGCCTCCACAGTGATTTGCTTTTCCGAAATAAAGCTAATCTTTCCGTCTGCGATTTCTACATCAACTCCGGACACCTTCGCATTTATCTGGTCTTGTATAGCAGCCTCCAATTCCTCCGCAGTAAGATTGGTATAATCGCTGTCCAAATAGATGTTTACCGTTTCAACAGTAGTACCGTCATCCACCTTTATATTGAAGCTCTTACCTGCATCGGAAGCGCTGAAATTAACAGTGCCTGACAAATTGCTGATGGACTTGCCTCCGCTGATGCCTATCTTTGACAAAAGGTTGGCATCGGAATCGTCACCGTTTTGAAGCGTAACCTTTTGGGACGAATCAACGACTACAAACTTTAACTTGTCAGCCGATCCGGAATCTTTTATCACCCGTACATAATCACTCAGCTTATGTGTAACCCCATCAACAGTAACATCTGTCTCACTGAGCGCGCTGTTTATGTTATTGATAAGCTCCTCAATGTTGGTTGCTCCTTCGGCAATAGTCACAGAAACCGCAGTATCGGAACCTATTTGTACTTTGAACTCCGTGCCGCTGAAATCCGTTATAGCTCCACTGGTAATCGCATTGCTTCTGCCACTGGAAAGTCCCAGAACCGGCAGATAGGTATCCCCACTATTCCCTACGCTTAAGGCACTGCTGCTTAGAGCCGGTGTGAATACCAGCGCACCGGGATTACTCGCATCTTCTTCCACAATAATTTTTCCTGCTCCAAAAGCATCGTTTATCAGCTTTTGCAGCCCACTTGTCCCATCTCCCGCCAGTTCTGAAACCGTGCCTGAAGAATAATCCTTGTCCAATGTAATAGTTTTAGTAACTCCATCCAAGGTGATGGTAAACTGTTTTCCCTTCTTCATCTTGGTCATATCTACTGCCGAAGCACCTTTTAATGAAGCTGGCATTGAAGCTCCGTTTTTTGTCGCAGCAGAAGCGGTCGATTTCACTGTAATCTGGCGCACACCTGTAGTAGCTCCACTTCCTGCCGTAACTGATATGGCTGAATTGGAAGATACTGCTTTATATGCAGTAAAAGCGCTGGCAGAAGTAAAGTTGGTAGCAGGCTTAGCTATGTTGAAATATGTATCATAAAACTCCCTCATTTTGTTGGTTATAGATCTATAGTCTTCCATCATCCACGTTTTCAACTGCCTGCTCTTGACAAGCTTGTCCATTTTCAGCCTTTCAACCTTCATGAGCTGCTGTACCATGCTCTCAACATCTAAACCGCTGGTTCCTGTCATCCTGAACCTGTTGCTCATCGCATTGATATAACTGTTGGTAGCCATGCCCATCATCTCCTTTCATCCACGATAATTCCGGCAAGCTCCCATAGCTTTGCTACGAGGTCAAGGATTTTTTCAGGGGGTATTTCCCTTATTACCTCATTGCTTTCCGTATCTATAACTTTTACCATGATATCGTTGGTCTTTTCATGCACTGAAACCTCAAATTTGCGGTTTGTGCCTGCCAAGGATTTATTAGCCCTTTCAATGGCATCAATCAGCACTTTTTCGGCTACAGGCATAGTCATTTTATCAAATTCTGTCAAACTTGATATTCTCTTATGATCTAGCAAACTTTCCGATCTTTGAACAGTACTTTCTTTTATTTTAGCAGTAACATCCGTGTTGATTTTAATTGCTGTTGCGGCATCCATGCCATTTACTTGCATATTTATCCCTCCATATAGCTTGCTAATAAATATATCGGAATGAAAGCAAAATATGTTTATGGGGACTTAGTATTGTCTCTCTAATTATACTTATCTAGTTAGTCATAATAACTGTTTTAATAGTAAGTAAAATCACAATAATTGACCCAGAAAAGCTATATCTAACTTAAATAACTGTGGTTGTGCAATAAATTGTAATTGTTTATGCTGCTATCCCTTAAGTACGTTGCTTCTGTAACCGGTGCAAATTCGTCAATAAGCTGGATTGCAAACTCTTATTTATTTTTTTAGTACTTCTATCCCTTGGTGGAAATAATGTCTGAGACCATATGAACCATATTGTATCGCAAAGCCTCAGAATAAGGTAAATTCAGCTTATTTATATAGTTGATAATTTCTAGGTTTTGCTCTATTATTATCTCAGGCATAAGTTTGACCTCCATGTAAATAGTTTTGTTTCTTGGCAATTCAAAATTACCACATTATGTCAACTTATGCTTTTGTTTTGCCATTAATTTTGGTAATAGAATTATTTACTTTTCAATGCACAACACTAATTATTAAAATAACGTATATCATAGTTATGTTTTTCTATTTTACAACTGCTACTCTACCAAAGCTTAATTCTTCTTTAATTTTAGTTGTTGAAATCTCAGGAGTTCTACTTAAATATATTACCTTACAATAGTCCTTTAAATAGTCAAATTTACCTTTCCAATCATCTCCCATGACAAAGACATCTACCTTGAACTCTTTAATATCATCAATCTTTTGCTCCCAACTTCTTTCAGGTATAACTAAATCTACATATCGAATTGATTCT
>Ga0207747_1002488_pt1 | contig 10159 bp, 20 predicted proteins | sample HigsolmetaGSP11D_FD_184839 | JGI IMG/M metagenome (GOLD analysis project Ga0207747, IMG submission 184839) | High solid enriched microbial communities from the Joint BioEnergy Institute, USA - SP1-1-D (SPAdes) | ecosystem: Engineered > Bioreactor > SSF (Solid state fermentation) > Aerobic >... | reverse complement strand
GTACTCTCGCATTTTCTTGTAATAGGACGGGTCGGCTTTCCCGAGCTTGAACACTTCCGCATCAATCCCCAGCAGATTCGCCATCAGCCGGATGTATATCTGCCTCTTGCTCATTTCCAAGCTGTAAATTGCTACTTTGTATCCGCGTAAGTGAAGATTAAGTGCGATCTGGAGCATAAATGCCGATTTACCCATGCTTGTCCGAGCACCGACGACAGAGAAGTCCTGCCGATGAAACCCGGTTGTGATCGTGTCCAATTCCGAGATCCCCGTCATAAGGCCGTATGCTTTTTGCGGATCGGCGGCGATTTCTTCCATGTATCGAAAGAAATCCTCGACATCCTTTTCCGTGTTGGAGAGTGTGCGGAATTCGGACGTTTCCAGACGTTCGACTTGTTCCTGCAGTTCACGGAGCATGTCGTCAGGATCATATTCACTCCCAGCCAGTCGCAAGCCGATCGAGCGCAGCCGTTCCGCCAGTAAATCTTTTTTCGCCTGCTGTATCAACAGCGGAATGCGGTTTTCGCTATATGCGAGGCTCCTGAGCGACTGCACCGTTCTGATCTGGCCAGCGCTTAGGCGGTTGATTAAACCGCGATACGTGTACCCTTCCTCCGCTTCGACCTTCCGCATGAGTTCATACAGCCAGCGCAGGTTTCGGAACAATTCCGGTTCAAGGTCATACTCTTTCACCGCGCCCGGATAAGCAATCAGACAACCAAGAAGTTCCTCATGCGCGGCGCTGAGCATTCGCGATCCTCTCCATTTCCGCTGCCTGCTCCGGTGTAAGGGTTACGAGAGGAAGGCGGATGGTGGTGGATACCTGGGCCCGGCGTTTGGTATTTAAGTAGCTCTCGAACTTTGTGCCAAACAACGTTTCCGGGCGGAGGTATTGGGACATCTTCGGATCGTTGCCCCACTTTTCCGTCATGTTGTCGATAACGGTCTTGAAGTCTTCAAGACGGAAACCTTCTCGCCAACGTGCCTTTATATGCGATTGAGTTGCCTTCGTCGTTGGTTTGTATGACGATCCGGTTTTCTCGTTCAGATACCCGACGATTTCGGCGTAGGGTATATTATCTTGTTTAGTTTCGTTTCGTTTATGTTTATGTTTATTAATATGGTCAAGCGTTTGGTCTGCTGATTGGTCAACCATTGGGTCAACTGTTTGGTCAACCGTTTGGTCAAGCATTGGGACAAGCGTTTGGTCAAGTGAGTTGACCAGTCTTTTGACCAATGAGTTCATTTTGTATGAACCAGCCTGTTTTCTGTTGCCCGGCTTATAATCAATAAGTCCCTTTTGTTTCAGTTCATTTCTTGCGTCGGCCAAGCCCTGTTTTGAGAGCTTCGCCAACTGTTGAAGCGTTGAATTGGGCACCGCAAACCACTCTGCCCACCCAGCCATGTTGTTTATGGACATCAGCGTGTACCATAAAGCAACTCCGCTTGTGGTCAACGGGTTTAGCATTAGCCAATCCCGAAACGCATTCAACTCACGAATGTAGTTCACTGTCTCACCGCCCTTGCTTCAACTCTTCCCGTTTTCTAATCAACCATGCGCGGCCTTCTTTCGTGTAATCTGCCCAGTGGTGGCAAGTGCTGGAGTCGGTCGGAGGACCACATAAGATGACGATATCGAACTCTGTGACGCCCTCCTGACCGAATTTCCAGCGGCGCTCTACATGAGCCGCGTCAAGTGTCCATGCTTGATATTCGTTCTTTCCGCATCGTTCGCAACGGCCGCCTGAGCGCTCCCAAGCCTTTTGATAGGTTTCTTTGGATACAGCCCCGCGTTGCTTTGCAGTTTTCTTGAACCGCTTGTACTTGGGTTTCGGCACCGGTCGCAGTTCAAACATCATACCTGCTCCTGATACTTGAGTATTGATTGCAGGGCAGAAACCTGGCTTTTCAGTGCTTCCAGCGATTCGATAGCCGCTTTGAATTTCGCCTCAGCCGCATCTCGCTTAAAAAGAAGGTCTGACAGATTCCCTCGTGCTACATCGGAAATCATCGCGGCAGGCATTCCCTCTGCCCGGAGCGACAGCATCTCTTGTGCCAACTTCATGCGGTAGACGCGCTCCGTCTCCGCTTTTTCAAGCCCCAACTTGTAAAGCGCGCGTGTTGCCTTATCGAGGCGCTTGGAAATTTCGTAGATTTCGGAGGTTATTTGGTGAAGTTCCATGGCACACCCCGGGAAATGGAATTTCAGGAAATGATCTTTACAGGATTCCCCGACTTATCGGTAATCTTCCCGCCTCGCTTCAAACAACCGCTGATGTAACCAGGGTTTCTATCGAGATACCTGCTGGCTTTAGCTAAAGAATTGAATTCAACGACTTTGTTTTTGTAAAGCAACTTGATTGGTTGATTCGAACTCATGAGGTTGTTTTCAAACGCGTGTCTTATATTGTCGGCCAAGGACAACCATTCCAAGTTTGATATGTGGTTATTGAACCTGTTTCCGTCTTTATGATTGATCGTCATTCGTTCGTCTTCTGGTTCTCCCAAAAAAGTGATTCCAACCAACCTGGCCACCAACCAATCTTTGGGTTTCTTGTCCTTCCACAGCGTCACCTTATATCCGGTTTTGGGGGTAATCCCCTTTGGCTTGATGATTCTGCCGCGCCACCTTCTAATTCCGCTTCTTATTGAATGCGTTGTTTTACCGTGGATGCTGCGTATTCTTCCAAAAGAGGATGCTTGATAAATGCCCTCGTAACCGGGAATGTCTTTCCATATTTCACCGGGAAGGCAATAATCTGTTGTGTTGTACATTTTCCCCACTCCTTTTAACCGCAGCGTCCATCTCATTCGAGACTTCATCCGCTTAATCAAAAGGGAGATCGTCGTCCGAGATTTCAATTTCTCTTCCCTCGCCGGCAAACGGATCGCTATCGTCGGACGATTGGTGTCTTTCCGCTCGCTCCAAGAATCGAACAGTGTCCGCAACAACTTCTGTCACGTAGACGCGGCGACCCTCGTTATTCTCGTAATGGCGCACCTGGATGCGGCCTTCCACGGCTGCCAGACGCCCTTTGCGCAAGTAGTTGGCGCACGTCTCGGCCAGTTGTCGCCAAACGACGATCGGAATGAAATCCGCCTCGCGCTTTCCTTGGTTGTTTGTAAACGGCCTTTCAACCGCAAGGGTAAACGTGGTAACAGCGACACCGTTAGGTGTGTACTGCATCTCCGGATCTCTCGTCAGGCGTCCGATCAGAACCACCCGATTCAGCATTCTTGGCTTCCCCCTTCTCCATCAGTTTTTTGAGAAATTCTCGCCCTTGCTGCTCAGTCAACTGTTTTAGCGGCGAACCGTACAGCTTCCGCACCTGCGCGTCCAGCGTTGCGGGCTTGTAGCCAAGTTCGTTCCACTTGTCCGTAATTGCGGTGACGGTTTCCTCCTTCACAAGTTCGACGCCGCTTTCCAGCCATTCCAACAGCTTTTTTCCTGTCTCAATACTAGGCTTGAAATATTGCCCGTCAAACAGTCCGGTGCGGTCTTTGCTCGTGGACGCCATGTGGTCAATGCTGATGTCCATCATGATGGTGAACTCGTATTCCATGCCATCGCGCTGGATCGGAGCAAGACCAACCTTGCGGATGATGGTCTTTCCGTTGCCGTCTTTCTCTTGCACGTATTCCGTCTTTGCCCGCATGGTGGCGATGATGTGGCATTTGCTGGTCAGCATGGCGTTTACCAGTGCATTGTGCCGGGGCGTCACCTCGCGCCATGCCGTCCAACTGTTTCCGGTCTTTGCCGCCGCCGCACCCTGGATGTCCAGCGCACCACCTTCGCCGGCCCATGCGTGGGACAGCGAGTCGATGATGATCACTTCCACTCCGGATTCCTCAAACGCCTTGATCGCTTCGATATACCGGTCAGGGGAAAAGGGAGGTTCCAACGGGAGGACAAGGTAATCCCCCAGGTGCGCGTACAGGTCGCCGCTGCCGTTTTCGGTGTCAATCAGCCCAACCTTGCTCCAATCGCCCGTGATGCCGTAAGCGATGAGCAAGCTGCTGTAGGTTTTGCCAGCGCCGCTCGGAGCGCTAATGCCGAGCCGCAACTTGGCTTTCTTTCGCTCGGCTTTGCGAATAATCAATTGAGACATTTGATTTCCTCCCATCAAAGGTCAATCTCCACCTTTTCGGGTTGCTCTTCGATCACGACGCCTTCGATGATTGCGCCGGATTCGAGATCAACCAGTTTCCCGTTGATGTGCTGCATGCCTTCCGCTTTTTTGATCGCCGCTTTATCTGGTTCTTCTTTCACGCGGATAAAATGGGTAAGTCCTTGACTTTTCAGGCTCTCCAGCAGTTTTGCGTCGTCGTAAATCCATTTCGGCGGTTGCTTCCGCAGACGGACGACACCATACGGCGTGGAAGTTCGTTTCCAATTCGGGTCTGTGGCGCGTTGCCTTTGCGCATAGTCGTGCAGGAGATTTCCGAAAAAGTCCGCGTTCTCTTGGAGCTTTTTCAGTTCACGATCCTTCCACGCTTGGATGCGGTCGATTTCTGCTTGTGCAAGTTCTTCGACTTCTTTCCGCTTCGCCTCAATAGCGGAAAGTTTGCGAAGCGCCCAGTTCACCTGATCGACCGTCTCAATGCGGAAACGTTCGCGCTCTTGTTCTTCCGGGAGTTCTTCCAGTTCATGTTCCAGAAGTGAGTTCACGCCTGTTTCCTCCTCTCTTCAAACTCTTCACGCTTCGTGTTCAGTTCCATGTATTTGCGATACTGATCCCAAGTCTGCCGCAGGTTTCATGTCACGACCTCCCTTGTGCCGGCATATACCATTCGTGCGTCAGAAGCCCGCACAAAGCACTGTTCCGATGCGTAAAGGTCGCCTGTGAGCATGCACTCGATGACGACATCCCATTCATAGATGGATTCACGGCACCCGCAGGCGCACATGCAGACGAATCGGTTGGGCTTGTCCTGCGGATCGGGGAGGCCATAGGCAAATCTGTCGAGGCTGATCATGCTTTCCCTCCCCGCCCCATCTGTGGTAAGATGGGGCTGAATATATGGTTGTTTTTCAATTGGTCTCCGTTGCCGCGGAGGCCTTTTTCTTTCGCCAACGGATGGCGTTCTGCTGACTGGCAAACTCCAGCATCGCGAGACGCTCTACGTCTGTGAGCGCCATCCATACGTAGCGATTGATCTTCATTGTTCAACAACCTCCCTCATAACTTTTTAGCTTGATGATCCACAGCTCGGCGGTTTCCAGATGCGTGATCGCGATGCTGCGCTCGCGGCTGTCGTCCAGTTCACGCAATGCTTCGAGTGCCTCTTCAATCTTGTTAAGTGCCGTTTCGACCTTATTGCCCATGTGATTCACCTCCTTTCAAGCACTCTCTCCAAACGTCGCAGCCCAGCTTCCGCTTTCGACCATCTCGAGATAACGTTCGAACGTCACCCCGTATCGTTCATGCAGCCGCAGCGCCACAAACACCCGGCCAAGCCGATCCACCCGGTCGTCAGGATGCGCGTAGCCGTCGTTTTCGGTACACGGTGTTGGTTTAGACATATTCGTCCTCCTCCCAAAACTCCGGCGTACACGTCGGGTCGTTCAATATGTCGTAGATCTCTTCCAGCGCCGCGATCTGCACGGCAACCGGAATGTGCTGGTCGTTCCGCGCGTAGCGGAGATCTTTTTTCGCTTCTTTGAGCAAGTCAATCGCCTGCTTAATCTTTTGTGCGGCGGACTGAATCCGGTTCATACTGTTTTGGTCTCCTTTCGCCATTTCCATTTGTATCCCCTTAATGTCGACAACCTTATGCCGTAAGCCTCTGCAATTTCCCTGTCTGTCCACCCTGCGGCACGGTGCTCCTCATAGAGCTCTGCAGTGATGATCTCACGTCCACCCTTGCGCGTCTTATGACCGCGCATCGTGCGGGCTTTGACGGCAAGCGTCTCTAGTTCTGACGGCCAGACAATAACCGGCACGTCTACGATCTCGTGTGGAGGACCTAAGTCCGCGCCGGTCGTGTAGGCGTCGATCTGCGCTGGCGAGAGGCGCCAGATTTTCATGAGCATGTTTGGTCACCTCCAACTAACTCCAACGCTTGGTCTCTCATTAGATCATCTTCGCCTCCAATTCTTCAATTCGCTTGCATATTTCATGCTGCCATTCGGTGTCGTTTACGGTATAAGCGATAAAGGATAACTGCTTGAGCTCGTCGAGCCGGCGCACTAGATTAGCGTTGACTTGCAAGCAGTGATGGAGATCCAGCTGCTCTCGGATCGTGAGCTGGTCGTATCCGCCGCGCCGTTCAGCGATCAGCTGCAGCTCGGCCAGGCGGCGATGTACGGGATGTATGCCGATCATGAGGCGTCACCCGCTTCCAGCCGCTGCATCCATTCCAGAAACGCTTCCCGCCGGATCCGACGGCTGTTGCCGCTCTTGAAGCTGGGCAACTCTCCGCTTGTGCACCGAAGGTACACCGTGTTCGGATGCCAGCCCATCAGTTCGGCCACTTGTTTCACTGTGAGGATGTCAGGGAGATGGTCAAGTTTTGGCATTCCTTAACTCACTCCTTCCTTAACTTCGAGTTTCTCGAAGTTTTCCGGTAAAAAAATTTCTTCAATTGTTTTACCGAAGTATTTCGCGATAATGAACATTTCGTTGGCTTTGAACTGTGTTTTTCCTTGCTCTTTGTTTATATAAGTCCTTACGTCGACGCCGATCAGGTCGGCGATCTCTTTTTGCGACTTATTGTGATACCTTCTAATTGCCGCCAATTTCGATTGCATGATGATCACCTCCGTGACTTCATGATACTCGAAATTTTATTCATAGTCAATATTATTTTTTTCGTAAGCATTGAAATTTTTTTGTTTACAATTTCATGAAATATGATAAAATATCATTTGAAAGGAGTGAAATTTTCATGAAAATCGACGTTACAAAATATGTAGGTAATCAAATCAAAAAATACAGAAAATTGAGAGGCATGACACAAAAAGAATTAGGATTAAAAATCGGAGTTAAACACAACACCATATCAGGATACGAAAGCGGGACAAATGAGCCAGAACAAAATACGTTATTTGCGATTGCCGATGTCTTAGGTATAAGCATTAATGATTTATTTCCACCTACAACCGAATCGGAAGTTACAAATTTAATAGCACTTCCGAGAGAAGTTCGTCCAATCCCTATTATTGGTACTATCGCGTGCGGTGATCCGATTCTTGCGGAACAAAATTTTGAAGACTATAGGTATGAAGTGGTGGAAAACTTACCCAGCGGCAGATTGTATTATTTGTACGCAAAAGGGGATTCAATGAGTCCGACAATACCAGACGGTTCGCTTGTACTTATCAAAGAACAACCATACGTTGAATCCGGGCAAATTGCGGCAGTATTATTAAACGGTGATACGGAAGCTACATTAAAACGGGTTAAATGGCAGGGAGATATTCTAATTCTAATGCCGGACAACCCCGCACATCACCCGATCGTTGTTACAAAAGATAATCCCGCACGCATTATTGGTCGTGCGATTAGATTTACGGTTGATCTCTGAAAGGAATGGATAAGTTATGCTCGGTTCATTTCGTCGCCGCGGGTGCAAATGCCCGCCGGAACGTAAACGCTGTACGTGTGGCGCTAAGTGGTATTATCGGTACGATATCACTGATCCCGCGACTGGAAAACGGAAGCAGAAAGAAATAGGGGGATTCCGAACGAGGGAAGAAGCGGAGGAAGCAGCAAAAAAGATTTTGGCGGAGATTCAGCAAGGTACATATGCAGAGCCCACCAAAACGACCGTAGAGGAATTTTTACTTGATTTCGTTGAGAACACGCTGAAAAATGAAGTCGCGCCGAATACGTATGAACAGCGAAAGGCATATGTGAAAAATCACATCGCGCCGAGGATCGGAAAGATCAAGCTATCTGATCTCTCCCCGGCGCACATCCAGAAGTTTTATAACGATCTGCGCGAACAATACGGCGCTGGTCATGTGCAAAATATTGGTAACTTGCTGAACAAAGCCCTGAATCATGCCGTACGCTGGAGCATCATCAGCCGTAATCCCGCTGCTCTAGTTAAGAAACCATCTACAACGCGCAAAAACACGACAATGAAGGTCTGGACCGTTGATGAGCAGCGAAAATTTCTTGAATATGCCAAACAGGGACAGATGCTTTATTACGCACTATTCCTATTGGCCCTTACTTCCGGTATGCGGAAAGGTGAATTGCTCGGGCTTCAGTGGGATGATGTAGATACGAAACAAGGGATCGTCAGCGTAAAGCGAACGGCAGTATGGGCGAACAAGTCATTGTATTTGAAAGACATTCCAAAAACGGAAAGCTCGATCCGAACTATACAAATTCCAGAACAGACAGCGAAAACGCTGAGAAAGTGGCAACTCGCTTGCCCGGCCAATGGGTTGAATCTCGTGTTCCCCAGCCCGAAAACAAACGGAATCCTCTATCCTAATTCACTGGATAAAGCATTTCAAAAAGCGGTACGAGATGCAGGCGTTCCGTACATTTCTTTTCACGGATTGCGCCATACCTTCGCGACAACGCTACTGGCTAACAACGTTAATCCCAAGATCGTCCAGGAAATGCTCGGACACGCTACGATTAAGACAACGATGGACACTTATTCGCATGTCTTACCTCATATGCAACGCTCAGCGGCTGAGCAACTAGGGGCCGTTTTATTCTAGCTTAACCATGTGGGCAAAATGTGGGCAAATACGGAAAAATGACCGAAAAACCTTGATATGACGGGCTTGAATATAATTCGATTCGAACTTATGCGACATTGCCCGCCTTTTCACTAAAAAACCCTTTCATCCCCGTCTGTTCAAGGCATTTCGGCGTTTTCGATTGCCCGTCTTTGCCCGTTTGAAAACAGGCGAAAACGGGGCAAAATTTTACGCATTGTGGGCAATTTGTGGGCAATGTGGGCAAGTAAAATCCCCCGCAGCGGTGCTTCCGCGTACGGGGGATTTTTTTGTGTTGCGAGTATTTTATTAAAATCAAAAAATAATACTTGCGTATTATATAATACTGTGGTATTATATAGACAGGAACAAGGAAAGGGGAAATGAACAATGATGGAAAAAGTAAAAGGTACAATCAAACCGTTGCCCGCTGTGGAGCTTGAAGGTACGGAAAAGCAAGTAAAGTGGGCAAGCGAAATCAGAGCAAAGGCAGCAAAAGTCCTTCTTCAGGAATGCGTTTTAAGAGAACAATACGAAGTCACCAACATGCTGCCGGGCGGGAAGACGGAGATCAAATCGAGACCGGTGCAACGCATCATCGAAGCGCTGAAATCGGAAGAAGGCATCAAAGCATACTTGGAAAGCTTGCCTGATTTTTTGGTAGAGAGTACGATCAAGTCCATGAACGACGCGCTGGACAGATACGCACGCTTTGCAGAGATCATGTCCAACAGCTCGGCAAAATTTTGGATAGATAACCGCGACAACCAAGAGCCAAATTACATGTTTAGGCTCTTTAAGCAGTACATCAACACGGGAGTAAAGAGGTTTTGACAGGAGGTACAGCATGAACGATGAACGACTTTGAAAAAGTGGTCAAGGCCATAAAGCGGGTGCTCGACACCCGCACCTCCTACGAGGTGGCAAAGGCGCTAGGCGTGCCAAACAGGACGATCAATAGGTACCAAAACGGCACGACCCCGCTGGAAAACATGACGATCGCCACCGCACGAAAAATATATGAGTATTACGAAAAGGAGGTGAAGAGAGTGGAGATTGAAACTCTTGATAAGGCAATCGAGGCGTTTAACGACTGGAAAGGACCAGCGCTGCTCTATTACAACCGAAAGAAAGGGTACTTTGACGTCGAGGTGTTTGATAACGACGTGCAAAAAGTGCAGACAATCTTATCTAACGACTGCTTTGGCGTATGGTCTAAAGGCGAGAGAGATCGCGTCCGACTTGGCGATCTGCACCGCAAGTATATCATCGACTTTGTCGAGATGGTACTCGACGGTTGGGGACCGCACCAGGCTGAGTATCATCTGATTACTAAGTATCCTACGTTATTCGCCTAATGTTGCCGAACTCATTGATCGGGAAGTGCGGAAAACGATCGAAAAGATCGGAGCCTTGGCGTATAGTTGCACGCCAGAGGACGACAAACGGCGCACCCAACTGATCGCACGGCGCGAT
>Ga0207747_1002486_pt1 | contig 10160 bp, 9 predicted proteins | sample HigsolmetaGSP11D_FD_184839 | JGI IMG/M metagenome (GOLD analysis project Ga0207747, IMG submission 184839) | High solid enriched microbial communities from the Joint BioEnergy Institute, USA - SP1-1-D (SPAdes) | ecosystem: Engineered > Bioreactor > SSF (Solid state fermentation) > Aerobic >... | reverse complement strand
GGATTATATTAAAACTGCAAAATCCAAAGGTCTTTCTCAGAAGAAGATTATTTGGAAGCATGCAGTAAGAAACGCTATCATGCCGGTTATTACCGTTTTAGGACCTATTGCAGCATCGGTTCTTACTGGTGCATTCGTAGTAGAGAATATTTTCTCCATACCTGGTATGGGTAAGTTCTTCGTTATGAGTATTCAAGATCAAGACTATACCATGATTTCCGGTATTACCTTATTCTATGGTATATTCCTTGTGTTGGCTAACCTGCTGGTTGACCTTGCTTATGGTTTCATTGATCCTCGTGTGAAATTGACGGAAGGAAAGGAGTGATACAATGGACAAGACAATGAACGAGAAAATTGATAAAAGCCGCTTTGAATGGGTTGGCGCTAATGTGAATGAAAGCGAAGCGATTACAAGACCAACGACCAGCTATTGGAAGGATGCGATGCAGCGACTTTCCAAAAACAAAGCAGCTATGATTAGTTTATGGGTTATCATACTGATATTATTACTGGCGATCTTTGTTCCAATGCTATCTCCTTATACAATGAGTGAACAGCATTATGCTCATACCAGTCAAAGTGTTGGATTTAGAGATCCTGATGATGGACATTTACATCTATTTGGTACTGATAAATTAGGACGTGACATATTTACAAGAATATGGTCAGGAGCAAGAATTTCCTTGATTATTTCTTTCACGGCAGTATTCGTTAACGTTATTATCGGTATTATCTACGGAGGTATCTCCGGTTATCTTGGTGGCGCCGTTGATAACATAATGATGAGAATTATTGAAATAATTAACGGTATTCCATATTTGATTATCGTTATTCTGTTAATGATGGTTCTTGAACCGGGCATTGTTACAATGATTATCGCTTATGCTGCCGTTGGCTGGACCGGTATGGCGCGTCTGGTTCGTGGTCAGATTATGAGCTTAAAACAGCAGGATTTCGTTGTCGCAGCGAAAGTTATGGGTGCTAGACCTAGCAGAATTATTTTCAAGCACTTGATTCCCAATACCTTAAGTGTTGTTATTGTCAATATCACATTGGCAATCCCAGGTGCGATCTTTACTGAGGCATTCTTAAGCTATATTGGTCTTGGTGTACAGATTCCGATCGCCAGCTGGGGAACATTAGCAAACGATGGTAGTAAGGTATTCCAGATGTATCCATCACAATTAATTATTCCAGCAATTTGTATCAGTTTAACAATGTTATCTTTCAACTTGTTAGGTGATGGTCTACGTGACTCTCTGGATCCTAAGTTAAGGAGGTAATGGGATGAGTAAAGTATTAGAAGTTAAAGACTTACATGTATCCTTCGATACTTATGCCGGAGAAGTTAAAGCAGTCCGTGGTGTCAGCTTTGATTTAGAGGAAGGCGAAGTTCTGGCGATTGTAGGTGAGTCTGGTTGCGGTAAGAGTGTGTCTGCGCAGACCATCATGAAGCTAAATCCAATGCCTCCGGCAAGAATTAAAAGCGGAGAGATTATTTTAAATAATAAAGATATCGTTAAGGCTACGGAAAAGGAAATGAGATCCATTCGCGGGAAAGATGTAAGCATGATTTTCCAGGATCCTATGACATGCCTTAACCCGACAATGCCAATAGGAAAACAGTTGGTGGAAGCAATTAAGAACCACCAGAAACTTTCCAAAGAGGATGCTAAGAAAGAAGCTATTCGCTTACTCAATCTTGTTAAGATACCTAATCCGGAGCAAAGAATTAAGCAGTATCCACATGAGTTCTCCGGTGGTATGCGACAAAGAGTTATGATAGCAATGGCGCTTTCTTGTGCACCGAAATTGCTGATTGCAGATGAGCCTACAACTGCGCTTGACGTTACCATTCAGGCGCAGATTATGGAGCTTCTCCAGGAAATTAAGGAGAAGACAAATACAGCAATTATTTTGATTACTCACGACCTTGGTGTTGTGGCTAGCATGGCAGACCGTGTAGCGGTTATGTATGCAGGTAAAGTAGTAGAGACAGGAACAGCGAAGGATATCTTCTATAATCCTTCCCATCCATATACTAAGGCTCTGCTTAGAAGTCTTCCTACAACCGATATGGATCGTAGTGTTCGTTTGGTATCCATTCCTGGTACACCTCCGGACTTGTTAAATCCTCCTGTTGGCTGTGGATTTGCAAGTCGTTGTGAAAACTGTATGAGAATTTGTCATGAAGAGCAACCGAATCAATTTGAAATTGGTGAGAACCACACAGCATCCTGTTGGTTATTACATCCGGATTGCCCAGGTCCACAGGTCGGAGGTGATAAATAATGGCAAACAATCAAGAGCGTAAGAAATTAGTTGAGATAAAAAATGTATCCAAGCACTTCCGCGTAAGTGAAGGTACTTTAAAAGCAGTTAATGATATCAATCTTGACATTTATAAAGGGGAAACTTTAGGTCTTGTAGGTGAGTCCGGTTGTGGTAAATCCACATTCGGTAAGACGCTGATTGGTATTTATAATCCTACCAAAGGAACGATTATTTATCATACGGCGGACGGAAAGCCTATGGAAATTAATAAGAAAACGCTATTTTCCTACTCGAAAATGGCGCAGATTATTTTCCAGGACCCATATTCCTCCCTTGACCCTAGAATGACTGTTGCTGATATTATCGAAGAAGGCATGATTATACATAAAATGTATGATAAGCATAAACGTAAAGAAAGAGTTTACGAATTGCTTGAATTAGTCGGCCTAAACAAAGAGCATGCGAACCGTTTTGCGCATGAGTTCTCCGGTGGTCAGCGTCAACGTATCGGTATTGCTAGAGCATTGGCAATTGAACCGGAATTTATCGTATGTGACGAGCCGATTTCTGCGTTGGACGTATCCATACAGTCACAGATTATCAATCTGTTGCATGATCTTCAGCAGAAATTGGGTTTAACCTACCTGTTCATCGCCCATGACTTAAATATCGTTAAATATATCAGTGACCGTATTGCGGTTATGTATCTCGGTAATATCGTAGAACTTGCAAGCAGTAACGATCTTTATGAGAATACACTGCATCCGTATTCTCAGGCTTTATTATCCGCAGTTCCAATTCCGGATCCGGATAAAGAAGCCCAGAAGAACAGACAGATCTTAAGCGGCGACGTACCTAGCCCGATCAATACACCGAAGGGATGTCCATTCGCAGGTCGTTGTCCATATGTTATGGATATCTGCCGACAAGAGAAACCTGTGCTTGAAATGAAGCAGGGACATCTTGTGGCATGCCATAAGGTAGAGAAATAAAATATAAAAAATATAAAAGACATGAATTACGAGGTTGTTGCAAAATAAAGAGGTTCATACCCTGTTTATTTTGCAACAGCCTCATTTTTGATTCACGGTAAAATATATCATAATCATTTGATTATCGACGATTATGGTCCGTAATCTTAAAAATGAAGTGAAAAACAATCGTAACCAGCAATGCAAGCGTAACTAAAAGAAGAAAATATATGGTATTTACATTGGGATGAGGAAGCAAAAACCCCAATACGTAATTCCAGTAGGCCTTTCGATAGATAATCCAACTTAGTCTCCAGAGGGAACCTGCAATTAGATAAATAAGCAATAAAAAGGATAGTAGTATTGTCGCATATTTGAATAGAGTGCGTATATTACATCATCTCTTTTCTGTTAGAAAGGAACCTAATTATTATTATATTTATGCAACGAAAATTTATCTTAGCAACCGGAGAATGAAATTATTTTTAAGAAATTTTTTTTGAGATGACTATAAAGTAACATAGGAATAAATGGATATCAAATAATAAGCATTTTATAGTTATAGGAGATTATCGGAGAAAAATCTGATTTATCGCATTATTATCAGAATATAATGAATGTTTTGTATATTGCGTATTACCTTAGAGTATTTGTTTATTTTGGTAGAAACCCGTCGTAAGAGAAAGAAAAAAATAGAATATCAAAGTTCATTGTATAAAAAGAGGAAAATCTGTAAATCGAATTTTCCTTTTTTTACAAGTCAATGGTTGAAATGAAAAATTTGGTATTATATAATACATTCATTGGCAATCATTGGGATATAGTAACAAATAGTCCTAACAATGAAATGGGTATCGAAGATACATAGTGTAAAATTTATTCATTATCCTAAATGTTTATAAATTGTGGGGAGAGTTGCTTATGATAAGATTTGTCGATATTCATAGCCATATACTTCCGGGGGTAGATGATGGCGCAAGGAATATGGATGAAACAATTCAAATGCTTACCGTTGCAAATGAACAAGGCATTCAGATTATGATAGCAACACCCCATTACTCAACAGGTATGAAGAATATAGCAGCAAAAGAGTTAAAGGAAATTTCTAATGAAGTAAATTTGGCTGCGCAAGGAGTAGGGCTTGACATTCAAATCGTGCTTGGTAATGAGCTCCTTTATAGTATGGATCTTATAGATGCATTAGGTAAAGGGGAAGCCTTAACCATAGATGAAACCAGATATATTCTTGTGGAATTTCTTCCAAACACATCTTTTCAGGAAATCAAAAATGGACTTAATCACTGTATCTATTCGGGATATATTCCAATACTTGCCCATGCAGAACGATATCGCAGCCTAAGGGCACAACCGGAGAGTATCGAAGATCTCATTCGATTAGGCAGCTATATCCAGCTAAATCTATCGAGTATTGCGGAAGGAATTATGAGTCAGACAGCACATTTTTGTCAGAAACTCTTAAAAAGAGGATGGGTACATTTTTTGGGGACTGATGCCCATGGAGTGAAAGACCGACCACCAATGATGTCGCATGCTGTGAAGTATCTGACTAAAAAATTCGGGGAAGATACCGTGAGACAGCTTCTTTGGGAGAATCCATTAATCATGTTGGAAGATAAGCATTTGTAGCTATGTAAAAGGAAGCTACTTAACATAAAAAAAATTTACATAAGAAATATGTAATAGATGAGGAGCGGAACATGAAGCATAAGGAAGAAGTTATCGAAATTGACGTAAAAGAAATTTTCTATTTACTACTCCATAGGATTTGGATCATATTACTGATCGGTGTTCTGGGAGGAGTTGCTACCTGGGGATTTAGTACATATTTTATGGAACCTATGTACACCTCAACAACCATGGTTTATGTAATTAATCGGCAGGAAGAAAATCGAACAACTTATTCTGACCTCCAGATGGGATCACAATTAACCAAGGACTTTTCCATTCTTGTAAAGAGCCGACCGGTAACGGAAAAGGTGATACAGGAACTGGGAATAGATATTTCTTATGAAAAATTGTCTGAAATGATTGAAGTAAATAATCCTGAAGGTACGAGGTTCCTTGAGATTACGGTCGCATATCCGGACCCTGCAATAGCTAAGGAACTGGTAGATGCCATAGCCAAGGTATCCTCTGAACAAATGGTGTCCGTTATGGAAATGGAGAAGGTAAATGTTCTGGAAGCCGGCAATCTGCCAACAAAACCATCAAGTCCCCAAATTACTAAGAATACGATTATCGGTGCTACAGGCGGACTGTTCGTCTCCGCATTTTTTATAATCGTCCTACATTTTATGAATGATACCATACGGACTTCCGAGGATATAGAGAAGTATCTTGAAATCACCACACTGGGGATAATACCATTGCAAGAAACTGTATCGAAACCAAAGAAAGTTAAAGAGATCAAAGAAAGCAATATGATACTAGAGAGTTAAGGGGAGAGCAATATGCAGCAGATAATTTTAGAAAAGTTAAACAAATTAGATTATAGAAGTAATGAGGCCTATAAAACCTTAAGGACCAATATTCAATTTTGTGGAAGTGATGTTAGGCTTATCTGCTTTACCAGTTGCCTTCCGGATGAAGGGAAATCCAGCGTATCATTCAACTTAGCAGTAGCATTTGCAGATACCGGAAAAAGGGTAATATACCTTGATGGGGATCTTCGACGGTCCGCAACCATAGGCAGATATAAACCGGATCAGGCAGTAAAGGGATTAACCCATTACCTAAGCGGATTAAGTCCATTAGAAGATATACTGTACGAAACGAATATCCAAAACTTGGACATGATATTTACCGGACCAGTACCACCGAATCCTGCGGAACTGTTAGGAAGTGATCTGTTCATCAAGTTATTGGGCACTCTCCGTGAGGAATACGACTATGTGATTATTGACACGCCTCCTCTTGGAAGTGTTATCGATAGTGCTATTGTTGCCGAGCACTGCGATGGGGTGATTATGGTTATCGAAGCCAATGCCATTAGCTATAAACTAGCGCAAAAGGTAAAAAAGCAGTTGGAAAAAGGCAATTGTAGGCTGCTTGGTGCAGTTCTTAATAAAGTAGTGCTTAAGGATAGCCAATACCGCTATCACGGAAAAAAATATAAGAAATATTCCAACTCCTACTATAGCGTATACTGAATACGAAAGATAGGCACAAAGCTATCTATGATAGCAGGCAAACCAATTACCAAGGAGGAACAAGGTATGATTATGTTATTGTAAGGCATTATTAAAAGTGTGGAGTAAAAGTGTAAGGGGATTATCATGAAAAAAAGGAACATAGTACTCATAATAACATCATGTATCATCTTATCCGTAATCGCTATTGCGGTTGGTGCAAGAAATTTCGTGCATTCAATAGAAGGCAAAAGCATACCGAGTATGTCAGGAGTAAAAGTATCGGCAAATAGTGAGGTTAATGCATCTGAAGCAGAAGCTTTCTTTATCTTATCCAAAGAGTTGGAAATAGGCCAAAGCATATCCAATGAAAATAGTAATATCCATCCTGACTACATAGCCTATCTTCAAAAATATTTAAGGTCATCACATATTAACCTTAGCACTTCAAAAGTACGTGAATTAAAAGAGTTGATTAATGAGCTACGCTACATTATTCAGATTGAAAATGAAATTGAATTTGACAAAATGACCATTGATGGAAGAGAGATAGCAACGCAGTTGCTTAAGGAAATATACGAGGTATGCGGAGTAAAGTTAGAATATAGCATTGATGGGAAAATTGAAAAGATAATGGATAGTTCGGGGAACATACTGTATCAAAATGAGGGAACGTTACTTCAGGGGGACTTTCGTATCGATACTTTCCTGCTTGTGATACTCGCGATACTAGCATTACTTAGTATAGGCATTGTATTAATGGAGAAAAGCCAGATATTAGCAAGGGAAGTGATATTTGATGGATTTGATGAACAAAAATATGCCTAATAAATACCTTTTATTGGTAGATCTGTGCAGCATTATCCTATCCTTCCTACTTGCAGCATGGATACGCTTCGGGAGTATTGCAAATCACTGGATTAAAGGCGGAATGTTCGGAGCGGCATTTACCATAGTCATTCTACTTTATATCGTAATCTTTTACTTCTATGATACCTACAGCAAACTTTTTAAAAGAGGATATCTTGAGGAACTGATTGCTGTTTTAAAAATTAACGGAATACTTGCTGTTACGTTAACCGCAGTAATGTATCTATTCCAGGAGGGAGCAACATTTTCAAGACTGTTCTTTCTGTGTTTCTTCCTGTTAAACATAATGATCAGTTATACATTTCGACAGTATTTTAAACTACTATTGCTTGGTGTTTATAAAAAAAGTAATTCCAGTTATAAAATTATGGTGATTACAACCTCCGATCAGGTACAGAAGGTACTGGCGAAAATTCGCAGTGAAAATCCGTGGGAATTCCAGATAACAAGCCTTACTATTCTGGATAAAAACTTAGTAGGCAAGACGATTGACGGGGTTGAGGTCAAGGCTGATTATCTTACTATGTTTGACGTAGCGAAAACAGAAGTAGTTGATGGAGCCTTCATCCATATCCCGAATGATAGCTGGTTGAACTTAAACTTAGAAGAAATCGTTCTTGAATTTCAGAATATGGGGGTAACTGTAGATATCAGTATCAATACATTTGGATTAAATATTCGTGAGAAAGTCATCCGTGAAATGAGCGGCTATCATGTACTCACTTTTAGTACAAGGATATTTAATCAAAGCCAATTGGTACTGAAAAGGATCATTGATATCATTGGGGGACTGGTAGGATGCATTCTTACCGCCATTGTAACCATATTCATAGCTCCTGCAATCTACATAGAATCCCCCGGTCCTATCTTCTTCTCCCAGGTGAGGGTGGGAAAGAACGGAAGAAGATTTCACATCTATAAGTTCCGTTCCATGTATCCGGATGCAGAGCAACGCAAGTCAGAACTTATGGATAAAAATGAAATGAAAGGATACATGTTTAAAATAAAGGATGATCCAAGGATAACGAAGGTAGGGAAATTCCTTCGGAAAACCAGTCTGGATGAATTCCCGCAATTCTTAAATGTCCTGAAGGGAGACATGAGTTTGGTCGGGACAAGGCCTCCCACAGAAAATGAGTTTCTTCAATATGAAAGCAGGCATAAACGCAGACTGGCGTTAAAAGCCGGAATCACCGGCTTATGGCAAGTGAGCGGAAGAAGTGAAATTTCGGACTTTGAAGAAGTGGTGAAATTGGATCTGGAGTATATTGATAATTGGTCGTTGCTGATGGATTTGAAGATACTGCTCAAGACCGTGGGAGTAGTACTGTTTGGGAAAGGGTCGAGGTAGACGAAATCGTTGTGGCTCTTTGTACAGAGATTTCAACAGTTGTTAGATTTCTATTTTGATATAACTTATGCTGAAAATAGGATGATTTAACTATAGTAATAGAATACATCCGGTGTACATATCCGGTAGAGAGGAAATCTTTATATGAATAAAAAATTTAAAATCGCCGTAGCTGGAACAGGGTATGTCGGATTAAGTTTAGCAGTACTCCTCAGCCAACATCATAAAGTATTCGCTGTAGATATTATTAAAGATAAAGTTGACCAAATAAATAATAAAAAATCTCCCATTCAAGATGAGTGTATTGAACAATATTTAGCAGAAAAGAATTTGGACTTAATCGCAACACTTGATGCTAAAGAGGCATATTCAGGTGCGGATTTCATTGTAGTGGCAGCACCAACAAATTATGATTCTGTAAAACAGCATTTTGATACTAGTGCAGTGGAAGCGGTTATTGAGTTGGTAATGGAGTATGCTCCCGATGCTATTATAGTTATTAAGAGCACAGTTCCTGTTGGATATACAGCAAGTATTAGAGAAAAAACCGGTAATAAGAATATAATTTTTAGCCCGGAATTCCTACGAGAATCAAAAGCATTATATGACAATTTATATCCAAGTAGAATTATTGTCGGCACAGATATGGATAATGAGCGTTTAGTTAAAGCGGCTCATGTTTTTGCTGAATTGCTAAAAGAAGGTGCTTTAAAAGAAGATATTGATACTTTGATTATGGGCATTACTGAAGCGGAGGCAGTAAAATTGTTTGCAAATACATATTTGGCTCTTCGTGTTAGCTATTTCAATGAACTTGACACCTACGCAGAAATGAAGGGTCTAAATACGCAGCAAATTATAAAGGGCGTATGTCTGGATCCGCGTATTGGTACTCACTACAATAATCCGTCTTTTGGTTACGGCGGATATTGTCTGCCTAAAGATACGAAGCAATTGTTGGCAAACTATAAGGATGTTCCAGGGAACCTCATAAAAGCAGTTGTGGAATCTAACCGTACTAGAAAAGATTTTATTGCTGATCGTGTTCTGAAAATGGCTGGGTACTATGACTACAACAGTCGTACAGATTTTAATTCTAGTGAAGAGAAAAACTGTGTAATCGGTGTATATCGACTTACCATGAAGAGCAATTCTGACAACTTTCGTCATAGTTCAATTCAGGGCGTTATGAAGCGAATCAAAGCTAAGGGAACTACTGTAATTGTATATGAACCTAATCTACAAGATGGTAGTACTTTCTTTGGAAGTAAGGTTATCAATAATCTGGAAGAGTTTAAAAAGCAGTCACATGCAATCATTGCAAATCGTTACGATAATTGCTTGGATGATGTAAAAGATAAGGTTTATACACGTGATATATTCCGACGTGATTAATAAAAAAGTATTAAATATTGAGGAGCAGGGGAAAATATGAAAATTTGTTTAGTTGGATCTTCAGGAGGTCATCTTACACATTTATACATGCTAAAGCCTTTTTGGCATGATAAGGATAGATTCTGGGTTACCTTTGATAAAGAAGAT
>Ga0207747_1002484_pt1 | contig 10164 bp, 10 predicted proteins | sample HigsolmetaGSP11D_FD_184839 | JGI IMG/M metagenome (GOLD analysis project Ga0207747, IMG submission 184839) | High solid enriched microbial communities from the Joint BioEnergy Institute, USA - SP1-1-D (SPAdes) | ecosystem: Engineered > Bioreactor > SSF (Solid state fermentation) > Aerobic >... | reverse complement strand
TAAATACAATCGGATATGGCAGGTTGCCGTTTGCATTTAATTCATCAATGATTTTAACAGTATCCTCTTTTACGGCATCCAGCGCTTCTTTTCCGTATAAATGCTGGCTGCCGACTACAAACCAGAACTCGTAAGGTTTAATTTTTAACATGTCTGTTTCCTCCCCGGAATGTTTAAATATTGGTTATTATTTATTTGATCTGCCCGTAATAGGCATTTTTCCCGTGCTTGCGGAGATAGTGTTTGTCGAGCAGATATTGGTTCATTTGCTCAATATCCGGATTTAATTGAAACGTATGGATCGCCATTTTGGCCACTTCTTCGAGTACAACGGCATTATGAACGGCCTGCTTTGCATCGTCTCCCCAACAGAACGGCGCATGCTGACGGACTAGCACACCTGGCATGGCAACCGGATCCAGCCCGCCGGTTTGGAACGTTTCGATGATCACATTTCCCGTTTCCAATTCATAAGCGTTTTGGATTTCATCTTTTGTTAGCGATCTTGTACACGGAATTTCCCCATAGAAATAATCGGCATGCGTGGTGCCGAGCGCCGGAATGGATCGGCCCGCCTGCGCCCACATTGTTGCCCATGGCGAATGGGTATGGACGATCCCCCCAATTTCCGGAAACGCTTTGTACAATGCAAGGTGCGTTGGTGTATCCGAAGACGGGCGCAAATTTCCTTCTACAATATTACCTTCAAGATCCAGCACGACTAAATCTTCCAAACTCAAAGTCTCATAAGGAACGCCACTTGGTTTAATGACGAATAAGCCTTTTTCGCGGTCAATCCCGCTGACGTTCCCCCAAGTAAAAGTTACCAGGTGATGCTTTGGCAAAAGCAAATTGGCTTCCAGCACTTCCTGTTTTAATTCCTCAAGCATGCTGTTCACTCCTTGATTCGCCTGCGCTTAATTTTTTAATCTTTTTCAGGCGTTTCATGACATCGTTTTCTCCCCTGCCGAAGTAATCATACAAGCGGGTGTATTCGGCAAAGAGCAGGTCATATACTTTTGCATTTTCAGGGTTTGGTTTATAAGATTCTTCTTTCACGCCGCCCATTACTTTTGCGGCATCTTCCACATTGTCATAGCCGCCTCTTTCACTTCCGGCAGCAATCGCCCCGAATATTGCCGAACCTAAAGCCGGGGTTTGCGAAGATGCAGAAATAAAAATTTCTTTGTTGAAAACGTCTGCATAAATTTGCATCATCAATTTATTTTTTTCGGCAATACCACCGCACGCATAAATTTCATTGATTGGAACGCCGCTGTTTTGGAATGCTTCCACAATCGTCCGCGCGCCGTATGCGGTTGCCTCGATCAGTGCGCGGTAGATTTCTTCCGGTTTTGTCAAAAGGTTCATGCCAAGCAGCACTCCAGTCAAATCGACATCTACAAGCGTGGACCGGTTTCCATTCCACCAGTCAAGGGCGATTAAACCGCTTTCCCCGACTCTTAGTTTTGCCGCCTTTTCCGTCAGCAGCTGATGGATATTCATGCCTTTTTTTTCTGCTTCTTCAAAATAGCTGGCCGGCACGCAATTTTTGATAAACCATTCAAAATGGTCGCCAACGCAAGACTGCCCTGCTTCATATCCCATGTATCCAGGAATGATGCCGTCTTCTACAACACCACACATGCCCGGCACCATTTTTTCTTCTTCGCCAAGCAGAACATCACAGGTAGAAGTTCCTATAATCATCAAATATTTTCCTGGTTCCGTAATCCCAACAGCCGGCATTGAAACATGGGCATCCACATTGGCAATCGCAACTGCCGTACCCGGCTTTAAGCCCGTCAGTTCTGCAGCTTTTTCGGTCAATTCCCCTGCTTTAGACCCGATCGGATAGATCTTGGTGTCGAGTTTATCTTCCACAACATTTTCGAGTCGCGGATCAAGCGCTTTAAAAAATGCTTTATCTGGATAGCCTTCACGTTTATGCCATATCGCTTTATACCCGGCCGTACAACTATTTCGCTTTAACTCGCCGATTAACTGGTAGACAACCCAGTCTGCAGCTTCCACGACTTTATCGGCAGCTTCATAAATTTCCGGTGCTTCATTTAAAATCTGCCAGATCTTCGGAATCATCCATTCAGAGGAAATTTTGCCGCCGTACCGCTCTAAAAATTTTTCTCCACGCTCTGCAGCAATTGCATTTAAACGGTTGGCTTCATCCTGGGCAGCATGGTGTTTCCACAGTTTGACATAACTGTGCGGATTTCTTTCAAATTCCTGTTTCATGCACAGCGGTGTTCCGTGTTGGTCAATAGGAAGAACCGTACAGGCGGTAAAATCGATGCCAAGCCCGATGACATCTTCCGGGGACACCCCTGATTTTTTCAGCACTTCTGGAATCGTCACCTGCAACACTTCGATATAATCGCGGGGATGCTGCAAAGCCCAGTCATCTTCCAATTTTGTTTTTCCGTCAGGCAAGTACTCGTCCATAACACCATGTGTGTATTCCTTTACAGCTGTTGCAACTTCTTTTCCGCTGGAGACATCAACCAGCACTGCCCTGCCTGATTGTGTGCCATAATCCACACCAATTGAATATTTTGCCATCATAATCACCCGTAGTATTTGTTTAATTTAAATAGAGTAAGGAAAAATAATTGGTAAGTACAAGTTTCAAAATAGTTTCGAATAACATCAAAAACCCAAACTTGTTAGTACAACTTAGCGCATAAGTGGATATGTGTTATTCCATTCACCAATTATTTAAAAAATAGCGCTTAATTATACTGCTTTATTTTTGTTGTATACATCAAATGCAACAGCCAATAACAAAACAAACCCTTTAATTGTTTGCTGCCAGTCTATTCCAAGTCCAAGTATCGACATCCCATTGTTCATGACACCCATTACGAGTGCACCGACAATTGCACCACCGACTGTACCGATTCCGCCATAAGCAGAAGCCCCACCTATAAAACAGGCTGCAATCGCATCAAGTTCAAAGTTTGTTCCTGCTTTTGGAGTAGCGGCATTAAGGCGGGCGGCCACAACTAAGCCTGTTAATGCGGCAAGTACACCCATATTTACAAAAATCCAGAATGTTACATGTGGGGTTTTTATCCCAGACAAACTTGCGGCATTTGCATTGCCACCAATTGCATAAACCTTTCTGCCCATAGTCGTTCTTTTCATAACGAACGAATAGGCAAGTATAAGCACAACCAAAATTACAAGGATATATGGGATTCCTTCATACGTAGCAAGAATGTATGAAAATAGGTTAATTAAACATGCAATTAATACAATTTTTGCTGCAAATATACCAATAGAAGTTGTTTCAAGATTGTATTTTTTTACTTTTTTTCTCCCATTTATTTCAACCAAAACATAGATTATTGTACACACCAGGCCAACGATAATCGTAAAAAGGTTAATGGAATCTCCTTTAAATATATCAGGTATAAAGCCGGAACTTACAAGCTGATAGCTTTTAGGAAACGGAGCAAGAGATTCACCTTTTAAAATCAGCATGGTTAATCCGCGAAAAATCAACATTCCAGCGAGTGTCACAATAAACGCAGGTATTTTTACGTATGCTACCCAAAAACCTTGCCATGCCCCGATGACAGCCCCGACTGCTAAAGCAATAAGAAAAACAAGATATGTCGGAAGATGCATATTTATTGATAGCACAGCAGAAATCGCTCCTACAAAAGCAACGACAGATCCAACTGATAAATCAATATGGCCTGCGATTATGATGAGAACCATCCCAATTGCTAAAATTAAAACATAACTATTCTGCATAACAAGATTTGTAATATTTAACGGCCTTAATAAAATCCCATCTGTTATAATCTGGAAAAGGACCATAATAAAAATGAGCGCAATAAACATCCCGTACTGCCTCATATTTTTTTTCATCAATTGAACAATTGAATCCATCTCTGATCACCCAACTTTTGTCATATATTTCATTAAAATTTCCTGAGTTGCTTCTTCTTTCAAAATTTCCCCAGTAATTTTTCCTTTATTCATTGTGTATATGCGATCTGCCATTCCCAAAATTTCCGGCAATTCAGAGGAAATGAGAATGATAGCCTTACCCTGATCTGCCAGTTGCTGAATAATCGTGTAAATTTCGTACTTTGCCCCAACATCAATTCCTCGAGTTGGTTCATCAAGAATTAAGATATCCGGTTCCGTAAATACCCATTTACTTAATAGAACTTTCTGCTGGTTTCCACCACTGAGATTTCCTGCTAATTGTAAAATATTAGAAGACTTGATTCTTAGCTTTTTACGCAAATCTTCTACACTTAAAATCTCCCGGCTTTCATCAATTACCGTATTATTTGAAATTCCTTTTAAATTTGCCAATGTCATATTCTCTTTTATGCTCGTTATTAAATTCAATCCAAAATTTTTTCTGTCTTCCGTTACATAAGCAAATCCATGGAGAATAGCATCCTGAACAGATTTAATATTAATTGGTTTACTATCTTTTATAATTTGTCCTTCTATATGTTTTCCGTAGGAACGTCCGAAAATACTCATCGCCATTTCAGTCCGTCCGGCACCCATCAACCCAGCAATCCCAACAATCTCTCCTCTTTTGACTGTAATATTAACATGGTCCACTACTTTTTGATCGGGATTATTTGGGTTACAGACTGTCCAATCCTTAATCTCTAAAATGGTTTCTCCTATATGTGGAGTATGGTCTGGATAGCGGTGTATCAAATCTCTCCCCACCATTCCACGAATAATACGATCTTCTGTAACATCATCTTTTTTTACATCTAGCGTTTCGATCGTTTTTCCATCTCGCAAAATGGTGATAGAATCCGAAATTTTCATAATTTCATTCAGCTTATGGGAGATCACAATTGATGTAATACCCTGTTTCTTAAATTCCAAAATAAGATTTAAAAGATTTTCACTTTCCACTTCATTTAATGCTGAGGTGGGTTCATCTAAAATGAGCAATTTCACTTCTTTAGATAATGCTTTTGCTATTTCAACGAGTTGTTGTTTTCCAACACTGATATTTCTAATTAACGTTTGCGGGGACTCACGTAATCCTACTTTTTTTAACAACCTTTCTGTTTGTATAAACGTCTCCGGCCAATTAATAATCCCGGTCCTGGCCCTTTCATTGCCAAGAAAAATATTTTCTGCTATCGAGAGATTAGGAATGAGTGCTAATTCCTGATGGATAATGACAATGCCTAAAGATTCACTTTGCTTGATATCTTTGAATTGGCATACTTCTCCATTAAATAAGATTTCTCCCGTATAAGTGCCATGGGGATATACTCCGCTTAAAACTTTCATTAATGTTGATTTCCCAGCACCATTTTCTCCGCATAATGCATGGATTTCGCCTTTTTTTACTTTTAGATTTACATTATCAAGTGCTTTAACACCCGGGAATTCTTTTGTAATCCCATTCATCTCCAATATATATTCAGCCATTTTAATCACCTCTTTTTAAAACAGGGCACCAAAAGATAAAAAATCACCTATATTTGAAACCGGCATTTTTTAGTTGAGATATCCAAAAGGTGGGATTTTAAATGTGATGCCCTGTCGTAATTCAAATACTATTTTAATTGGCTTTCTTTGTAGTAGCCGCTGTCCACCAAAACTTTTTTGTAATTGGTTTTATCTACTGAAACTGGATTTAAAAGATACGAAGGAACTACTTTAACCCCGTTGTTATAAGTTTTTGTATCGTTTACATCAACTTTTTTCTTATTTAACATTTGATCTACCATTTTGACGGTCTGTTTTGCTAATTTTCTAGTATCTTTAAACACGGTTTGAGTTTGCTCACCCTTTATGATTGATTTTATAGAAGCCAATTCTGCATCTTGTCCGGTAATAATTGGCATTGGCTTATCTTTCGAACCATATCCGACACTCTTCAAAGAAGAAATAACACCGATACTAATCCCGTCATACGGGGAAAGTACTGCATCAACTCTCTCATTTGTGTAATGAGCACTTAAAATATTATCCATACGTGCCTGAGCAGTTGCACCATCCCAGCGTAGTGTTGCGATCTGGCTAAATTTAGTCTGTCCGCTTAAAACTTTGAGTTTTCCGGAATCAATATAAGGCTTAAGAACGGACATTGCGCCATTGTAAAAATATAATGAATTATTGTCGTCCGGTGATCCTCCGAACAATTCAATATTAAACGGTCCTTTATTCTTCTTTAATCCAAGTTTGTCTTCAATATATTTTCCTTGTAATACACCGACTTTATAGTTATCAAATGTTGAATAATAATCTACATATTTGGTATTTCTAATTAGCCGGTCGTAGGAAATAACCTTTATTTTTTGTTCGTGGGCTTTTTGGAGGACATCCGTTAATGCCTCTCCATCTATAGCGCCAATTACCAAAACGTTTACTCCTTTTGTAATCATATTCTCGATCTGTGACACCTGATTTTGCACATCATCCTCAGCATATTGCAAATCAACTTTATACCCAAGTTTTTCAAATTGTTTTTTCATATTACTGCCGTCTCTTATCCAACGCTCTGAAGATTTTGTTGGCATTGCGATCCCTACATAGCCTTTTTTACTAGAACTAGCGCCAATATTGCCACACGCCCCCAATGCCATAATTAAAATAAGAATAAAAAACATCATTAACCATTTTTTCATTGATCTTCTGTCCCCCTTTTTATAATCCAATATCCTTCGTCACCATTGGTATCGCTTACATAACAGTCTACATTTCACCTCTCCCTTTATCTTAATATTCCGAATGCAATTAAGAAAGCGCATTCATATTTGTTCTTAGTGTATTATAGTCGTTCGTACATGTCAACATTATTTTTAAAAAATGTACGTACAAAAGGTCGCGAGAATGTACGCTTAACAGAACAGTTTTTTTATAAATTATACATTTTTTTATTTACGAAATAATATTTATGGCTAAAACGATCCCTTCATTAAATTCTATGGATTAATTTTTCACTATCTGTTATAGTTAAATAAACAACTTGTATGGATAAGTTTATCTTATATAAATGGGGGTGACAACATGGGGCAGCAACCAAAATACGCGATTGTTAAAGAAAAAATAAAAGAATGGATCCTGAATGGTGAAGTAAAGCCGGGTGAAAAGATTTATTCTGAAAATGATCTGGTAAAAATGTTTCATGTCAGCCGCCATACTATCCGGCAAGCAATTGGGCAGCTCGTCAATGAGGGCTGGCTTTATCGGGAACAAGGGGCCGGCACTTTTTGTGCAGATAGAAGTTCTATTAAAGAAAAAAAGGAACAGGATCGTGGAAACACAAGAACGATCGGCGTTCTTTTCACCTATATTTCCGAATATATTTTTCCTTCCATATTGAATGGAATTGAGTCATATTTAACCGAAAAAGGCTACTCTCTCGTATTGGCAAGTACGGACAATAATCCGGAAAAAGAGAAACAGTGCCTGGAAACTTTCATCAGAAGAGGAATAGATGGATTAATCGTTGAACCGACGAAGAGCGGCGGATTTAATCCGAATATCCAATATTATATGGACCTTGAAAGGCAGCAAATTCCTTATATTATGATTAACCAATTTTACCAGCAGCTAAATCCTCCACATCTTATTGTAGATGACGAAAAAGGAACTTACATGGCTACCGAGCATTTGATTAAATTAGGGCACAGCAAAATTATCGGGTTATTTAAAACAGATGACCTACAAGGTGTTTACAGGATGCAGGGATTTTTAAATGCGTTCCGTGCTTACCACATTCCTTTTTTTAAAGATATGGTCAAAACATATTCTACAGAGGATTTGGGAAATTTAGTCACAGACTTTAAAAAGTATATACAGACTACAGACGATCGGCCGACTGGTATCGTTTGTTACAACGACCAATTGGCATTAAAAATCATTAGAACTTTGAGAGAATTAGATATAAAAATTCCCCGGGATATTTCCATTGTAGGCTTTGATGATTCTTATTTAGCGGTCGCAACCGAAATCAAACTTACCACCGTCACCCATCCAAAAACACAGATGGGGATTGATGCAGCGAAATGGATTGTTGCTGCAATCGAAAAGAAAGAAAGCATACAAAATTCAATCATTTATGAACCTGAATTAATTGTGAGAAATTCCACCTGTTTAGAAAAAAATACTGAAGAAAAAATCGAACACGCTAACTAGTTTTCAAAAGGGGCTTTTCAAAACCCCTTTTTGAAGCCCCTATCGCTTCACCACAAACTCCCCGATTTCCTTGTCCAGCTCCTCTGTCAGCATGAACAGCTTCTCTGTATATTGGGCGAGTTCGTTGGCGGAGGTGGCCTGTTCTTCCATGGAAGAAGCAATTTCTTCCGAAGCGGCGGCGGTTTGCTGGGAAACAGCGGAGATTTCTTCGATCATTTGGACGACTGATTCATTTTGCTGCCGGATGGAATGGATGAAAGAAGCTTCCTGTTTGAGCAAATCAAGCATGTACTGTAGCGACTCTGTTAAATCGGCAATCGAAGCGCTCACCGAGGTGACGGCCACCTTTTGGTTCGCACTGATATCGTTCGTTTCTTTCATGACTATCACGAGTTCCTTCGTATCGACAGCACATCCGCTATCGTTTTCCGGATGTCTATTTCCGATTTTTTCGACTGCTCGGCCAAATTACGCACTTCATTGGCTACGACGGCAAAGCCTTTCACGTTTTCACCGGCACGTGCTGCTTCAATGGAAGCATTTAATGAAAGCAAATTCGTCTGTTCCGCAATTTGCGAAATCACATCCGTCACTTCTGCAATAGATTTGGATTTTTCATTCAAGCTCTCAATCATGGATGTCACTTTTTCAAATGCCTGTTTCAGCTTTTGATACGATTCTTCCAAGTTCCCTACCTGTTTCGTTTCGGACTGGAGCTGTATGCCTGCGCCGTCCACCGCATTTTAATGGTACGGGACTGCTCGGCGAGTTTTTCGATTTCGCTGTTTCATTCATGAACGGCATTTGAGCCTGGTTCAATATAGTCGGATTGGTTGCCTGCGCCGGCTACGATTTCATCCACCGCTTTGGAAACATCGGCGATAGCAGCCTGGTTCTCGCCGGCGATGGCCTTCAGGTTGGAAGCGGCTTTATTGACGGAATCGATACTACCGCCTACCTTTACAATTAAGTTCCGCATATTGTGAAGCATGCTGTTGTAGCTTTTAGAAAGTTCGCCGATCTCTTCATTGGAATGGACGACAAATTCCGTGACCAAATCCCCTTCTGCTGTTTTTGCCAATATTTTCTGCAGGTTCTTAATCATTTTGACGAGGCGGCTGGCAATGAAAACGACGAATAGGATGCCAATGAAAAGTCCGATCACAATCGAAAGTAGGCCTATCAGCTGGATCTTGCTGATTTGTACCGCAAGAGCAAAGGCTGCGGGTTAAACGAAACAACTTTCCATCCAAGTTTGGAATCGTGGTGGCGTACATATCGTAGCCCTCCCCGTTACAAGTAAAGGTCCCGAATGCGGTTTTCTTGCCGTAAATGTTTTCCACCCAGCCGAAATCCGTTTTCAGCTGTAACGCACCCTCAATGTCTTTTACGCCCTTCACCTTACCGCTGTTGGAAGGATTAATGTTTTTACCGTCGCCGCCTTTCATAAAAGAAATCACGACGACCCCTTTTGCATCCAATATGGCAAGCCGGTTGTTCGAATCCTGCTCAATGCCAGCACGGATTTTGCCGATGGTGGATAAATTGATATCATACCCGACCGCCCCGACCATCTTCCCGTCCGAGAAAACCGGGGCTACGACGGAAGTCATAATCGCACCCGTCACCTTGTCTTTATAAACATCCAGCCACTGCATCTTTGGATTCGCTTTTAAGTATCGATACGTATCTGTATCCCTGACATCAAGATTGAGCTTTCCGGTCTGGAAATCCATATAATAAGCGGCAACCAATGTTTTATTTCACGTCTGTACCGCCCGGATTTCCGCTTCAATTTCCTGCATATTTTTCTTATCTTGAAGATTTTCAGCCACAAGCCCTGCAAGCTGGTCCAGAGAATCTTCATAACTGGGCAGCCCGGTTTTCACCAGTGACGCTGCCTGGTTGGCAATCATTTGATTCACACTGCGGTTGTTATTTTTTAATAGATTGCTTGTTGTGGCATATGCCAACCGTTACAACGATCAGAATCAAGATGGC
>Ga0207747_1002479_pt1 | contig 10180 bp, 12 predicted proteins | sample HigsolmetaGSP11D_FD_184839 | JGI IMG/M metagenome (GOLD analysis project Ga0207747, IMG submission 184839) | High solid enriched microbial communities from the Joint BioEnergy Institute, USA - SP1-1-D (SPAdes) | ecosystem: Engineered > Bioreactor > SSF (Solid state fermentation) > Aerobic >... | reverse complement strand
ACCGCATAAACGCAATGTTAAATCAAGGGCAACAAGCTGCATAAAACTAAGGCAATTTAAAAAACGTTAATTTAGAAATTCTACAGGTCTTTGTATTTTTAAAAAGAGCAATTATGAAATTGATTCATCTGTTAATTCTATTTTATCGGTTACATTCATTTTCAATGTGCACGAAAAGACAGCCACCAGGGCATCAAGAAATTGACCAAAATCATGTCCAGTTGAAAAGCAATGATTGAGTTTGAAAATAAAATCTAAAACTTCTATATATAAGCATTATCATCCTTATAAAAGGAAATAAATATAATACACATATTCCGCGCGCAGGTTTACGAATGGGAAAGAGACCAATACATTGAAATGTATTAATCAGTAAAACCCTTTGAAGCGCAAGGATTTGAGGGATTTCCCTTTTGGACAAAAATTTATTTTATGCTTCGGTTGACTTCTGCTCCCATTCTGCCCCCAAAAATATTTTCTGTATGTTTTTCAAACCGGATGATCCCAAGGTTTTATTTTACCAGGCACAAGTGGCTTCAGTGCCCGAAAATCTCCAAGCAAGATATGTAATGAGTGGGGAAGCATAAGTGCTTATGACCCGTAAAATTAGCAGTTTTAAAGAAGGGGAAGTGGGAAATATGCCGGTGAAATTCGGCCGCGTTGTGATCAAAGAAGAACTTGTTGCCTTAACGGGAGATTATAAACTTGCAATAGTGCTGAACCAGATGCTCTATTGGTCGGAAAGAATTGCCGATTTCGATCAATTTATTTTGGAAGAAAAGAAGCGCATGATAAGGGAAAACATTGATTTGTCCTGCTTAGAACTGCAATACGGCTGGATTTACAAAAAGGCGGATGAACTGGCAAAAGAATGCATGATTACAAACTCGGGAGCCACCATGCGCCGGTATTTGGACAAACTGTGCGAGCGAAGCTGGCTGTCAAAACGGATAAACCCAAAATACCGTTGGGATAAAACGATGCAATACCGGGTAAACCTTACCAAAATTCAGCGCGATCTCGCAAAACTGGGTTATGTTTTGGAAGGTTACAAACTGCCGGTTTTTAATGATGACGGAGCGGAATTTCAAAATGAAAATCCGGGCCATCAGGATGAAAATCCAAACTTTCAAAATGAATGTTCGGACGATCAGGTTGAAAATACATACTTTCAAAATGAAAATTCCAACGATCAATATGAAAACCCATGCTTTCAATATGAGCGCTCAAACGTTCACGATGAAAGTGCAATACCAAAGACTACTTCAGAGATTACTACAGAGACTACGGCAAAGATTACTTCTTCTTCAATAGAGCACTTTCCCGTTTTTGAAAAAGGTGAGGAAACAAAGAATGTAATCGCGTTTTATGAACAAAACGGCTTTGGAACAGCTGGTTCCTATATTGCCGAAAAAATTTTTACATGGTGTGATGAATTAACGGCGGAACTCGTGATAGAAGCGATGAAAACTGCAGTGGAACACGGCGTAGCAAACTGGAGATACTGTGAAACGATCTTAAAGGACTGGGCGGGGAAAAATGTGCAAACAGTGGAGGAGGCGCGTGCATTGCAGCTGGAATTTATAAAGCGGCGGCAGGGGCATTCTGGAATCCGGAGGAAAGAAGTGCTTCCCAGCTGGTTTTCGGAATTCGAGCACAGTTTCCTTGGCAGTTCTGCATTGCAGGAAAAAAGCCCGGAAGATATCGCCGCCCTGCGGCAACGCCTTGAAAAAATAAGGGAGCAGTATCGAAAAAAAGAAGCGGTCAAATCTTGACCATTTTAAAAACTTTAAGAAACGCAGCAAATCCATCGCTCGGAAAATTTGCTTCGTTTTCCGGTCCGCTGGTTAACCGGAAGGGCTGGCTAAATCAGCAAAAAAAGATGGAGGTGGAAGGTGCCGGCTTCCGACGATTCCCGTTTATTCGGGCGTACGTCCAGGCCGGCAACCGATGGAAAGGAAGGGGAAGAAGATGCGGGGGAAAATGGCGGCATCGGCACTACTTAAACACCGTATCGAAAAATCGTTCAATGCCTTCTTCGTTCAGCGCGCTCGTATTTTCCGTAACGCCTCTCATTTTTTTAACCAGCATTTTTTCTAAAAAGTTCATTTCGTCCAGCTTATATGCGTATCCGAACACTTCTTTGGCTACGGCGTGTTTCCGCAGTGCTTCCGGAAAGGCATGGTTAAATTCATCTATGACTTTTTTGCGGTCTGTTTCGCCGGCGCATAAAAAGAGGCCGACACGCTTCTGCAAAAGGATGTCCAAATGGTGTTTGATAAATTTGGTAAGCGGTTTCTGGATTTTTCCCAGATAAATGGATCCGCCGATCATGATGTTTTTGTAATCTGAGAGATTTGGCGGTTCTTCTTTTAAAATATTAATGGATAAAATTTCTTCCGGCGATTTTCTTAAGAGAGACCTGACAATGCCCTCAACCGTCCCGTGCTTGGAAGCGTAAACAACAATGTTGTTCATTTTTCTCAGTCCTTTGCTTAAAGTAACTTCATTAAAACTCCCAATATTAGGATAACCCTAAACAAAGGGATTGTTTACTATTTTTTTGTTACATTTTACTAATGATTCGAGAAAATTCGTTTTACCAGTACTAGCCGCAGAATTTCTTGCCCAAGTATGTTTTGGGAAAAATATACCTCATTACGGTATTTCGGCATTCATAATATCTTTAAATCTCGCATATCCTCTATTAAAAAAGAAGCAGCAAACAAACTGCTTCTCTCTACTTCAATGCACCATTTGACGGTACAGGCCGATGACTTTACCTAATATGGTTACATTTTTCAGAATGATCGGTTCCATTGTCGGGTTTTCAGGCTGCAGCCTGAAATGGTCTTTCTCTTTGAAAAACCTTTTGACGGTTGCTTCATTTTCGTCCGTCATGGCGACGACGATATCCCCGTTATCGGCGGTCTGCTGGGAACGGACAATGACGTAATCACCGTCCAAAATGCCCGCATCAATCATGCTCTCGCCTTCGACTTCCAACATATAAACAGAATCGTCGGAAGGGACAAGATGTTCCGGCAGCGGGAAATACTCCTCGATATTTTCAATTGCCGTAATCGGGATGCCGGCAGTGACTTTCCCGACAACAGGCACATTTACAACATTTTGAAGAGGAATTTCTTCTTCATGGTCCAAAATCTCAATCGCCCTCGGCTTCGTAGGGTCGCGCCGGATCAGCCCCTTGCTTTCAAGCCTGGCGAGGTGGCCGTGCACAGTCGAACTGGAAGCAAGGCCGACAGCTTGGCCGATTTCCCTTACGGAAGGGGGATAGCCTTTTGTCCGTACTTCCTGCTTAATGAAATTTAATATATCCTGTTGCCGTTTTGATAGTTTGGTCATAAAATTCCACCTCGTCGTTCAATTGTGATCGGCACATCCTTACAGCCGCACCTGCGAACGGCGGTGTGCCATTATTTGCTATTATTATATCACGCCGAAGAAGAAAAAACAAACATAAGTTCGAAAAAACTATTGACTAAAACACATGTTCGTTTTATAATTTTATTATCCAAACATCGAACAAATATTCGTGGAAGGGTGATGGCGGTGGCACGGTTATGGAAACAGTATAATTATGTTATGATTTTAATAGTTGTAATACTCATTTTAGGCTTTTATATGATTGCAAGTCTGCAGGACCGTTCAAGCTGCAGGGAGATTGTTGTCGGGGAAGGGCAAACACTTTGGAACATCGCTGACCGGTATGCCAAGGCCGGTTCCATGAACAGGGAGGAATTCATTCGTTGGGTGGAGGCCCATAACGATATAGATGGGAATATGATCAAAGCCGGCGAAAAAATCGTCATTCCGGTTGAAAAAAACGGCGTGCCGGGAAACGAAAATGAAATGGCATTTAAGTAAGAAGCAGGAGATTGGGAAAATGAAAGTCGTTTTATATTGCAGAGTAAGCACGGATAAAGAGAGCCAAGAAACTTCCCTGCACAGGCAGCGGGAAGAGCTCGAAAAACTTTCCGCAAGGCTCGGGTTCGAAGTGGCGGCCGTGATCGAAGACAGGGCGAGCGGATATGACCTGGACAGGCCAGGTGTGCTCGACCTGCTCGAGCTTTTGGATGCCGATCGGATCGATGCGGTGCTTGTCCAGGATGAAACGCGTATCGGACGGGGGAATGCAAAAATTGCACTCATTCATTTTTTATATAAAAAAGGGGTAAAAGTATATTGTTATGCCCAAAACGGGGAATTGGAGCTGTCGGAATCCGATTCCATGGTATTGAAAATAGTCAGCATGGTGGAAGAGTACCAGCGGAAGCTTCACAATTTAAAGATCAAGAGGGGCATGGAGCGTGCAGTAAAAAAAGGCTACCGCCCGCAAAAAAATTTAAAGGGACACGGCAATGTGCACGGCAAGGAAAGGAAAGATGTTCCGGTTGAAGAAATCGTCCACTTGCGCGAAAATGGTCTGACTTTCCAGGAAATTGCCGCCACTATGCGCGGATTCGGCTACCGCGTTTCAAAGGCAACTGTGCACCGGAGATACCAGGAATATATGGAGGAAAAGGGTTTTTCGGAATAGGGCTGTGTTGCCGGTGCGCATCCGTTGCGGGCACGCCCGTTTTTTAGTAAGATAACTTAAAAACATGAAGATAAGGAGAGAAACGATGCTTTCTAAGGACAAAATGTCAAGGATTAATGAATTGGCGCGAAAAGCCAAAAACGGCGGGCTGACGGATGAGGAAGCAAAAGAACAGTCCAAATTGAGAAGCGAATATTTGCAGGCGTTCCGTTCTTCTATGAAACAAACAATCGAAAATGTCCGCGTCTTTGACCCTGACGGAAATGACGTCACACCGGAAAAAATCAAGCTCATTCAAATGAAGCGGAAAATGCACTAACGGCCCCTGAGTGGGCTTTTTGCATAAATAAATGTGTGCGGGCATACCAGCCTTTTTGCGCTGAAAGCCTGTAAGAGCTGTAAAAAAGTTGTGTTATTGGTTTAACTTGCCTTAATATAGGAATGTAACCACCGAGAGAAAGGATGATTAAGATGTTTGATAAAACGGATGAACTGGCAATCACGACGATCCGTACGCTGTCCATCGATGCCATTGAAAAAGCGAAATCGGGCCATCCCGGGTTGCCGATGGGGGCTGCTCCGATGGCGTACACGCTTTGGACAAGGTATATGAACCACAATCCTGAAAATCCGCACTGGTTTAACCGGGACCGCTTTGTATTATCCGCCGGCCACGGTTCTATGCTGCTGTACAGCCTGCTTCATTTATCCGGCTATCCGTTAAGCATGGACGAAATTAAAAATTTCCGGCAATTCGGAAGCAAAACCCCTGGCCATCCTGAATTTGGGCATACAGAAGGCGTTGAGGCAACGACCGGCCCGCTTGGACAAGGCATTGCGATGGCGGTCGGCATGGCGATGGCGGAAAGGCATCTGGCGGCAGTTTACAATAAAGAAAATTATCATGTCATTGACCACTATACATATGCGCTTTGCGGCGACGGGGACTTAATGGAGGGCGTTTCCGCGGAGGCGGCATCTTTGGCTGGACATTTAAAATTAGGCCGCCTCATTGTCTTGTATGACTCCAATGATATTTCCCTTGACGGTGAATTAAACAAGTCGTTCTCTGAAAGCGTTGAAGGGAGATTTAAAGCTTACGGCTGGCAATATTTGCGCGTGGAAGACGGTAATGACATCGGGGCCGTTGCAAAAGCCATTGAAGCAGCCAAGGCCGATACAACCCGCCCGACGCTGATTGAAGTGAAAACAATCATCGGGTACGGTTCCCCTAACAAATCTGGTAAATCCGCCGTCCACGGCGCTCCGCTCGGGGAAGAAGAACTGAAACTGACTAAAGAAGCGTATAAATGGACGTTTGAGGAAGACTTTTATGTACCGGATGAAGTATACAGCCGTTTCCGCGAATTAGTCATTGAAAACGGCGTGAAAAAGGAAAAAGAATGGCAGTCTTTGTTCGCTGAATATGAACAACAATATCCGGAACTTGCCGCAGAGCTGAAGCTTGCCATCAAAGGGGAGCTTCCGGAAGGCTGGGATAAAGAGATTCCGGTTTATGAAGAAGGGAAAACGCTGGCGAGCCGTGCATCAAGCGGGGAAGTGCTTAATGCGGTTGCGAAGCGGCTGCCGTCATTATTCGGCGGTTCTGCCGATTTGGCCGGTTCTAACAATACCCGTATGAAAGAAGACAAAGATTATTTACCGGATGTTTACGAAGGACGCAATATCTGGTTCGGTGTCCGCGAATTTGCGATGGGCGCGGCATTGAACGGGATGGCCCTCCACGGCGGTGTGCATGTTTACGGCGGCACATTCTTTGTTTTCTCGGACTACCTTCGTCCGGCTATCCGGCTTGCTGCACTCATGGGACTCCCGGTTACGTATGTGTTTACGCATGACAGCATTGCGGTCGGGGAAGATGGTCCGACCCATGAACCGGTTGAACAGCTTCCGTCACTGCGCGCAATGCCGAATTTGTCCGTCATTCGTCCGGCTGATGGCAATGAAACGGCGGCAGCTTGGCGCCTCGCTTTAACATCCAAGGATCATCCGACAGCACTTGTCTTGACGCGGCAAGGGCTGCCAACGATCATAGGAACGGCCGAAACAGCGCAGGAAGGCGTTTCGAAAGGGGCTTATGTCATTTCACCGGCCCAAAAAGAAACAGCCGACCTCCTTTTGCTTGCCAGCGGCTCGGAAGTCCACCTGGCTGTAGAGGCCCAGAAACAGTTGGCAGGAGAAAATATTGATGCAGCTGTTGTCAGCATGCCGTCCTGGGACCGTTTCGAACAGCAAAGCCAAGAATATAAAGAATCCGTTCTGCCTAAAACCGTGAAGAAACGTCTTGCAATTGAAATGGCTTCCTCGTTCGGATGGGAAAGATATACCGGCGATGAAGGCGATATTTTGGCAATTGATACTTTCGGTGCGAGCGGAAAAGGCAATACGGTTGTGAAAGAATACGGGTTCACCGTTGAAAATGTCGTTGCGCGCGCGAAAAAACTATTGGATTTATAATCGATAAAATAAGAGCCTGCTTGATGCGGATTTCCGCAAATGGCAGGCTCATTTTTGTGTTTGCAGGGTGTAAAAACCGTTAACGGTGTTATTTTCGACACAACTTACAGAATTTTATAACACCGTACGACAACTTTTTTGAGGCTTTTCCATTATAGTAAGGGTAATAATGACGTTGGGAGTGATGCATGCATGCGGACTTATTATATTTATTTAATTGAAGAAGAAATTGCGCAGTATTATTACGGCAGGGAACGCATGTTTTTTGATCTGTTCAATCAATATTCCAGCGTGACCGGCAGATTAAAAAACGTTATCCGCCAGCAGATCGATTATATTACGAAACCGATTCCGCTTTTGTCCGTGCAACATGTCTTGCAGCAGATATTTCCCAATCAAAATGAAATGGTATATGAAAACGGCGCTTACCGGCTGATCTCAAACAAAAAGGGCCAGTATGCCGAAGTAAATATTGAGCAAAGGCTGCTTCGCCTCCATGCATCCGGCAGCTATGATACGGAAACAGCTATATTTGAAACTTTAAGGAAATTCAACGGCAATCTTCTTGCAATCGATTACGACAATAAACGGTTCGGTTGGATCAAGCCGGTGAAAGAAAGAAAATTCGTGTGAGGCGGCAAAGAAGTATTGTATAATTCAAGAGGATTTAGTACACTGTATGTGAGTGAAGGAGGTATACTATGACTTGGGTTTTTATTCTCGTAGCCCTTATTGCCCTTTTGGTCGGCATTGCGATCGGTTTTTTCATCGCACGTAAATATATGATGAATTACCTGAAGAAAAATCCGCCAATTAACGAACAAATGTTGAAAATGATGATGATGCAAATGGGCATGAAGCCGTCACAAAAGAAAATCAATCAAATGATGAATGCTATGAATAAACAAATGAAATTGTAAGCTGGATTGCCGGCTTTTGTGGGATATCTATTCCACTGTACAACTTCGCACGAATTTATAAACCACTTTTTCTGCCAAGATTCCACACAGAAAAGGTGGTTTTTGAGTTTATCCGCCATTTTTGGCCAACCCCCGGGACGTTTTCCTGCGATTCCCTTTCGATCAAACGGCGTGCGGATTTTCCGCCTTCTGGTAACTTTTTTTCATCAAACGGCTCTTTTTTTGTTAAAATGAATCTATGCCGGAACAAGGAGTGGACCAATGGCTGATATAACAGTATGGTTGTCTTTCGGGGCAGGCTTTATGAGTTTTATTTCGCCTTGCTGTTTGCCGCTCTATCCCGCGTTTGTTTCTTACATAACGGGTGCCTCTGTCGGCCAGTTAAAGGCGGGGCATGCGATGCGGAAGTGGAGGAGCATCGCGCATACCGCATGTTTTTTGGCAGGATTTTCCGTTGTTTTTATTGCCTTGGGATTCGGGGCTTCATGGATCGGGAATATGTTTATCACTTACGGGGACTTGATCCGGCAGCTCGGCGCAATTTTTCTCATATTTTTCGGGCTGGTGGCTGCCGGGGTTTTTCAGCCGCGGATATTCATGAAAGCTTATCGGTTTGATATAAAAAAACGGCCACTCGGGCTCGCCGGATCTTTTCTGGTCGGCCTCGTGTTTGCCGCAGGATGGACGCCGTGCACTGGCCCGATTTTGGCTTCTGTTTTGGCGCTGGCGGTGGCGAACCCGGCTTCCGCCTCCGTTTATATGGCTGCGTATGTGTTCGGCTTTTCCATTCCTTTTTTGATACTGGCCTTTTTTATCGGCCGCCTAGGGTGGATGCAGAAATACAGTGCGAAACTCGTAAAAATCAGCGGATTTGTGATGGCGGCTGCCGGGATCCTGCTCTTTTTTGACTGGATGGCCGTCATCTCCGGTTATATCAGTGCCTTATTTGGGGGATTTCAAGGTTTTTAGATGAAGAGGAGGAACACGTCCAATGGCAAGTATTTTAATCGTTGATGATGCAAAATTTATGAGAATGACTTTGGCTAAAATGCTGGAAAACGGCGGTCACACTGTTGTAGGCGAGGCGGAAAACGGGCAGCGGGCCATTGAATTGTACCGTGAATTAAAACCCGATGTAGTGACGATGGATATCACCATGCCTGAAATGACAGGCATTGAAGCGGTCAAAGCGATTATCCGCGAGTTTCCGGATGCGAAAATCATCATCTGTTCCGCACTCGGCCAGCAAAAATTGGTTGTTGAATCGATTGAGTCCGGCGCAAAAGACTTTATTGTCAAACCTTTTGACGAAGTGCGCGTTTTGGAAGCGGTTGATCGTGTGCTGAATTGAAGCCAGCGCTGTGAGAGGGGGCGGAACCAGGCTTTCCGTCTGGACAAAATACCCGTTTTTATGGTTGAATATAGGCATAAGAAAGCATATGTTTATCGTATCAATATTTTATATCGTAAAAAATTCGACTTTAAAGAGGGTTGAAGCATGGAAGGCATTATCATTTCGTTTGTGATTGCGATTTTGATGGGGTCTTTGGTGATTTTTGTCCGACTGAAAGGGCAGAACAAACCGGTTTCCGCAAAAAAAATTATTTTGCCTCCGATTTTTATGAGTACTGGGGCGCTAATGTTTACGGTTCCTTATTTCCGGGTGACTTCCCAGGAAGTATTGGAAGCCTTTGTGATGGGGATGTTTTTCTCGATTTTTTTAATCAAAACATCCCGTTTTGAAGTGCGTGACGGGGATATTTACTTAAAACGTTCCAAAGCATTTCCGTTTATCCTGATCGGGCTCCTTTTGATCCGCCTGCTGATGAAAGTGTTCCTCAGCTCAACGATTCAGGTCGGCCAGCTGAGCGGCATGTTTTTCCTGCTTGCGTTCGGCATGATTCTTCCGTGGCGTGTTGCCATGTACATACAATACCGGAGGCTCCTGCAGGAATTGGATGAAGGGGTCCGGGCTTAAGAAAACATCATTCGCAACTTCGGCGAATGATGTTTTTTCGGTGCGCCTGGCATGGCTGCACTCTATAGGGTGAAAGTCCCGAATCGCGAAGGCAGTAGTAGCGATAGCCTAACGCAAGGGTGTCCGTAGTGATGCGGAATCTGAAGGAAGCGAGCGGCAAACCTCCGATTCTTGAGGAACACGAACCTCATACAAGGCTAGGTATCATTGGATGAGCTTGCCGAACAAAGTAAAGTCCATACT
>Ga0207747_1002460_pt1 | contig 10219 bp, 12 predicted proteins | sample HigsolmetaGSP11D_FD_184839 | JGI IMG/M metagenome (GOLD analysis project Ga0207747, IMG submission 184839) | High solid enriched microbial communities from the Joint BioEnergy Institute, USA - SP1-1-D (SPAdes) | ecosystem: Engineered > Bioreactor > SSF (Solid state fermentation) > Aerobic >... | reverse complement strand
CTTTATTTCAAGACCCGATAGAATCAATTAAAATCTCCTCCAAAATACATTTTTATATAAAAAATATATGTAAGTAAAATTAATTATACATTATTTAAAATATATCTTCCACTGAAATGTAACTTTTTGAAGAAATAGATCGACATTGCCTTCCAAAAATATATTTGGAGTGAATTCAACATGGAAATACCTTCTGCTCCTCTATTACCAACAGACAAATAGCAGAATTATTATTTCGTCCCATACCTTGTGCAAATCCGTTTACAAGGCTCTTCTATCGGACTTTTTTGTATTGCACCGCAGTTAAAGCACAAGTAATTTTCCGAAAATATAAAAACCAGCCCACGAAAGAAAAGGAGTTTTTTCCCAACTCCTTTTCTCCCACAGGCTGTAAATGGCATGACCTTAGCATTATGCCTGCCGTTTCACCATTGAAAAACACAACCTTGGAAAGCCCACAACATTCAGGGCATAGCCTTACTTAAACATTTTGCAAAGTCCGGTTTCCCGAGCCAGTTCTTTTGCCGAATCGGCGGGAACGCCTGCTTCTATCAGGCTCTGGGTCAGGGCTGCTTTATAGCTTAAATACCTGACCAAAAACCAGATGAGGATAAAAGGTGACATAATGATAAGCATTAACAGCTTTACCGTGAATTTAATAATATAAATTACTGTTACCATTTAACACTCCTCATCACCCATTCTTGCTATTTTGAGATGTTTCCGGTTATGTCTTTTAACGATAGCATATAATCTTTCGCCATTTGCAATGCTTCCTCCTGGGGTATGCCCGAATCCACCAGTTCCTTATACAGGCTTCCCACCGCCTGACCCATTTTTTTGCCTGCCTCTGCCGAATACAAAGTATCCATAAGCTTGGTGATTAATATGGGCGCCTTTTCAGAAATGGCATCCAGCACTTCTCCTAATTCTTTTACATGGTCTGACATAAATCTCCTACCTCCTTTATATTGCCTGCTGTGCAAGCTGTATTGTCTGATTAACCGCGGTTAACGAATAACGAATTAAATTAAAAACCACATGATATGGATGGAAATCAATGATGTCATCAAGGAACTTATCATCTTTGGGAATTCGCAGGAAAGCCGTATCCACGATTTCCTGCGGCACATCTGCCATCCTCTCCTGTTCAAGCTTTTTAAACCTAATCAGATCTGCCGCTTCCCTCCTGCAGCTGTGACAAACTGCCAGGTGGCTCACAATCTCACCATTTTGCTCCTGCGTAAGCCTGCGGTTTATATAATCGATCAATGAATCGGATATTCTTTCACAGTCAGTCATACCTATCCACCACCGTTCAGTTGTTTTCTAATCTTTGCCTTGATGTTAGACATCTTGCTTTTAATTGTCCCCACCGGAATATGCATTATTTCAGAAATCTCCGAATAGCTAAGCTGTGCATTGAAAACCAGGAATACTATCTCTTTTTCAATTTTCCCCAGGGCTGTCATAGATTTTTCTACCGCTACGCTGTCAACTATGCTGTCAAATTCGTTTTCTGCAGCCCAAAAATCCTCAATCTCGGAAAGAGAAACACTGGTATTTTTGTATAATGTCCTGTAGTAGTCGGCAATTTTTCTCCTTGTAATCCCTATTACCCATGTCCTGAAAGAAGCCTTCCCATCATATTTTTTTATGCTCTTCCAAGCAGCCAGCATTGTCTCTTGCACTATATCCTTGATGTCTTCAGTGGTGCTTATATGGGAAGAAATATAGTTGTAAATGATCTTCAAATGGTCGCTCATCAGCCTTTCAAAGGCCTCATGGTTTCCATTTTTAGATTTCTCGATCAAGACATGCTCTGCACAGCCTTCAAGTGAAAAACCATCAGCACCACCTCTCCCATACAGTTGAAATTTTCATTAAAACAACGTAAGAAATTGCGTAGCAATTTCAACACACCGTTTCAACGCGACGGGAGATTTTAACTCACCGTCTAATATGAAATCAGGTACCCGCCACCTATAAGAGGTAGAGGGCATCTTTAGCCTCGTTATAACCATCGACCCGGGTTACATTGATCCATCGGCATCATGGTTAACATAATGTTATTTGCACCTTTCCAAAGGATAACCCTATCCACCGGCTTCACATATTTTTACAGCTTTCAATTATTTAGTCGCGGTCTATGGTAAAACGGTTCAATTGATTTTATCAAAATTAATATATTTTTTAATTCTCCACAGACTGATGAAAATAAATTTTTAAATCTTCACAGAGCTGGTAAAAAAGTCTCAAATTGCCTGTGAAAATCGCACTTCGGTTTTATTTACCAATGGGAAGTAAAAAAAGCTTTGGAAGAAATAAAACATCGCAATGCTCTATTTTCACAACTAAAGCCAAAAAAGCCTAATCTCAAAAGCAATATATACCCTATATAGCACTATAAGGAGTCATTACGCCATCGTTTTCCAATGCAGCAATGTAGTATTAATTTGAATTATGTTAAAAATATATAGTGAAATTCAAAAAACAAGCATAGAAAAGGAGACTTCCGCAATGAAAAAGAAGATGAAGGATAAAGATATAGTTAAGGAAGCAGTAGGCGATCCGGCTTTTTATAACGACAAAATCGGAGAAAACAAAGTACCGGGAAAAACAATATCGGAAAAGAAACACGGCGGAAAATGCAGGAGTGGACTTTAATAACAAGCTATGCGTTCAAAACTCACACCATGATTCAAAAAATTCCAATTTTCACTCCTATGTTTTTGATGCCGGTGAAATTTATGAAGGACTGGTGACAGCTTCCGTGTCACCAGTCCTCGCCATTTCATCTTCTATTTTCTCCATTGTCTTGCTGCTTAGACTTTAGATGTGCACCCCTCTAAACGATCAAAACATGCATTATTAGCTGAAATCATCTAAAATTATATAATACAAGCGCATTAGCCTGACAGATAAGCTCTACCCCTTGAAACCAGCAATTTACCTGGCGGAGAACTTATAAATTGTAGTGTGTTTATACTCCTGTCCGGCTTTCAATATCGGTGAAGGAAAATGCTTATGCTTCATAGCATTGGGGAAGTACTGGGTTTCTAAGCACAGAGCGCTTCTTTTGTTATATACTGCACCACCCTTGCCAACCCCGGAACCTTTCAGGAAATTTCCCGAATAAAACTGTATCCCTGGCTTGGTTGTAAATACTTCCATTACCCTTCCGCTTGCCGGGTCATAGAGTTCAGCAGCCTTTTCCGGTTCTTTTCCGCTGACCTTAAGCACCCAGTTGTGATCGTATCCTTTACCGTTGATGATCTGTTCATCATCACTATCAAATCCCGGTCCGATAGGTGAGAGCTTTGTAAAATCCATAGGAGTGCCTTTGACATCCCTGATCTCGCCCGTTGGTATGCCTTCGTTATTTATCGGTGTAAATTGGTCGGCGTTTATCATCAGCTCATGCCCTGATATGCTTCCTGCATCGTGGCCGGAAAGATTAAAGTAAGCATGGTTGGTGAGGTTTACCACCGTATCCTTGTCCGATACCGCATAATAGTGTATCTCCAGGCCATTATCCTCTGACAGCACATATACCACTTTGACTTTCAGGTTGCCGGGGAAATTCTCCTCGCCATCCTTGCTGAAATATGTAAGCTGAAGGCCTTCCTTTCCCTCCCAATCTATAATTTCAGCATCCCAGACTTGCTTGTCAAATCCCTTGATTCCACCATGCAGATTATTTTCTCCGTCATTTTTGGCCAATTTATAAACAATGCCGTTGAGCTCAAATTCTGCTTTTTCAATCCTGTTCGCATGCCTTCCGATCAATGCTCCGAAATATGTACCATCATCCTCCAGATATCCTTTGAGATTGTCATATCCCAATGTGACATCTGCAAGCTTGCCGTCCTTATCCGGTACATAGAGTGAAACAATGGTACCTCCGTAATTAATGACCTCCGCCTTCATACCCTTTGAGTTTTCCAGGGTAAAAAGCGTTACTTCCTTTCCATCCGGTGTATTTGCATAAAATCTGGCGGTTATGCTCATTAAATTCCCTCCATCCTTCAAAACTATAATTTCCCATTTAGCACGGGAATGAATCCAGCCAATAGCTGATACATAGGTTTCTAAATCCTGCCGCTTTAAATCCTATGAAACGGAATTTGTCCGCTTCCATAAGCTTGATGTCAAACCAACTTTGTATAGCAGCATTATCCTATTATGATGATATAGCATTAAACACTTCTTTGCAATATTGAAGGCCATCAATAAACACAAATGAGCCCGGGATTGGCTCCGGTGATGCACCGCCCTCCGTCCGGGGTAACCAGGAATGTGTTCTCAACACCGACCATTCCAATATTTTCTATACCCTTTTTTGGCTCAAGGGCTATAGCCATGCCCTCCTCCAGCGGTTCGTCAAAGCCTTCCGCTATGACAGGGAACTCGTCTATCTGCAGACCGATTCCATGCCCCAGAAATTTCACGCTTCTGTTTCCATAACCCATAAAGTTCCTTAAAAATCCTGCATCGAGCTTATTCATCACAGTTCTGTATATTTGTGATGGGATTTCACCGGGCTTTAGCATGGCTGCCATCTCATTCTGTATTTCAATGCATCTTTGATGTGCGTCGATGGCTTCCTGAGAAAGAGGCTTGCCAAACATGTAGATCATGGTTTTATCGGTATGATAGCCTTCCACCCCACATCCTACATCGACAAATACAAGATCACCCTTCTTAAGCTTGCGTTCCCGGCTGCCCAGGAGGGGCACCGCAGGGCTCATGCCGTAATTGCCTCCAGGCCCGTTAAAATAGGAGGGATAAATGGAGCTTTCACCAAAGCCGATTTGACCCAGCAGCATTTCTGTGTCAAACATTCTGAACCGGGAAACCCCGTGATGCCCCTCCTCTATCAAGGCAGAAAAGAGTTCTCCGGCCAGTTCGGCTTCGCTCATTCCTTCTTTAAGCATTTGGGGCACGCGCATCTCCAGCGCCTGTTGATGAATTTTGCCGGACTGCTCCATTAGAGAGATCTCATAGGAACTTTTCACCGCTCTAACCGCCGCTATCTGCATATCGGCAGACTTTACAAAGTCAAAGGGAAAATGCTTGCGAAACCTCTGATACAGTGCCAAAGGCACCACCTCTGTTTCCATATACACCGTATCAGGCAATTTCCCGACTGACGCCGCAGCATCCCGAAAGCTCTCCATAGGTTTTATATCGGAGAACGCCGATTCATCCAGCGCCCGTTCATAGCTTCGGCGCACCCACAGGGTTGCCTCCTTGTCCCTGGGTATCAGAAGCATTCCGTCCTGCATAGTTCCTGTAAAGTAATACATATTTATTTTGCTGAAAATGACAGCGATTCTCCATTCCGGATTTGATTTATCCATTTTATCTCTGAAGCGCTTCATTCTGGCTTCTAATTCGAAAAAAGGCACCTTTTTAACACTCATACTCATATTCTTACCCATCTCAATACATTGAATTTAAGCGGATTCTATCCTCAAAAATAATATAACCAATTGATTTTATAAGTAGCTTAACCTACGCAAAATCTTGCAACCGGACAGAACCCTGCACATTCTATTTAATATGGATTATATCATATATAAAAAAGAGAGTTTCGACTCCTGCAAATAAAATCAAATACAGTAAAAATTTTTATGCTATTGTAATAGTTTCGGACACCGCAAAAAAGAGGATATTTAAGCACTCCTTCTGCCCTATTGCGTATTGGCGCAGGCCAATCCTCCTTGCCGTCAAACCTCGCATTTATTTGCACAATCCTTTATCTTCCCATATAAATATGCCTTTTTCGTTTATTATATCCTGGACACTCTGGCACACAATATCCGCATTTTCTCTGATTTTATCCGGATGGCCGGCACCCCCAAGAATTCCGATGGCTAACCCTGCATTACCCTGCCGGGCAAACTTCATATCGGTCATGGTATCGCCGACAACAGCCACCTCCCGGGGATTTAAGCCGTATAACCTGCAAAACTCCTGAAGGATATGGGGATGGGGCTTGCTTTCGTATGTACCGTTGTCACATCCTATGAAATCAAAAAATTCTTTGACTCCCAGCTTCTCCAGGCATACCTTGGTCGAGGCTTCGGTGTCCGCGGTGGCAATGCCGATATACAGCCCTCTGTTTTTAATGGCTGCAAAAATATCAGCCAGCTGCCCGGCCGGGACCGGCGTAACCATGTCTTTATCCATTATATCGCTCAGGATATCCACAACCTTGGCTCTAAACTCCTCTCTGTTTCCACAGTCCATCCCCCGGCTGTTAAAAACCTTATAAAACTCTTCGGCCACATCCCCCGTTGTACCCGACGCATAAACACAATCAGGCATAATTCTTCCGTCAACTATGCCTATAGAGTTCATGAGAGCTTTCTCCAGGTCATCATCCTGTGCATGGGAATATTCCTCCAGAAGTTTCCGAATGATCAGCTTTGCCGCGGGAATCCATGTTGAATTGAAATCCAGAATAGTGCCGTCCTTATCAAATAAAATACCTTTTATGCTCAAATTTGCTGCCTCCGTTTCCGTAAGGCATGGGGACATATTTCTGCCATGCAGGTCAGAATCTTTTGCAGCATGCTCCCATGCCTTTTTATCGCAAGTATAGCTTAGTTAATTCTGCTTTGCAACTGTGACCTCTGAGTATAAAGTAATCGCTGGCAGGCTTGCTTCACCGAAGTTCGTCAAATTGGCTCACAAATCGGCCGACCACATTTTTGCGGCCCCAACCCTTTGAATTGCACGTCGCCGCAGAATGCCGAAGGAGCCTTAAAGCCACTGTTTCCCAATGCAACAATGCAGTATCAAGCACGATACATCAGTCATCATGGTCATGGCATACCATGTCTATAACTATAGCAAGGGCCAGAGTGGATATCTGATCCTGTCCATCGTCAATATCCACACCATAGGTGTCAGAAAAGGCAAAGAACTTCTTGGAAATGCGGGCTATCAGTTTACCATGCCTGTATATTCCGAATTCATGGGCAAAAAAATCGCCATCCACGTAGTACTGGTCGCCGGGAGTCGTAATCTCAAAATCATTCCTGAATAACGCAAACTTTTTCCTGACATTGGCTACAAGCTCACCGGCAATATATATATCATACTCCGGCATGAAGCGGAAGAGCTTTTGCTCAATATAGCACAATTCATTACCGGAGAGGTCGAAAATCCTCAGCTTTTTACCAAAGGAAAAAATCTGGCTCCTGACAATAAATACATCGTTGCCGAACTCATCCTTTATAGTAAAGCTGTCTCCTAAGGAAAATATCTTTTGCCTGATTATATATCTCATTTACCTGCCCCTTTCTTCCATCAAAATTTTTCTGATTTGATTCAATCTGAAGCCTTTAAAATACAGGAACTTACCCAAATGGTCGGATAGCATTCAGCAAAGCTCTTATTTTCCCAAACGAACCACCGGTTAAGAAATAAAACAACATACCCTTTCCATCAACTGCAACCAGTCGAATTGCCACCGGTTTTTCATAAAGCGTAAATCACCGGTACAGCAGGGCAGTTCCTATGAAAAATCACTGGAAATCTAATAACTGCCGCTGCTTCCGCCGCCTCCGGAAGATCCTCCTCCACCGGAGGAACCGCCACCGAAACCTCCACCGCCGAAGCTTCCGCCTCCAAAGCCTCCGCGGCCTCCACGACCTCCGCGGCCTCTATGTCTGCCATGGCCACCATAGCCTCCCCCAAAAAAGCTGCTCCACAAGAAAATCCTCATAAGTGTGGAGGTGATCCTGAAGCGGAAGAATATGCCGTCAAAAATCAGAAACATCACCAGCAATATTGGTCCAAAATCCATGCCGCTCTTCCTGGCGCTTCCGGAAGGCTTTGATCTCTCAGGAGTCCATTGAGAATTCCGGGGCAGTTCATTACCATAGTCTATGTCAACGCCATATTCCTTTGCCACATCCTGAACCAACATGGCATATCCATTGTAAAGTCCGCCATTATAGTCACCCTTGCTTAAATAGGGATTCATGTAATCCTTGCGTATCTGGGCAGTCCTTATGTCCGGCACGGCACCTTCCAGGCCGTAACCGACTTCTATCCTCAGCATGCGGTCCTGAACCGCATTTAAAATCAGTATCCCGTTATCTTCATCCTTTTGCCCTATCCCCCATTTTCTGAACAACTCGGTGGCGTAGTCGTCAATATCTTTCTCTCCCAGAGATTCTATTGTCACCAGCACTATCTGGGCACCGGTTTTATCCTCCAGCTGCTTTCCCAGGGATATTATCCTGTTTTCAGTGCTCAAATCCAGCACATCGGCAAAGTCATTGACAAAGAATTCTCTGGTAGGTGACGGGTATTTAGTTTCCGCAAAGGCAACCGTCGAAAAAGCAAACATGAGCAGCAGTAAAATAACTATACTTTTCCGAATCCCGCTCACGGTTCACCTCCCCCTTTCAATAAAGATTAAATGTCGCTGCGATAAACGCTTTCCTGCGTGAGAAAATATTCTTATTCCCTTCGATATTTTTATGTCAAATCTACGGTTAAAATTTCACCTTGGGCGTCTCCTTGGCATCGGGGGATGCTTCAAAGTAATCCATCTCTTTAAAGCCCATCAACCGGGCAAATATGCTTCCCGGAAACCTGGTGACTTTGGTGTTGTATGCCTCAACGGCCTCATTGTAGTCCATTCTGGCTCTATATACTCTATTTTCGGCACCTTCGATGAGCACCTGAAGGTTTTCAAAAGATTCATGAGCCTTAATTTCAGGATTATCCTCCATCAGTACTACTATGCTTCTCATCTGGCTGTCTGCGTTTATTTTATCCGCTTTGCTGGCATTCTTATCCATAACCACTGATCTTGCGGCAGTTATCTTATCAATGATATCCTTTTCCAGCTGCACTTCCCCTTTTACTGTTTCCACCATGTTGATTATGGCATCCGATCTTCTCTGCATTGCGTTTTCAACCTGGCTCCATGTGCTTTTAACCCTCTGGTTTGCCTGCACAAGGCTGTTATATGTGCCTCCGAACAGGGATGCAACTATAATTATTACAAGTGCAATTACTCCCCATTTTATCCACCTACCCCACGGATATGCAATATAAGTGCTGTTCATACCGATCATCCTCCTTTAATTCTTAGTCCGGCGGTGCCCAGGTGCATCTCACGACTGCTTGACACTAACGCCCAATTAATTTCTTTGTAATAAGCATACATTATATTATATTGATAACCCATTTTAAAATCACAAAAACAATAAACTATCGATGCTGCATTTATAAAAGCATAAGTTTGTTAAATGTCATAGCTGTTATTTTAATATCAACTGCAACCGTCTTTTTAATCCTTTGTGAAAACTTCTTTTCACCGTTTTCCGGCATACAGCCTCAACCGCCTATGCCCCATCGCCTATCGCCTCCTTTCATAATGTAGAGTACTGCTCTACTATCTATGATATATTAATCAACTATATTTGTCAATAGGATAATATAAAAAAGACAGAGTTTATTTAGAAAACCCTGCCTTTTTTTATTCCAGATTTAATGCAATTTTTATCGCCTTATCTCATTTGCCCATCTTCATTTTAATGGCGGCTTTTGCTTTTTCCGCAATATTCCGAGCAGTAAGGCCGTACATTTCCAGCAGCTTGTCGGGCTTGCCGGATTTGCCGAACTTATCTTCAACTCCCACCATCTTCAAGGGTACAGGATAGTTCTCCACGAGAACTTCGGCCACGGCACCTCCCAAGCCACCGATTATGCTATGCTCTTCTGCCGTCACGATAGCACCCGTCTCTTTTGCGGCCTTTATAATCAAATCCTTGTCTATGGGCTTGATGGTATGAATATCTATCACTCTGGCGCTGATGCCCTCCTGCTTCAAGAGGTACGCGGCTTCCATAGCGTATTGCAGCATCAGTCCTGTGGCGATTATGGTAACATCGGAGCCTTCCGATACAGTAATGCCTTTCCCCAGTTCAAAGCTGTAGCTGCTTTCGTCATACAACACAGGAACGGCCAAACGTCCAAGCCTGAGATATACGGGACCGTCATGTTCTATTGCAGCCTTGACCGCATGCCTTGTTTCCACCGCATCTGCAGGACAGATAACGGTCATGTTGGGCAATGCCCTCATTATGGCTATATCCTCCACACACTGGTGGGAAGCTCCGTCTTCTCCAACGGTAAGTCCCGCATGGGATGCACCTATTTTAACATTCAGCTTCGGATAGCAGATCGA
>Ga0207747_1002459_pt1 | contig 10223 bp, 6 predicted proteins | sample HigsolmetaGSP11D_FD_184839 | JGI IMG/M metagenome (GOLD analysis project Ga0207747, IMG submission 184839) | High solid enriched microbial communities from the Joint BioEnergy Institute, USA - SP1-1-D (SPAdes) | ecosystem: Engineered > Bioreactor > SSF (Solid state fermentation) > Aerobic >... | reverse complement strand
TGCAATCAGGGCAAGTAATACACCGTAAACGGTCCAGCCAAGTACAAACGGTAATGAACGGAGGTTCCAGTTTCGCACTGTCATTTCACCTTTTAAATAATAAAGAGTAATCAATAAGGTTACAAAAAAACTAAATACCGTCCAAGTAGAAACGGAAAGGACCCAATACTTATTTCCGGATAAACCAAAACCTTGGAAGATGCCGTAAAGGATTGAGGCCCCGATGTTTAAAAACAACTGCATTACTACATAAGTAAGGATAATTATTTTATATTCTCGTTTCAAAAGATTCACCTCACTGGCATTTTATCAAAAAGTTGCAAGGGAAGCTATTTACCAATTGAGCACGATAAGGTAATTTTGGCAAAAAAATGTTAAAATTTTATAGTTGCCACTTGCAAAAAATGAACGAATTCATTATTATAATAATTGGAATTAGCACTCAAGGGCAATGAGTGCTAACAACGTTGAAAATTTATGAGGAGGTTGTTTAATGTGTTAAAGCCACTTGGAGATCGCGTAGTTATTGAACTTGTAGAAACTGAAGAAAAAACAGCTAGCGGCATCGTTCTGCCGGATACTGCAAAAGAAAAACCACAAGAAGGTAAAGTTGTAGCTGTAGGAACTGGTCGTGTTCTTGATAGCGGTGAACGGGTTGCACTTGAAGTAAGTGTTGGCGATCGGATTATCTTCTCAAAATATGCTGGTACCGAAGTCAAATATGATGGAACAGAATACTTAATTTTACGTGAAAGTGACATATTAGCTGTTGTAGAATAATAACATTTTACAATTGATTATAAAAATATGATAGGAGGATTTGACGAGAATGGCAAAACAAATTGTATTCAGTGAAGAAGCTCGACGTAGTATGTTACGCGGTGTAGATAAATTGGCAGATGCCGTCAAAGTTACATTAGGACCAAAAGGACGTAATGTGGTATTAGAGAAAAAATTTGGTTCACCACTAATTACAAATGATGGTGTCACAATCGCTAAAGAAATTGAATTAGAAGATCCATTTGAAAATATGGGTGCAAAACTTGTTGCAGAAGTTGCCAGCAAAACAAATGATGTTGCCGGTGATGGTACAACAACTGCAACGGTTCTTGCCCAAGCAATCGTTCGTGAAGGATTGAAAAACGTGACTGCTGGTGCAAACCCAATGGGCATTCGTAAAGGGATTGAAAAAGCAGTAGCAATTGCCGTTGATGAATTAAAAGGAATTTCTAAACATATAGAAGGTAAAGAAGCAATCGCGCAAGTTGGAACCATTTCTGCAAGTGATGAAGAAGTAGGTCAATTAATCGCAGAAGCAATGGAACGCGTTGGTAAAGATGGTGTAATTACTATTGAAGAATCAAAAGGCTTCAATACTGAACTAGATGTTGTTGAAGGTATGCAATTTGACCGTGGTTATGTTTCCGCATATATGGTAACAGACCAAGATAAAATGGAAGCTGTTTTGGAAAATCCATATATTTTAATTACAGATAAGAAAATCTCTAATATTCAAGAAATCCTTCCATTATTGGAACAAGTATTGCAACAATCGAAGCCATTATTGATTATTGCTGAAGACATTGAAGGGGAAGCTCTTGCAACACTTGTTGTAAACAAACTTCGTGGTACATTCAATGTTGCAGCAGTAAAAGCGCCTGGTTTCGGTGATCGTCGTAAAGCTATGCTTGAAGACATCGCAATTTTAACCGGTGGTGAAGTCATCACAGAAGATCTAGGACTTGAATTAAAATCTGCTTCCGTTGCTCAATTAGGTCGTGCCGGTAAAGTTGTTATCACAAAAGATAACACAACAATCGTTGAAGGTGCTGGCGAATCCAGTAAAATTGCTGGCCGTGTAAATCAAATTAAAGCACAATTAGAAGAAACGACTTCTGACTTCGATAAAGAAAAATTACAAGAACGTTTGGCGAAACTTGCCGGTGGAGTTGCAGTTATCAAAGTCGGGGCTGCTACAGAAACAGAATTAAAAGAACGGAAACTTCGCATTGAAGACGCCCTAAACGCCACTCGTGCTGCCGTTGAAGAAGGTATTGTATCCGGTGGTGGTACAGCATTTATTAATGTTTATAAAAAAGTGGCAGCCATTGAAGCTGAAGGCGATGTAGCAACCGGTGTGAAAATCGTTCTTCGTGCCTTAGAAGAACCGGTTCGTCAAATTGCTGAAAACGCTGGTTTAGAAGGATCGGTTATCATTGAACGCTTGAAAAATGAAAAACCTGGCGTAGGTTTCAACGCTGCTACAAACGAATGGGTAAACATGATCGATGCTGGTATCGTTGACCCGACAAAAGTGTCCCGTTCAGCTCTTCAAAATGCAGCTTCTGTTGCAGCAATGTTCTTAACTACTGAAGCTGTCGTTGCTGACATTCCTGAAGAGGACAAAGCAAGCTCCGCTCCAATGCCAGACATGGGTGGAATGATGTAATCTAATAGTTAAAAACCTTGAAATACCAGTAATTGAGGGCTGTTTATACAGCCCTTAATTTAATAAAAATCACATTTCTTACTCGTTTTTTATGACCAAAAATATCTTTGTTTGAAGTAATTTTTTATGAAATATCTAGTAAACGCAGAACAAAAGGTACAAATTTTAAAACCTCAAAAATCGAAAATGGTAATAAATGCTTTCATTGGAATGTTATGGTTTTTGGAATAGAAGGAAAAGGAATTGTTCCACTATCTTTTCCTTATTCTTAACATAACCGTCTAATACATCTTTTTCCATCTAAAGGCTTCTTCTAGGTTGGAACCTTCTGTTATACTTCTAGGTAAATCTGGATCAAATTTTTCCCTTGCCAATATATGTTATAAAAAAGCTTTACGAAAAATAAAGTTGTAAAGTGACTTAGAAAAAATCAGAAAATCACACGAATAAATATTGAATATGATAAAAAAATGTAGTAAAGTTACTTAGTACAATTTCCGTTAACCACACGAATATTGAAGTGATAAGAAAATGTAATAAAGTTACTTAGAATAAATTTAGAAAACATCCTCCTTGCACAAGTCATAACACAAAACCGATAATGATTCTAATCACTTGCTCAGGTATAGCCCCAAATTTGATTAAAATTTTTCATTAAAACGAATTAGAAAGATAGAGAGGAAATGTTATATGAAGTTAATATTAAAATATGTTAAACCTTTCACTCTAACCATATTGATTTGTATTGCTTTTCTTTTTGCACAAGCAATCTCAGAACTACAATTACCAAATTTTATGAGTGATATGGTAAATGACGGTATTCAATCGGGAGGGATTGAAGAGGGAGCCCCGGATGCCATCAGTGAAGAGGGAATGAATTTAATCCAGTTACTTATGGATAAAGATAGTCAATCCGTTATGAATGATAGTTATACATTCATCGAAGCAGGGAGTTCAAAAGCAGGTAAATATAAAAGTGACTATCCGGCTGTAAAAACTGAGAATATCTATGTCTTGACGGAAACGGATCAAGACAAATTGGAAAAAACAGATAAAGCCTATACAAAAGCGACATATGCTTTGACACTTAGTCTAGAGGATATGGCGGATGAAATCAATGCAGCACAAGGCAAAGGGGATAGCAATAAAAGTACGGATTTATCCGATGTCGATACGAGTAAAATCTATCAAATGCTTCCTTACTTAACGCAACTTAAGCAAGCAGGAAAATTAGACAAATATATTTCTTTAGCTGCCGATGATGATTCCATGGCAGCTGGACAAGTTTCCACCACATTTTCGAGAATTTTTTATAATGAGCTTGGCGCAGATTTAGACAAAATTCAAAAGCATTATATTATTATAAAAGGTTTGCAGATGCTTGGCTTGGCTCTACTTAGTGTTGTCGCTTCTATTATTGTTGGCTGGTTTGCGACCAAGGTTGCAACAACTTCTTCCAAAAATCTGCGCAGGGATATATTTAAAAAAGTCATGTCTTTTTCAAATGCGGAATATGATAAGTTTTCGCAAGCTTCCTTAATAACTAGAAGTACGAATGATATCCAACAAATTCAAGTTTTAATTATGATGGGTATTCGGATGATTTGCTATGCCCCAATTATCGGGGTTGGCGGAATCTTGATGGCACTTCGGACGACTGTGTCTATGAGTTGGACGATTGCCGTTGCCGTAGCCGCCTTGCTTATACTCATGGTAGCCATCCTTTCTATTGCGATGCCGAAGTTTAAAATACTACAAACATTAATCGATAAAGTGAACTTGGTCAGCCGGGAAAATCTTGCCGGTATGATGGTTATTCGAACATTTGGTAATGAGCGGTTTGAGGAAAATCGTTTTGAGAAAGCAAATGATCGTTTACGTAAAACCAATCGATTTATTCAAAGAACGATGTCATTTCTGATGCCAGCAATGATGTTGATTATGAACTTGGCTAGTTTGTTAATTGTGTGGGTTGGTGGAAAGGCGATTGCTGATTCGACATTGGAAATTGGAGATATGTTAGCATTTATTCAATATGCCATGCAAATTATTATGGCTTTCTTAATGATTTCCGTTATTTTTATCTTAGTACCAAGAGCATTAGTTTCAGCAAAACGAGTTCAGGAAGTACTAGATACAGAATTAATCGTTACTGATAGCCGTGAGGTTCAATATTTAACGAATCCAAAGGGTAAAATTGAATTTAACCATGTATCATTCCGATATCCTGATGCAGAGGAAAGTATTTTGGAAAATATATCTTTTATTGCAAAACCGGGAGAAACAACAGCATTTATCGGCTCTACTGGATCGGGAAAATCCACGTTAATTAATTTAATACCGCGATTTTATGATGTCACTGAAGGAAGAATTACGTTTGATGATATTGATATTCGCAATCTTTCACAAAAGGAATTACGTGATCTTATTGGTTATGTGCCGCAAAAAGGATTCCTATTCACAGGAGATATCGCATCGAATATTAAGTATGGGAATTCGGAAGCTAGTGAAGAAGAAATTTGGAAGGCCATTGAAGTGGCACAAGGGAAAGACTTTGTTGAAGAATTTGAAGAAGGCATTCATACAGCTGTTTCACAAGGTGGAACAAATGTCAGTGGTGGACAAAGACAACGTTTATCGATTGCTCGTGCTTTAGTCAAAAAACCTCCTGTTTATATATTTGATGATAGTTTTTCAGCACTCGATTTAAAGACTGATGCGGCACTAAGAAAAGCATTGGATCAATACACACATGATTCAACTGTTTTAATTGTTGCTCAACGGGTAAGCACGATTATAAATGCTGATCAGATTATTGTCCTTGATAAAGGTAAAATCGTAGGCAAAGGAACCCATAAAGAATTGCTGGAAAGCTGTCCAGAATACCGGGAAATTGCAGAATCACAGCTATCGAGGGAGGAATTAGCATGAGTGAAGAAAAACAACCGAGACGCCACCCGGGAAGCCCAATGAGAAAAATGCAGGTTGAAAAAGCAAAGGATTTTAAAGGCAGCTTGAAAAGATTGACTTCTTATTTAAGTCCTTTTAAATGGTATTTGTTCCTTGTTGCCATTTTGGCCATTGCCGGTTCTGTATTTTCCATTGTTGGACCAAAAATTCTAGCTAAGGCAACAGATGAGTTAGCCAAAGGGATTAAGAATATGATGCTGGGTGCAGATAGTGGAATTGATTTTAATTATATTGGGAAAATTGTCCTTATATTAATCGGGTTATATGTAGTAAGTGCTACATTTATGTATATTCAAGGATATTTTATGTCTAATGTAGCGACATCGGTTTCCTATAATTTACGTAATTCAATTATGCAGAAGATGAACCGGCTACCGTTTAGTTATTTTCAAAAAAATAGCCAAGGGGATGTACTATCTCGAATCACAAATGATGTCGATTTACTTGAACAATCCCTTAGTCAAAGTATTACCCAATTCTTGACATCTGTGGCCTCGATGGTTGGTGTTTTGATTATGATGCTAACGATCAGCTGGAAGTTAACATTGATTGCTCTAGGGATGATTCCTGTATCAATGCTCCTTGTTATCGGTGTTGTAAAATTATCACAAAAGCATTTTAATAACCAACAGAAATATCTGGGTCGCGTCAATGGCCATGTAGAAGAAATGTATGGCGGACATGTGGTCATTAAAGCTTTTAACGGAGAAGATCAAGCTTTACAGGATTTTGAGAAAGAAAATGACGAATTAGCGGTAAATGCGAGAAAAGCTGAATTTTTATCAGGTTTAATGATGCCTGTCATGAACTTTGTTGGAAATCTCGGTTATGTTGTTGTATGTATTGTTGGTGCGTCTATGGCAGCAAACGGGAAAATTACCATTGGGGATATTCAAGCATTTATCCAATATGTTCGTAATTTTACTCAACCAATTACCCAGTTAACGAATATTTCTAATCAATTTCAAAGAATGGTTGCCGCAGCAGAACGGATCTTTGAATTTTTAAATGAAGAAGAGGAAAAAGATACAAATGTAAAATATAAGATAAAGGATTTACCAATTGAGGGGAATATTCGTTTTGAACATGTGAAATTCGGTTATAATCCGGACCAAGTGGTTATTAAAGACTTTTCCGCTGAAATTAAAGCCGGTCAGAAAGTGGCTATTGTCGGACCAACCGGAGCGGGAAAAACAACAATGGTTAAATTACTTATGCGGTTTTATGATATTAATGAAGGTGCTATTTATATCGATGACTACAATATAAACAATTTCTCTAGACAAGATTTGCGTACTCTTTTCGGTATGGTTTTACAAGATACATGGCTCTTTAATGGAACGATTATGGATAATATCCGGTATGGTAAAAATGCTGCAACAGATGAAGAGGTCATTGAAGCAGCCAAATTGGCACAGGTGGACCATTTTGTTAAAACATTACCGAATAGTTATCAAATGGAATTAAACGAAGAAACAAGCAATATATCCCAAGGTCAAAAGCAATTATTAACGATTGCGAGGGCGATTCTCTCCGATCCAAAAGTCTTGATTTTGGATGAGGCAACTAGCTCTGTCGATACCCGTACAGAAGTGTTGATTCAAAAAGCAATGGATAAATTAATGGAGGGAAGAACAAGCTTTATTATTGCACACCGACTTTCCACGATTAAAAATGCAGATTTAATTCTCTGTATGAAAGACGGGGATATTGTCGAACAGGGTACACATGAAGAATTGTTAACAAAAGGCGGGTTTTATGCAAATCTTTATAACAGCCAATTTGATAAGGTTTCATAATCGTTCCACTGATCAATAAAGAAATAGAGGTCTCTAACCAATTGTAAACTTGGATTGAGACCTCTTTTTTACTTTATGTCGAGAAACTTTCATGTCATTCAATGTTTTCATCTACCATTCTGTATCGAATTTTATTAAGCTGCTTGTTCTTTTCAAATCATAAGGAATCATTTAATTCTTTTTAAATCTCGGATGTCTGCTTCCTGTTCAATGGAACGAAGAGATAGACTTTCAAGTATTCTTTCTTGACGTTCTTGTCCATTTTTTAAGGATGAAACTTCTCCATGCAGTTTATGAACGTCCATGGACAGAGCATCAAGTTTTGCATCCGTTTCTTCTTGACGATGTTTTATGGCACGAACAATTTCATTTGTTTCTTTTAATTGTGTCTGCATTACGTATTGTGATTCCTTCATTCCTTTAATTTCGTCTTTCATAGACTTGATTTCAGTTTGCATGGATTGCTGAGAATCCTTCATTCCCTTAATTTCGTCTTTCATAGACTTAATTTCAGTTTGCATGGATTGCTGAGAATCTTTCATTCCCTTGATTTCGTCTTTCATAGACATAATTTCAGTTTGCATGGATTGCTGAGAATCCTTCATTCCCTTAATTTCGTCTTTCATAGACTTAATTTCAGTTTGCATGGATTGCTGAGAATCTTTCATTCCCTTGATTTCGTCTTTCATAGACATAATTTCAGTTTGCATGGATTGCTGAGAATCTTTCATTCCCTTGATTTCAGTTTGTATTGACTTAATTTCTGATTGCGTCGCCTGTTGGGAATCACGGATGCCTTGTAATTGTTCTAAAATTTGCCCTACAATTTGTTCATTCATGGTAAGCAACTCCTTAAAAAATTATTTTTTGACATCCCCGTATTCTTCAATATCTTCTAAGATCAATTGTTTCACCCTAAAAAGTTTAATGAGTTCTTTCACTTTCTTAGCAGGGTCAGAAGTAAGTTCATGAAATAATTGAGGATGTTTTTTTAATTCTTTTATGAAGTTGAATTCTTCTTCTGTCAATTCTTCCTGATCGGCTACCAAGGCTTTCTTTCCATCATATTCTTCGCCAGTTAAGTAGGAAATGGAAACATTGTATTTTACTGCTAATTTTTGTAAAGTTTCAATGGATGGCTCATTCCTACCTTGTTCATAATAGCCATAGCCACTTTCGGTCATGCCAAGGTAGTTTGCGATATCCTTCTGGGTCAATTTATGCCTTTTTCTTAACGTTTTTAGTCTTTCTGGTAAGATAGTCATTGAATCTTCCTCGAATCTTTTATTTATTTACAATTTTATGTTGGCAGAAAAGAATTACGAATAAAAAAGATAGGTAACACAATATTTTGTTGTATTTATTATACATAATTAAGAAGTTATTTGTCATCAATTATTTTTAGAAATTTTTTCTTGAATCAAGAACAATCTCTGGCCCAAAAAGCTTCCTCAAAGTTACAACTAAGCATTTGAAAGAAACTAGTAGTGAAACGTTGTAAGTGCTTTTTCAATTGTTTGATGAAAAATTAGGACTAACCGATGGGATACTGGTACATAAAAACCAAGCAGATAATAGAAATATTGGCAAAATCTGGTTATTTATGTTGGTTTAAAAATTACAAGACAAGAGGACCTGGAAGATGATATTTATATGTAGAAAATAATGGGTGAAAAATACATGAATTAAGAGGTAGAAGTTTTAGCATTCCTATAACTCAAAAAAATATTCAGAAATATTTCCATTATTCATATACCTGAAGTCAGTATATTATATTTTTCCTAGGACTATGAACTTATTTCATTTTTGTCGAAAATCATTTAATTTATTTAAAGAACTAGTAATTTTAGGGGGAGAATATGGTGAGAAAGTCATGTTGGTTTTTCTTGATTATAGCAACAATACTTTTTTTAGTTGGGTGTGAGGAAAAACAGACAAAAGGGGAAGAAAGTAGCCATGTTGCTGTAAAGAATACAAGCCAAGCAGACGGAATGCAAAAAGAGAAAGAGAAAAATAACGGTGATAAAAAGAATCCGACAAATATTGAATTAAGTGGAGAAATAGTCAACGAAAATGGAAAGATTGTTGTTAAAGGGAAAAGCAATTTAATGAAAGGGACATATGTTGAAATTGATTGGCTTGATCGACCTTTTTCTATACGAAATCCTATATGCTTGCTTTGCGAGAATAGTACTGTTGTCGACAAAAATGGAAATTTTACATTTGAAATACCTCAAGATCTACAAGACTATGAATATGTTTTAGTGACAATTGAAGTCGTTCTCGGAGGATTGGGGCAGCCGGATGAGATTGAAGCTGTTTATGGTGAACATGGAGAGAATTTAAAAGGACCATTTGTCTACAAACATGAAATCATTGAAGAAGAATATCAAAAAATTTTTGCTTCCGTTCTTGTTTCACCGAATGGGAAACAAACTATATATCCGATTAAAGCACCAAAAAGGGAAAAGGTTCCGGATGATTATGGCAGCACGAAAGTCTGGATTGATACGGAACTAACGAATGACCATCATTATTTCTACGTAAAAGGGAAATCAAATTTATTAGAAGGAACACATTTGAATGCTCTCTATTATTCTTCCAAAGATGCAACACTTTCACAAAATTGGATCAGTTCAAGTACAGAAGTTGTTAGTGACGGTACGTTTTTCTTACAAATTCCTTATGATACAATTACAGAAAATGGATTTATCATCATTACTTCAAAGCCGAATGATACACATGTATTGGAAACAAAAATGAAAGAAATTTATGGGGAGCAATTTGAAAAAATGAGTGGTGACCAGGTGAAACCAAATGAGGAAGGCGGGAATATGATTGAATTCCTTCTTTATCCGAAACCGCCAATCGTTAAAGCACCGGAAAAAACAATGCTTACTACAGATGATGAAGAGGTAAAAATTCAATTACCTGACAATATATTATTTGATCACGATAAAAGTGATTTGAAACCTGATGCCCAAAAAACGTTGAATGAACTCATT
>Ga0207747_1002457_pt1 | contig 10228 bp, 7 predicted proteins | sample HigsolmetaGSP11D_FD_184839 | JGI IMG/M metagenome (GOLD analysis project Ga0207747, IMG submission 184839) | High solid enriched microbial communities from the Joint BioEnergy Institute, USA - SP1-1-D (SPAdes) | ecosystem: Engineered > Bioreactor > SSF (Solid state fermentation) > Aerobic >... | reverse complement strand
GCCGGTGCAGCCGATCTTCGAGGCGATCGAATTGATCGCTTCCCATTCCGAAGCATACTCGCCTCGATGTTCCAGAACCATTCGAACCGCGCGCTCGCGCACTTCAGGTGAATAGGTATTGCCGTTCCGTTTCGTCATGATGGCTCCTTACTCTCAAGAGGGGGAGCCTCCGGCAATCCCGGCGCGGTTCAAATACGGACTTGTTGGTCCCGGTGAGCATGTTCCTGATGTAGCCGGTCAGCTCTTCCTGGTCGAACAGCTCCTGCGCGTAGTAGCACTCATCGCCGAGCCGTTGGTACGTGATCCGATCCACGGCCGCCAGCCGCTTGCATCGATTGATCGCCTCGGCGGCCAGCTCGATGAAGGTCTGCGGGTTCCGCTTGAAGTCATCCTATCTCCCGCTGCTGGTGAGGACGCGGCAGATGGTGCGGCGCGTGGGCTGCGTGCGGTCCTGGAGCTCGATGAGCAAGTCGGGCAGCTCGATGTCTGTTTCGTCCAGGACCACCGTTTGTGCGCTGCCACGCCCGGTAGCTCCCACGCCGCCCTTGCCAATGGCGATGTCAGCCTTTCGCCACTGCAGCGCTTTGCTCATCGACAACACATTGATGTATATGAGATTGAAGTTGCCATTGATCTTCGCGTGGGAGTGAGCCGCGCTTCCGGCGTGGTAGACACCCGTGACCACGCGTGTCCGCATCACAGTGGGCTTGCCTGTTTTGGGCGGTTTCCTCTCTCCGAGGTCCGTAATATCTCGTCGGACTCGTCGAGAGGGCGGAAGAGTCCCAAGCCGAAACTGCTGGAATGCCCAAGGCGGATGGGACCGGCCACCGCCTCGGCAAAGCGCAAGAGGACCTTATGACCTCGGCGATCTCCGATGAACGCGCGCTTGGTCGACTTCCGTCGCGGTACGTGCACCGAGACCCAATGAGCTTCTCCGATCTCGACCTCGACATCTGGCGCGATCCCTCGCTGCTGAACCTCGCGGCGGATCTGCTCTGGGATCGACTCACGCGCGCGCATCTTGCCGCCGCGAAGGTAGTGTCGCGGAGGAACGTAGGGTGTCACCGATTCCCAAACCCTCGCCGGTCCTTCAAATCCAGGCGGTGGAGGTACGGCCCGATCAAGAGGCACAAGCCGTACCTTCCACTCATCGGAATCGTCGCCCACCGGGGCCCATGATACGTCGTGCGCAGCCGCGAGCAGGATTGCTTCCTGCTCATCGGCATCGAACGGTCGCGACCCACGCCATACGAGCAGGCGGGTCGGTTGGTCGTCTACGAACCACGCGAAGAACTCCGTGTGACGACGTGGTCCCTTCAGTGCATCTCCATTCGCGTCCTTTCCGGTCATGTCGGAAATAGCCTCGCGCACGTCGCGGGAAGCCGTCGACCAGTTGACTGAAGCGCCAGCGGTCTTTAGTCGCAGCAACTCCCGGATCACCGCTCCACGAAACCGCGCCGTCAGTCGCACGATGGCCCGAGGGGCCGGTGCGACATTCCAGCCAATGGCAAACTGCATCAAGTGACAGTCAGGGCGATGCTCCGGTACGCGCCGACGCTCACGCGCTGCCGGCACCAGCGGTCGCACTGCATAGAGCCACTGTGCTCCTGGCGGAACCGATCGCCTCACGGCCTCCGGGTTGTCGGTCGTGCGCTCGATGTCTTCGCGCGTGGCCTCTTTGAGCGGCACCAGCACGGGCGCTGCGCCCGCCGTGCGCTTGTCGGCGAGTGTGCAATTCGGCTGTGGAATCTCGTCGGTTGAAGAAACCATGCGAATGCGCGTGAACGTCTCGGCGCGCCCGAAGTAAGTTATACGCTCGAGACATTGTGCAAGTAGCCCCCGAATCTCGTCCGTCCATTCGTCACCCTCGATGAACCACCACACGAAGGCCTCGGGCGGCACGCACCAGTAGTTGTCCTGCACAAGGCTGGTGCCGTAGCTGCGCATTCCCGCCTTCTTTCCAGGGGGCTGCCAACCGAATTCGGTCGGCTGATACTGCCTCAGCGGGGTTCCTCTCCTCGCGCCGAGTGGCAAATGGAATGCGTAGGTGCTCGTGCAGAACGCTCTCTGCAGCTTCTCGAGCTGTGCTACGTCGAACTGCCCTTCCGCTTCGCGCGCCCACTGGTACCAGCGCGCGGTGACGGCGCGAATGAGACGCCACGGACTTGGCGGCCACTCGCCATAAGGATCGTCGAATGGGTTCACGCGCCATGGGGTTGCGTGAAAGCGCCCCAGCGGGAACTCCTGTCGAAAGACAACTTTCATTCCACAGACTCTTCCGTTTCGTCGTCTTCCTCGGCACTCTTCGCGGCCTCAGTCTGGCCTTTTCGGTAGAGCTCCTCACGCGGCCAGAAGACGTCCGTAATGGGCTGCTGGCCGAATCCGGCGGCCTTGATTGCTGCACCGATGTTGACATCGAGCTCGACGTCTTGCTCGTCGCTCACGAGTGCCGTGCATCGCAGATGACAGCCAGACCGGAAGCGGAACGGCGACGCGAGAAGTCTCCGGATCTTCCAGAGTGCGAGCGCGACGAGGAACTCCTGCTGCTTCTCCGAGAGACCGAGCGGCTTCTCACCCTTCTTGCGCCCAAACGACCGGATGAGACCAACATCAAGAGCGAAGGTCGCGCGGATGGACTCGGCGGTTACGTCGTCAACAGCAAAGATCGGTTGCCCTGACGTCGTCTTCCCAAGACGATCGAACTTCACACCTGAGCGATCTACACGACCGGCACCGAAGGCCTCGAGATGAGCCGTGAGCGCGCGCGGAATCTTGATCTGCCAAAGCGGGAACAGAACACCGTGAACGAGAGAGTTGGGATCGATCTCGAAGATAGTTTTGAACACATTCCACCACATCTCGGAAGGCGGGTGCGCTTTCGAGCTTCCGGGCAAGACGATGCCGAACCGCTTGATGAGTTCGTCCTCGAACTTGCCGTCGCTCTTGGTGCCATCGCTTGTGAGCACCACGCCATCCCGGAAGTACGAGGAAGCGATGCGGTGACCTTCGGTGAGACTCGTCACGACTGTCTCACGCTTGTCTTTCGGCAATCTGCCATCGACGAGATCGCCCGTGACACAGCGAATGTAGGGCATTCCGCTGAGCTCATCGACGAGGTCGTAATCGTGTGGTCCACGCATGCAGACCGACTCGAGGTGGTTGGCCATGCTTGCCGCGCTGTCGACGATGCAAACGTGCTCGGTAGTACCGTCTTTGCGCGGGGCCTTGTAGATGACGTGGCCAATCTCGGGGAACCCGGCGGGCTGGAATCGAGCGCTACCGATCGGCTCAAGCGTAGCAATCAATACGAGCGGCGACTCGCCCTTCAAGACGTCAGCGGGCGTAAGCTTCTTTGCTTCAGGCATATGCTTTTTCTCCTTGTGGGCGGCGTCGAGGGCGAAGCCAGCGTTTGAACAGGCTCGCTCGATCGCGATCAGTGATGGGGAACAGCAGGGCCGCGGCGAGGCGCATGGGGTCGTGCGTGGCGAATGGCGTCTTGAGTGTCGCGAGTTGCGCGCCCGCCATCGCATAGCGACTGCTCGCGAGTCTGTACGCGACGTCGAGCTTCCCGGCGTGGATCAGTGTGATGAGCGAGCGCGCGGCCTCCGTTGTTCGAGCGCCCGTTTTTTCCGAGAGCAGATCGCTGGGAGATAGCTCTTGGATGACCAGGGGGCGCCGGTCGATGAGCGGTTGCAGGAGACCGACCAGGACCAGCTCGCCATCGACTCTGGTCACGTCGTACTGCCTTGACCTGAGCGCACGAACCTCTTTTGGAACCCTCCTCCAGTCGAAGAGCGCGAGTCTTGATAACCAAGCCCAGAGCAGCGATTCGTCGAGATCACCGGCGAGCCACTGCCGAATATCCAAGGTCGTTGCAGGAAACGGCGCACGGCCTCGCGGGCGTTCAGTGCTGGTCTTGTCCAGCCTGGCTTCTTCAAGGAGTCGACGCGATAGTACTGCGCCGAGAACACGCGCGAGCTCCCCGGGCCCCCATACCCAACGCGCGGGAGCGACTTTGGAGTGTTCGAACCATTCCGACTGAGTTGTCCAGTCGTACTCGTATCTGCCGTTCTGCTCGCGGGTCCACTCCACACCGAAGCGAAAGGCCGCAAACGGCAGCGTCTCGGGAAAGGCGGACACGAGCGACAAAGCGAGCCGCGCCTCGACGCCCGGCTGTTCATCAGCGAACAACGAAGGCAGCCACTCGAGCGATAGCGGCTTCCAGCGAACCTGGCCCTGGCGGAAGCCGCGGTTGCGATCGATGCGATCCAGCGCGCTAACGACCGCGTCGAGCAAGGCGAGACTCGATTCCGGATGACCTGGCTCGGTTGCAACAGCTAGCAGCGCCGCCTCGATTGGTCCTCGAAGCCCAACGAACCGCTTGCCGTCTCGCGGGAAACCGTGGTGCTCGAGCAATGTGGTAATACGCTCAAGCACTTTCGCAGCTGCTTCATCCTGCGACGAACTGGCGCCAAGGGCGAAACGTGCTTCCAGTCGTGGTTCGAACGTGTTCGCGCTGGTCGTATGACCCAAGGTGAACCGGGAAAACGAGCTAACGCCCGCATCTACGCCGCGCTTTCGGATGGCAGTGGCAAAGGCGGCTGGCGTGACTGCTGCACGCCCATGCAACTCTGCGCGTCCACGCGAGAACAGCGTACTCGCCTCGGCAAACGACATCGGTCGACTCCACAGCGGAATCCAGATCTCGCCACGAAGTCGATCTGCCTCCCCCTCAGCACTTGCCGCAATCGGCTTGGTGATGAAGGGGAAGGCACCGACGGCGCGCGCGGATCGAGCCCCGAGGCGTCTAGACGCCCCCCCCGCGAGGAAGGACAGCCCTTCGCAGGCAAGAACCATGGCCCACGGAGAGATTTGTCCTTCACGTGCAGGCGATTGACCGCTGTTGTAGAGCTTCGTTGCCCCACTGAACCAGGAGCCAGCGGCAAGCTTCTCGACCATCCATGTGACCGGGTGTCCGAGGAGCAAGGCAAGGAGTGCGTTCCGTCTTTCATCCGATGGCGCTGCACTTTCCGCTTTTCTTTTCCCACCTGCCTTCGCCGGCTTTGGCGCAGTCGCCAGTGCGTCGACTGCTTTCCGCCAGCCTGCCGCGAAGTCGCGGCGCCCCGCGTTGCCGCCACTGCCGAGGAGCGGATTGAAACTCACGCGAGCGTGGGGTACTGCGTGGGCGGCAAAGAGCGGCAGCAGATCCTCCCGGGCCTCTGCTTGCCAGAGCGCGAGCGGTACACCTGATTTGGTCTTCGTGCCCCTCTTCTGCGCGTCAGACCACGCCTTGTCGTATTGAGTCCACTCGCGCTCGCTTGCGACCCGGACGAGCTCGTCCAGCAGAACATCGAAAGTCGGCGGCCCACCGACGACGTGGAGTACTTCATCCCGCCACGCGATCCGCACGCTCGGCCACCGGCGAGACAGTACACGCAACAAGCCGAGCGACGCGAGGTAGTTGCCGAGGCTGTCCGCCGACAGGCCGGGCAGGGCAATCGTGGGAAGCCGAACTTCATTAACCATTGCGCACCTCGCTCGGCTTGAGTGCGCCAGTGGCACGCTCTGCAGCGCTCGCGCGCCAGTCCGCAATCCGAACGAGCGCTTCGAGATATGCGAGAGCAAACGGGCCGAGATGCCTCGGTTCATCCTCCGGCACGGCTCCTGATGCGCTCTTCTCTTCCGGCCGCCACGGTCCAAGTAGATCCGCTACAAGGCCCGTCCATCCGGGTCCGGTCATGACAAACTCGTCACCCTCCCAGCGTCCCTCGGCGCCGTCCTTTGCGATCGAAAAGTCGAGCGGCCATTCCTCGTTGCCGAGCGTGAGCACGCTCGGATCGCTCCGCACACCGAAGATGTCATCGCCATTGGGCGTCGTCGAGCGCATCACGGTGCGCGCCTTTCCGTGGTGCGCGGCTGCCAGGTAAACCGCGAGCGCGGGATATGGCTTCGTCTCGCTCTCGTGGTACTTCCTCCACATTGCGAGGGCAGAGGCGACCTCATGGCGAAGCCCAGGCCGGAAGGGAAGATGGCGAGCCCTGTAAACACCGGTGACAGCGCGCAGGGTCTTCAACTCAGCCTCGGTGAGCCTGTCGTCGATCGCCCATCGGAGTCGAACGCCCTCTTCACGACCGCACCGGCATGCTTCATCCGGCAGGGGACGTGCCAGCGGCCGAAGCTTGGCAAACGCTGCACGGACGGCGCTTGCATCGCCCGTCGTCACATCGACGGCGACGACGCGTGGACTCTTGGCAAGTAGCGCGTCGGGAATGCCGGAGCGATCGGGCAACTCGGCCTGCCACTTCGGATGAGCCTTGCCGAGATCGTGGAGGGCCGCGCTATTTACGACAGAAGCTCGAAGTGGACAGCGTTCCTGACGGTGCGTCAGGCCTAGCTGCTTACAATGCGCGCAGGGCTCGGTGCTGTCCGTAAAGCCAAGCGAATCGCAAAGCTTCTCAGCCTCCCCACTCGCATCCCTAAGGTGGTCCACTAGCTTCGACCAATAGCCCGCCTCGCACCGCGCATCGTCTCGCAGCGTCGTGCCGCGCCCGGCGTGCGGCACGTCGTCGAGCTTGTTCGACTTGTCACCCGTCCACCCCAACGTCTTGTCGTAGCCGCCAACATCACGTTTCAGCATGAGGAGCATGCCGGGGCGGATGTCCTGTGCATTCACTCGCTCCCAGCACCCCCCCTCGTCATCCCAGAGCCACGCCTTGGCGTTGTTCGTCTTGAGCATCTCCCGGACGCGAACGAAGGAAACAGGGCAGCCCTCCAACCCGGGATCCAGCGGCGGGCCATCGAGGTCGTCGCCACGCGGCGGGCTGTCGCCAGACCAGTCGCGCCAGAAAACGGTCACATCGAGATCAGGATCGGTGCCGCGCACAAAGGCGCTGATATCAGTAAATCCACCGTGGACGTCACGCTCAGTGGAGAATAGCCCGTGGACGTCGAACGCACGTGGCAGCGGGCTCAGCTTCGGCTGCTGTGCGTTCTTCCACTCCTCCTGCTTGCTCACTTTCAGCTCGGCGACGGCCTCCGAGAAAGCCTTGTTCTGAGAGAGGGGGATGAAAGCGGAGACGAGCTTCTTGGCCAGCTCGATGTCAGCAGGCTCGTAGGGACCGATGCGATCGGGTTTCTTGTTCCCGGCTTCTTGCGGCGTTTCCCAAACCCAGGCCTGTGCTGCTTGATCGTCTCCCTTTCGGTTGAGACGCCCGAGCCGTTGCAGCATCGACGGCCACGGCGCGAGCTCGGTGAAGAGACGATGCGCCGAGATGTCTACGCCTGCTTCGACCACTTGTGTGCTCACGCAGATAAGCCCGGGATCATCTTTCGGCAGATCGCCCGCCTTGCGTCGCGCCTCGAACTCGATGAGGCGCTCTTCCTGCCGGGCTCGGTCCTCGCCCCGGAACCGCGACGTGAGAAGTACCTTGTGATCGAGCGACGACAACGCACGGAACACCGCGCTCGCCATCTCGACCGTATTGCAGATGACGAGCGTGAGCGTGCCTGCCACGTGCTTTGCCTGCACAGAGGCGGCGATGGCGTCTGGCGTGACCGCCGTCGCTGCGGTGGCCTTCTTGCCCTTGCCGGTGATCGACGCTGCTGCTGCCTCGGGCTGCCACCACGCAAGCGGGCGCTTCGCTGCGCGCCACCACTCGAGTCCGGAGTCACCATCAAGCGCGGCTTTGAGCTTGCGTTCGAATTCAACCTGCTCGTTCGACAGTTCGGCGATGGCGTCACGCTTGCGATCCATGGTGCTGAGGAACGTTGTGCCCACGGTGGCGCTCATCCACGTCGTTAAGCACGGTTTCAATGACTTGAACCGCTTGCGCCGCATCCAGTCGAGCTGCGCCGTCGTCCAAAGCCCCGGCCCCATGAGCTGGACCTCGTCGATCAGCCATCGACAATCGTTGTTCAGCAGGCCGAAATGAACCGGCCACTCGAAACGGCTCATCGAATAGCCGCGATTCAATGCACGCGAGAGCAGCTGATCTTGCGTGCCAACGAGCACCCATGGTTTGTCGGCGTGAATCGCCCATGTGTCATCGATTGCGCCACCCATGAGCCGATGAACTGCGACGTCAATCTCTGGCTGTTCCCGCTTGAGGTTTTCAAAGTAGACCTTCAACCGCTGCACAGTCTGCGTGACGAGACTGCGCATCGGCAGGCAGAACACGAGGTGCAGCGGCTCCGGCTTCTTGTCGACAAGTAGTCGCCATGCCCACGCCAGCACGACCTCCGTCTTCCCCAGCCCTGTCGGAATGCGAAGCACATCAGGCAGCCCGTTCCGGGCCACTTCGACCTGCCAGCGGTATGGTTTCAAGCCACCGGTCGCAACCTCAAACCATTCCGAGAATTGGTCTTTTCTTGATGCTCCAACCAGGTTACTCATCATCCATCCTCCCGGGACGCGTGCACCTCCGCCGGCAACCACTGCATCAAGAGGCGCACATGGCGTGTTCGTTCGGGCGTATGGATTCGGTTAAGCTCGTGCAGGACCGACTTCGCATCCTCGTGCTCCCGGCTCTTGCCACCTGCGGTCGTCGGGCGGAGGCAGTTCTTGAGCGCCTTCGTGTTATCCGCTTCCAGCTTGCCGACCAGGTCTAGCCATTCGGAGAGGCTTGGCTTGCGATCGCCAGCGAAGCGAAGCTTTGTGAGCAAGCGATACGCCGTGAACCTGTTGCGTCTCGTAGCCGACCGTGGTGGCGAAATGTTCGTTATTGTGCTTTTTCGCTGTGGCCATTTGAAAATCTTGTCGTGCGGTACGCGCGGGCGAAAGTCTTTGGAAATCATGAAGCCCGAACTTCCATCCCCCCTCAGGATGGTGGAGGTGCAGGTTGCCTGGTTGCTATCACCACCTCTCGATTCAGAAGCGCGATTTGCTGATTTACCGGCCTCCTGGCGGCCGGGTCAGTATCCAGCCCGAGACGCTTGAGCGTGTAGTAGAGCAGGGCCCTGCGGACGATGATATTGGCCTTGCCGTCGCGCATGCCATAGTCCAGCGCAATGACCTTCTTCTGCGCATCGGACAGGCCTGGGTGCGGGCCGATTTCCAGTGTCACCATCGTGTACCAGTCGGCGTCCTGGCTGGCGTCCACGTCGCTGGAGCGGCTGTCCCGGATATCGAGGATACGCGCAAGCAGGAAGTCCTTGAAACAGCGGTCGGTGAAGCAATACGCCCGAGCATGCCAGCGGAAGCCGTCAAAGGCGAGGGCAGGGGGCGCGATCCAGCGCCAGCGCGGGGCAGGGTTGGAAAGGGACTGGTACTCGACTTCGATGGCCTGCTTGTTGTGAATGGCCTGGAGCACGGTGCGCAGCTTGCCGACGTCGATGCCGCGAACGGAGCTGGGGACCTTGTCGAAGGTCGGCAGCTGGCCGATCCAGGTTTCATCTGGCGTGGCGATGCCGTCGGAGATCGACCGCAGCTGGGATAGGTAGCTCGCCGGGTCCGATTTCAGGAACAGGGGCTCGAACCGGGCGCCGCGGATGTAGGTGCGGGCGCTCTTGTCATAGACCATGTTGCCCGGCACCACCATGCCGAGGTAGCGGTTGATGTCGGCGGAGGCCTGGTTGATGGAGATTCCGAAGGCGGCCATCAGGTCGCTGCGGTTGACATGGCCTTCCCAGAACAGCCGAAACTCGAGCTGGCGCTCAATGCCCCACCGAACGCTGCCTTACGTTGCCCCATCTTTGTACCCCGGTGTCGTCACCGCAGTAAAGTCATATTCGGCCAGTTTCTGGTTGGCTTGTAAAGAGAGGATGGCTCTGGCGGGGCGGGCCATCGCCGCGAGGGAGGGGCGCGGGGTAGTCAGTGAGGCATGGTATTTTTCATGGTATTTGGCGATTTGTGCATTGATAATGCTTGGATCTATATGATATTTTATTTCCCGCTCTCTCCGGCACGGGAGAGCAAAATAGAAACATTTGCCTACTTCGTCAATTTGACTCGTGAAAGGGCGCTGGGCACACTCCTCCACCATGTGCAACCTTTACAACCTGACGGCCGCGAAAAAGGCGATCCTGGAGTGGACGCGCGCCATGCGCGACAGTGCCTCGTGGAACGAGCCTTCGCTGCAGATCTATCCCAACTATCGGGCCCCGGTCGTCAGGAATGCTCCGGACGGCGTGCGGGAACTTGCGATGCTCACCTGGGGGATGCCCAGCCCGCCGCAATACGTGATAGGCAGACCGCGGAGTGACCAACATCCCCAACGTGAACTCGCCGCAC
>Ga0207747_1002453_pt1 | contig 10238 bp, 9 predicted proteins | sample HigsolmetaGSP11D_FD_184839 | JGI IMG/M metagenome (GOLD analysis project Ga0207747, IMG submission 184839) | High solid enriched microbial communities from the Joint BioEnergy Institute, USA - SP1-1-D (SPAdes) | ecosystem: Engineered > Bioreactor > SSF (Solid state fermentation) > Aerobic >... | reverse complement strand
TCGACGCGGATTTCGTGCGCCTCGACCTGGATACCGCGACGCCCCTGGCCATGATCGTCAACGAGGCTTTGGCGAATGCGTGCAAGCACGCGTTCCCCGAAGGCGTCGAGGGAGAGATCGAGATCGTGGTCAAGCGCCAGGGAAACGTGATCCGGATCAGGGTGGAAGACAATGGCGTCGGCCTGCCCGAAGACTTCGGCACCTCTCCCAGGAAATCCATGGGCATGCGGCTGATCTCCACCCTTTCCGCCCGCCTGGAAGCGGAATACCGGTTCGAGAAGCCGTCCGACGGCCGGAGCGGCACCGTGTTCCACCTGTCGTTCCTTTATGACGAGACGGCGGCTGCGGAAACAGAGGCGGACGTCGATGCCTGAGCACGGCGCCGCCTGCCGACAATCCCCAGATTCTGGGGATAAGTTTGTGGGCGGGGTGTGCCAGAGGACGCCGCTGGGGCAGGTCGCCCATCCTGCCTAATTTTTCGGCAGAATGCAGGCGCCCGCCGTCGTCTCGGGGGTCAGCGCATCCGTCGAAGCGGTGGTTGAGGGGAGGGCCTTCTGTCCCGCGGAGCGTGCCCCATCGGCGGCGTAAGGTCGTGCAGCACCGCATGGTCCTCCCGTCGCGACCGCATCACGATCAGAGCGACGACCAGGGCGACCCCGACGGACAGCGCGAGAAACGTGATCCAAAGGTCCATCACCCCCTCCGCATTCTTGGAGTGGTGCGGTTCCCGGCCGGCAGTCCGGTCGGTCGGTTGCGCCATTCCGGTTCCCGTCTTCCAACGATGTGGTGAGCTTTGCGCCCGCCGGAAAGGGGGCAGGGCCGGGATCGGCGGGCGGTCCCACGAATTCATTGCGCCTGGAACCAATTGCCGGCATTTGAGTTTAATGATCTGCAAGCTCCCCAAGCTTGTTTGACCATCCGACACGAACCTGACCCCGCGGCCGACCGGCCGGCGGGGTCCCCTTTTTTGTGGCATTGCGGCTCTGCCGGACCGCGTCGGCTTTCCCGGCCGGTCACGCAAGCCGGCTGGGGCCGTGAGGCACCATTTGTCACGCGGGCGTCGATTGACTAACTTGGCCGCTCTTTCGAACCGTCTCCGAAGTCCGACCCTTGCCTACCAAGCCACCGATCAGAGCCGCCGCCGGAGCGGCACCTGAGGGACATCCCGTTGCCAGCGGGGTCAAGACCGTCGAGGTCGCCGCCGGTGACGACGGCATGCGCCTCGACCGCTGGTTCCGGCGCGAATATCCGGGGCTTACCCACGGGCGGCTCGAGAAGCTGCTGCGAACCGGACAGGTCCGCGTCGGCGGCAAGCGCGCCAAGGCGAGCCAGCGCCTCGCCTCGGGCCAGATGTTGCGTATTCCGCCCATGGGAGACGTGCCGCCGCCTCAGGCGTCCAGACGGTCTCCCACGCTTTCGGCGAAGGACGAGACCGCGATCCGGGAGATGGTGCTCTACCGCGACGAGGATGTGATCGCGCTCGCCAAGCCTCCGGGCCTTGCGACCCAGGGCGGTACAGGGCAGAGCCGGCATCTGGACGGCATGCTCGATGCCTTGCGTTTCGAGGCGACGGAACGTCCGCGCCTGGTGCACAGGCTCGATCGCGACACTTCGGGCGTCCTTCTGCTGGCGAGATCGGCCGCGGCCGCGCGCACGCTTGCCGAAAGCTTCCGCGGCAAGACCGCGCGAAAATACTATTGGGCGCTGGTGGCCGGCATGCCCGAACCTCGGCGCGGAACGATCGACCTGCCGCTCGCCAAGCGCGCTGTCGGCCACAAGGAGGCCGTGGCCGCGGACCCGGACGAGGGCAAGCGCGCCGTCACTCATTTCACCACGCTGGAAACCGTCGGCAGGAAGGCGGCGTGGCTGGCGTTCTGGCCTCGAACCGGCCGGACCCATCAGCTCCGGGTGCATGCGGCGGCGATCGGCTGCCCGATTCTGGGCGACGGCAAGTATGGCGGCCAGGCCGCCTTCCTGCCCGGTGCCGAAATCCCGAAGCAGCTTCACCTGCATGCCCGGCGCCTAGTCCTGCCGCACCCGAGCGGTCGGGGCATGATCGATGTAACGGCTCCGCTGCCGGAGCATATGCGGGCCTCCTGGGCCTATTTCGGCTTCGATGAGAACGAGGCCGATCCCGACCCCTTTGCCGAACTCGATTGATCCCATGACTAGTCCCCTGCGCCTCGCGCTGTTCGATTGCGACGGCACCTTGGTCGACAGCCAGCATTCGATCGTCGCCGCCATGGAGGCGGCATTCCTCGCCTTCGACCTGGCACCGCCGCCGGCCATGCAGGTTCGGCGGGTGATCGGTCTTTCGCTGGAGGAGGCGATCGCGCGTCTGCTGCCGGACGACTGCGGCCGCGATCCGCGCCAGCTGGCCGAGGTCTACAAGCAGGTCTTCCGGCAGAACCGGCTGGCCGGCGTTCATGAGGATCCCCTGTTCCCCGGCATGGTCGCGGCGCTCGACGCGCTGGACCGCGCAGGCGTGCTGCTCGGTATCGTCACCGGCAAGACCCGGCGCGGCCTCGACGCGGTGCTGGAACGGCACGGGCTCAAAGGCCGTTTCGTCACTCTTCAAACCGCCGATATCGGTCCGGGCAAGCCCGATCCGGCGATGGTTCTTCGCGCGCTTGGCGAAACCGGGGCGGACAGCCGCGAGACGGTCGTGATCGGCGACACCTCCTTCGATATCCTGATGGCGCGGGCAGCCCGGACCCGCTCGATCGGGGTGAGCTGGGGCTACCATCACCCGGGCGACCTTCTCGAAGCCGGTGCCGACAAGCTGGTCGACGGCTGCGACGCCATACCGCCCGCCGTCCTGGAACTGATCGGCGGGCTGTGACCGCGGCCGTCGTTCCCGAGACCCGGTTCCTCATACAACCCTTGCCGATTTGGGACCCATGCGTCGTTTCTACAAATCCGTTTCCGTGAGGCCGTCCGGTTCCGGCTATGAAGTGATGCTGGACACCAAGCCCTTGCGCACGCCGGCGCGGGCGCCGCTCGTACTCCCGACGCAATCCCTGGCCGAGGCGATTGCCGCCGAATGGGCCGAGCAGACGGATGAGATCAGGCCGGCAGTCATGCACCGCACCCAGCTGGCCGTGACCGCGACCGACCGCGTCGCCCCCAACCGGGAGAGCGTCATCGACGAGGTGGCGGCCTATGCCGGGACGGATCTCCTCTGCTATCGCGCCGAAGAGCCGCTTTCGCTGGCAGAGCGGCAGCATGCGGTCTGGCAGCCCTATCTGGACTGGTGCGCCGTGACGTTCGACGCGCCGCTCCTCGTGACCCGCGGCATCATCCACAAGGCCCAGCCGGAAGTGGCGCTGGCCGCCCTGCGCCGGGCCGTAGCGGCCGAGGACGATCTGCGGCTGACCGCGCTGCATACGGCAACGGCTGCGCTCGGCTCCCTGGTCCTGGGGCTCGCGATGATCCATGGCCGGACCGGCCCGGAGGAGGCCTTTGCGGCTTCGGTGCTCGACGAGGATTTCCAGATTGAACGATGGGGCGAGGATGCCGAGGCCACCCGCCGGCGGGCCGCGATCCTGGCCGAACTGGTCGCCGTCGCCGACTTCGTGCGGCGCCTTTCCGGGTAGAGGGTTCCGGCGGCTCGCGCTCCTCGCCCCGCAACAAGATTCCGTGCTAATCAGCGTTTCCGACCAACCGTTGACGCTTGGGGGAAACGCTGTTGATGCGCGACATCCTGGAGAAGCTTGAAGCCAAGCGGGCGGCCGCCCGGCTCGGCGGGGGGACGAAGCGGATCGAGGCCCAGCATGGCAAGGGTAAGCTGACGGCGCGGGAACGGCTGGATCTGCTTCTCGACGAAGGGTCCTTCGAGGAATGGGACATGTTCGTCGAGCACCGCTGTACCGATTTCGGCATGGCGGACCAGAAGATCCCGGGGGACGGCGTCATCACGGGATTCGGCACCATCAACGGCCGGCTGGTCTTCGTCTTCAGTCAGGACTTCACGGTCTTCGGCGGCTCGCTGTCCGAAGCCCATGCCGAGAAGATCTGCAAGGTGATGGACCAGGCGATGAAGGTCGGCGCGCCGGTGATCGGACTGAACGATTCCGGCGGTGCCCGCATCCAGGAAGGCGTCGCCTCCCTGGGCGGCTATGCCGAGGTCTTCCTGCGCAACGTGCTGGCCTCCGGAGTCGTGCCGCAGATCTCGATGGTCATGGGACCCTGCGCCGGCGGCGCGGTCTATTCCCCGGCGATGACGGACTTCATCTTCATGGTGAAGGATTCGTCCTACATGTTCGTCACCGGTCCCGACGTCGTGAAGACGGTGACGCATGAGACGGTGACGGCGGAGGAGCTGGGCGGGGCGATGACCCATACCGGCCGGTCGGGCGTCGCGGATCTTGCGTTCGAGAACGATGTCGAGGCGCTTCTGCAGCTCCGGCGCTTCGTGGATTTCCTGCCGGCGTCCAACCGCGTCAAGGCGCCGTTCCGGCCGACGGCCGACCCGGCCGACCGGCTGGAACCGTCGCTCAACACGCTGGTCCCGGACAATCCGAACAAGCCCTACGACATGAAGGAGCTGATCCTGAAGGTCGTCGACGAGGGCGACTTCTTCGAGCTTCAGCCCGATTTCGCGAAGAACATCATCATCGGCTTCGGCCGAATGGACGGCCATCCGGTGGGCTTCGTCGCGAACCAGCCCATGGTGCTGGCCGGGTGCCTGGATATCGACAGCTCTCGCAAGGCCGCCCGCTTCGTCAGGTTCTGCGACTGCTTCAACATTCCCATTGTGACATTCGTGGACGTGCCCGGCTTCCTGCCCGGGACATCCCAGGAATATGGCGGGATCATCAAGCACGGGGCGAAGCTGCTCTATGCCTATGCAGAGGCCACGGTGCCCAAGGTCACGGTGATCACCCGCAAGGCCTATGGGGGCGCCTATGACGTCATGTCGTCGAAGCATCTGCGCGGGGACGTCAACTATGCCTGGCCCAGCGCGGAGATCGCGGTCATGGGGCCGAAGGGCGCGGTCGAGATCATCTTCCGGGCCGATGCCGGCGATCCCGAAAAGATCGAAGCGCGCACCCAGGAATACCGGGAGAAGTTCGCGAACCCCTTCGTCGCGGCGAGCCGCGGCTACATCGACGACGTGATCATGCCTCAGTCGACCCGACGCCGGCTGTGCCGGGCGCTGGCCATGCTGCTGGACAAGAAGCTGGAGAATCCCTGGAAGAAGCACGGCAACATCCCGCTCTGAGCGGTCATGGCCGCAGGCTTTGATCGGCCGTCGCGGCGCTTGCGATTGACAGTTCTTCCGCCGTGGCTCACTTTTCCAAGATCGTACTTGGAAAAGTGAGCGTGCCATGTCGGGGCGGGGCGAAGCTTCGATAGCCGGGCTGGTGGGGCGTCAGCGCCTGTTTGCCGCCATCGTCGGTCTCGGCGTCTTCATCTCGGCCGTCAATTCGGTTCTGCTGGTCACCGTCCTGCCGACCGCGGTGGACGACATCGGCGGGATCGAGTTCATGAGCTGGACCACGACCATCTACGTCACCGCCTCGATCGTCTTTTCGGCCGCCGGCGGCTGGATGAAGGCGCGGCTGGGCGGGCGGGGCGGCCTGTTGGCGGGCGCCTCTCTCTTCATGGCCGGAACCGCGATCTGCGCCGCCGCACCCGCCATGCCGGTCCTGCTGCTGGGGCGGCTCGGCCAGGGTGTCGGTTCGGGCCTGCTGGCGGCCATGTCCTACACCTTCGTCCGTTCCGTCTTCCCGCAGGGACTGTGGCCGAAGATCTTCGCGCTGATGGCCGCCGTCTGGGGCGTCGCGGCCCTGGCCGGCCCGGCGCTCGGCGGGGTGCTGACCGGGGTGGTGGGCTGGCGTCCCGCGATCCTGTCGATGATGCTGCCCGCGCTTCTGCTCATGACGCTCGTGCTCGCGGCCCTGCCGCGGGACGGGGAGCGGGGCGGTCGGGAACCGTTCCCGCTCCTGCGGCTGGTCGTGCTCGCGTCCGGAATCCTGGCCGTCGCGGCGGCCGGCAATTTTCCCGGGGCCGGGCTCCAGGCGATGTCCGCCTTTGCCGGCGTCGCGGTCCTGGCGCTGGTCGTTCTGGCGGACCGCCGTGCCGAACGGCCAATCCTTCCCAGCAATGCCCTGTCGTTCACGAGCGAGGTAGGCCTCGGCCTTGCGATGAAGTGGCTTCTGATCATCTCGACCATGCCGGTTTCCGTCTATGGCGCGCTGGCGCTCCAGCGTCTTCATGGAGCGACGCCCCTGGTCGCGGGATACGTCGTCGCGCTGGAGGCGCTTGGCTGGACTGCCTCGGCCTTCGTCGTGGCGCGGCTTCCCGCGAGATGGTCGGCAGGGGCAATCGTGATGGGCCCCCTCCTGGTGGTCTGCGGCGTCCTCGCCGGTTCGCGGACGCTCGCCTACGGCCCTCTCTGGGCAGGTGCCTCGGCCGTGGCGCTGATGGGAATCGGATTCGGCGCACGTGCTGGGCGTTCCTGAGCGGCCGGGTTCTGGCCGCGGCCCGCAGCGGCGAGGAGGATCGCGTCGCTTCCGCCATCCCGACAGCCGAGGCCCTGGGCATCGCACTCGGTGCGGCGATGGCGGGGATTGCCGGGAACGGGCTCGGGATCGCGGCCGATGCCGGCCTCGACCATTTCGCCGCCGTCATTCGTGACCTGGTCGGCGGCTTCGCAGCGTTCGGGCTGGCTGCCCTGGTCGTGGCCTCGCGGATGATCTTCGGGGCGCCGGCCGCCCGCCTCACTTCTACTTCGGAACGAAAGTAAAGAGCTGACGTTTAGCGTTCGTCGGTCGGTCGCGGCGATCATTCTCCCGACAAGGGCCGAGCGGCCGGGAGTCGGGTCGCCGGTGGCCCGCCAATGGCCCGCGCCAGTCGGATACCCCGGTCACTTTATCATGGCCTTGCAGGGCGCCGTAGGGACGACGCCGAAGGGACATGCCGCCGATGCCCACCTTCCGAGGCAACCAACGACGGATCCTCCCATCATGGCAGAACGCATCTCCGTGCCGCTCGACGCCGCCCCGATCCCTCTCAGCATCTTCGGGCTCGGCTACGTTGGAAGCGTTTCGGCGGGGTGCTTCGCCTCGAGAGGGCACGGGGTCGTCGGGGTCGATCCGCAGCAGATCAAGGTCGACCTCATCAATGAGGGCAAGGCTCCGATCGTCGAGGAGGGGCTGGACGGGCTGCTGCGGGACGCGGTCGCTTGCGGACGGCTGCGGGCGACGACGGACCATCTGGACGCGATCGCGAACAGCGACCTGTCCATGGTCTGCGTCGGGACACCCAGCCGCGAGAATGGCAGCCTGAACATCGACAATCTGGTCCAGGTGTGCCGCCAGATCGGCGAGGGGCTGCGCCGCAAGGACGCCTATCATGTGATCGTGATCCGGTCGACGATCCTTCCCGGAACCATGAGGGAGGTCATCCAGCCGACGCTGGAGGAGGCAAGCGGCAAGCGCGCCGGCGGCGACTTCGGCCTCGCGAACAATCCGGAATTCCTTCGCGAAGGCACGGCCGTCCGGGACTTCCGGGAGCCGCCGAAGACCGTGATCGGTGCGATCGACGACCGCACCGGCGAAATCGTGCAGCGCCTTTACGCCGGCATCGACGCGCCGCTCATCCGCACGTCGATCGAGGTGGGCGAGATGGTGAAATACGCCGACAACGCCTGGCACGCGCTCAAGGTCGTCTTCGCCAACGAGGTCGGCAATATCGCCAAGGCGATGGGCATCGACAGCCACGAAGTCATGGACATCTTCTGCCAGGACACCAAGCTGAACCTGTCCCCCACCTATCTGCGGCCGGGCTTCGCTTTCGGGGGCTCGTGCCTGCCGAAGGACGTGCGGGCGCTGACCTACAAGGCAAGAACGCTGGACGTCGAGGTTCCCGTCCTCAACGCCATCCTCCCGTCCAACGCCCGGCAGGTCGAACGAGCGTTGCAGCGTATCCAGTCCAAGGGCATCCGCAGGGTCGGCGTCCTCGGCTTCTCGTTCAAGGCCGGGACCGACGACCTGCGCGAAAGCCCTCAGGTCGAGCTGATCGAACGATTGATCGGCAAGGGCTACGACCTCAGGCTATACGACCCGAACGTCCGGATGGCGAAGCTGATGGGCGCGAACCGTCAGTACATCCTCAAGGTGATCCCGCATATCTCCGAGCTCATGGTCGACCGGGTGGAAGAGGTGCTGGACCATGCCGAGCTGGTCGTCCTGGGAAACAACGATGCGAGGCTGCACGACATCGCCCACCGGCTGAAGGCCGACCAGATCTTCGTCGACCTCGTGCGCGTGCCCGACCGCGGCAATCTCGCGGACCGGTATGATGGCATCAACTGGTGAGCCGAAACCCGGTGCGCGGCCACGCCGGGTCCTGATCATCGTCGAGAACCTTCCCGTTCCGTTCGACCGTCGGGTCTGGCAGGAGGCGACTACCTTGTCCGCCGCCGGTTACGAGGTATCCGTGATCAGCCCGACCGGGCGCGGGGCCGAAAGCCGGTACGAGGTCATCGATGGGATCCATATCTGGCGCCATCCCCTGATCGATGCGCGCGGCCCGCTGGGCTACGCGCTGGAATATGCCAGTGCGCTTCTCTGGGAATCCGTCCTGTCCTGGCGCGTCCTGCTGACCCGGGGCTTCGACGTCCTCCACGCCTGCAACCCGCCCGACACGATCTTCCTCATCGGAGGATTCTTCAAACTGTTCGGGCGCAAGAAATTCGTCTTCGATCACCACGACCTGAATCCCGAACTCTACGAGGCGAAGTTCGGCCGCCGCGATCTCCTTTATCGGCTGATGTGCCTCCTGGAGAGGTGGACCTTCAGGACCGCCGACATCTCGATCGCGACGAACCACAGCTATCGCAGGATCGCGATCGAGCGCGGCGGCATGGCGCCGGAAGACGTGTTCGTGGTCCGGTCCGGCCCGTCGCTGGAGCGCATGCGCATCCTGCCGCCCGACGATCGTCTGAAGAAGGGACGCCGATACCTTGTCGGGTATCTCGGGGTGATGGGCCGGCAGGAAGGGATCCCCTACCTGCTGGAGGCCGCCCGGCACATCGTCTTCGATCTCGGCCGGACCGACGTGCAGTTCGGGCTGGTCGGCGGCGGTCCCGAACTCGCGGCCATGAGGCGCCTCGCGGGCGAACTCGGCCTCGACGACCATGTCAGCTTCACCGGACGCGTCCCGGACGAGGAGATGCTGGCCGTGCTCAATACCGCCGACATCTGCGTCAATCCGGACGAGCACAACGAGATGAACGACAAGTCGACCATGAACAAGGTCATGGAGTACATGGCGCTGGGCAAGCCCCTCGTGCAGTTCGACGTGGCGGAGGGGCGCTATTCCGCGCAAGCTGCCTCGCTCTACGCCCGGCCCAACGACCCGGTCGACCTGGCGCGCCGGATTCTGGAGCTGCTGGACGATCCGGAGCGCCGCCGGCGCATGGGCGAGTTCGGGCGCCGCCGGGTGGTCGAGGAGCTGGCCTGGCCGCACGAGGCGCCGAAGCTGCTTGAAGCCTATGACCGGCTGTGGGATGGCGTGCGCCGCCCGGGCCGCACCGGCGAAGCCTCCGCCGCCAGATCGTGATCCGTTCGGCATGGGCGAGGGCGGTCGGCCCGATCAGTGGGTGCAGGCCTTGGGTCGTACCCAGTCGACCGGCTTGAAGAAGAGGATCTTCTTCAGGAACCAGGGCTGCCGGGCGTAGCTGTCCTCGATGCTGCGCGAGACCGTCATCGTTTCGCCCTGCCATTCGACCAGGGCGAACGCCCCCGGGTCGTTGTCCAGGTGACGGGCCAGTTCGAACTCCACGATCTCGACGTGCTTCTCGGCGTATTCCTGCAGTTCGGGGTCGTTCGATGCAAGGACCCGGACCGGCTTTGCCGTATAGTCGAACAGATAGGGCAGGCGGGGGAACAGCAGGTGGTTCGTCTCCCCGCCTTCCACGTGCAGGTTGCTGAACATCGTGATCGCCTGACCCGTCTTCAGCCCGATATAGGGGGCAAATCCGTTGATCGTGAACAGGATCGGCAGGAGCAGAAAGGCCTTTCGCGGGAAGGCGAAGAAATGCTCCTCCGGCCGGTACCGGGAGGTGACGACCAGACGGATGACGACGACGTAGAAGATCGCGCTGTAAACGGCCCACCACGGCATGAAGTAATAGACGTAGTAGGGGCCCGACGAAGTCAGCATCACCGCGGCCGTATAGGCGCCGAAGACGGCGAGCAGGACTGCCAGCCCGCGGCGTGCGAGGGAGG
>Ga0207747_1002451_pt1 | contig 10244 bp, 7 predicted proteins | sample HigsolmetaGSP11D_FD_184839 | JGI IMG/M metagenome (GOLD analysis project Ga0207747, IMG submission 184839) | High solid enriched microbial communities from the Joint BioEnergy Institute, USA - SP1-1-D (SPAdes) | ecosystem: Engineered > Bioreactor > SSF (Solid state fermentation) > Aerobic >... | reverse complement strand
AGCAATTCTTCAAAATCTACTTTCTGACTGGAAAGTCGATTCTCCGTTAGTTGCAGTCTTAAGTATCTGCTTCCAAGATCAGCCAGTGCTGTATTCACTTGGTTTTGTGCCGCTGCGGAAGTGGTTATTCCTTTCGCAAAGGCTTCCTGCATTACTTCCACCTTTAATTCCAATTCGGTGTCCAGCTGCTCCAGCATTTTTTCATATCTCTTTCTATCTTCCTCTGATAGACTAGTATCCTTTAAGCGTTCATTGATTTCTGCAATCTTTTGTTCAGTAGCAACCACATCGTTAACGGCATTCAGAATTTCGTCAATATCTCTACCGATCTTATGGCCAAATGCCTCAGCTCCCTCCGTATTGACGGTAAGCTTCTGATTGTAGTTCACTTCATACTGGATTTCCTGCTTAAATTCCGGTCTTTTAAAAATAATAGGCTCCGGCTTTTCTGGATCTGTCAAAACGCAGTCAAAATAGTGCTCCGGCTTTAAATCGCCCTCTTTAAAACTATTCTTCGTATAAGTAATATCAATCTGATCCGCGTTTTTTAATTTCTCATATACATTTTTACCCAATATTAATTCGCCTGTTTCAGGGATATAATGAATTTCATCATCACCAGGCTCATACGGATGGTTGTCAGCATCAGTAACGGACACTGTCTTTATGCTAGCAGGATCTATGATCTCAGGAGCATCCCCATCTTCAATTGAATTTATAAAACTGATCGTTGGTAATACCGTATCATCTAACGTATCATAAGCCAACTGTATTCTTCGATACTCTACCAATCTGGGTGCTTCCTCGAAATCTACTGTATCATCTTCAAAGTCTTCCAATTCATAGCTTCCTACTACAGTTCTTCCAAATTCAATCTGCTTTCCTGTCTGCTTCTCTGTTATTTGATAGCTCAAATCAGTTCTAACCTTATCAAAGATTAAGGAGTTATCCGTTTTATATCCGGTAAACACATATCTTCCTGCATAGTTTGAATTACCTTCATGGTAAATCTGCGATTTCATTTGTTCCAAATTTTGAACGATTGCGGAACGGTCTTTCGCAGTTAAAGTATCGGTACTACCTTGCACGCAATAGGTGTTAATCTGACGAATAAGATCATTCACCGTGGTAAGGGCAGCTTCTGTAACATCCATCCAGGACATGGCATCCGGTATATTTTTCTCATGATATTGCTTTAATTCTGATAAGTTTGTCCGAAGTTTAAGTGCTCTTACCGCTACAATAGGGTCCTCCGAAGGTCTTTGTATCTTCTTACCGGTTGCATACTGCTGCTCCAGTCTAGACATATACAGCTTATTCTTATTGATGTTACTCATCATATTATTCGTCATCATTTTGTTTGTTATTCTCATAATACTAAACCATGCCTTTCTTCTGTATGAATTTTAATCACACTTACCTTCTCGTCCTTATACAGCCATATCATTGATCAGTTTATTATAGATTTCATCCATAACAGATATTACTTTCGCAGATAAGTTGTAAGCATTCTGGTAACGAACCAAGTTCATTGCTTCTTCATCTATATCAACACCGGAAATTGACAAACGTTGATTGTCAATCATTTGAAGGATATTCTCCTGTGCTGTCGAAAAACGGATGGCTTTCTCGGTATCTGTACCGATTTCAGCGATAAATGTCTGGAAGAATCCTTCCGTTGTACCTTGGATAAATATTTTTTTATCTTTCAATGCCAGTAACTCTTCTGCAATATCATTATCTTCTACACCATTGTTAATATCATTATCAATACCGTCAATCTTGGCCGGAGCCGCTGCAATTTTATTCGGATCATAGATGATTTTACTATTAACCACAAAATTATCCGCTGTCAAAAAGTAATAGGAGCCATACAGTGGTTCATCATCTCCAACACTTTCATAAAAACTTCCCGTACGTGATGTAATTATATCAAAATCATAAGTTGGATAATCCGGTGAATCTTCCAATGGGCCAAAGGAATAGTTTCTTCCGGTAACCTTGTCAACCGCTGTAAAGAAATCCATTCCTAAGGAATTTTCCAAATCTTTTCCTCTCCTATGGATCTCATTAAATGCCTTGGCATAGGTACGCACCAATTCATTCATCTGTGCCATGTAATACGGAATTCCTTTATAGTTAATACTACTACCCAAAGATACGGAATCGTTAATTAAACCATCTAATTCTGCGTCATCTAGCTTTTCTTCCAATTCAAAGGTATATACAAATTTACCATCGGCATCTTTCTCAATCTTAAAACCTACATATTTATAGGTTTTATTATGAATTGTCAAGACTCCTTCTTCCGGGATATTCAGTTTCTCTACAGCATTAATATTGGTACCTGTAACCGTAATATACGATATATTATTAACATCATCATTGGTATACCCGGTTAATTTACCTTTTAAATTCTCACCATTATTACCGTCTCGTACTTCAAACAGTGCCTTAAGTGTACCTCTAAGAGTTGCACTATTGGTATTGAAGACCTGCCCATTCTCCCAATAGATATCATATAAACCATCTACATCATTTTGATTAACTCTGCCTTCTCTCGGAACCGCCTTTAACGTATTGTAGTTAATACCGTCCACCAAAGTTTGTCCATCTATTTTCACAACAAAGCTGGTGGTACCCGCCATATCTTCAGCTATTCTCTCTGTAACAGATATATTTACAATTTCAGATAATTTATCAATTAGGAGATTTCTCTGGTCTCTTAAATCATTCGCGGTACCACCGCGGATTTCTAAGGTGTTTATTTGCTTCGTCAGGGAAGCAATCTCCTGTGCATAAGAATTAATCTTATCCACGGTATTACCAATTTCAAAATTACACATTTCCTGCGTACTCTTAAGATTTTGAGCAATCGCTTGGAAATACTCCGTTAAACTTACTGCGTGATTGGTAACCTGCGTACGTACATTTAAACTGGACGGATCTTTCGTTAATTCCTGTAAGCTATCATAGAATGAATTATAGGATGTCGTAAATCCTTCTAACGCAATTTCATTAAAGTAATTCTCCAGTTCTTTCATATAATGCGTCTTATTTGCATACTCACCGAAAATCGTATAATTATTTCTAAATTTAAGATCATAGTAAGCATCACGCATTTGTGTAACACCGGTCACATTAACACCTGTACCAGCCATACCATAGGTACTATTCACTCGTAAAGCTCTGCCGGCTTTCATGCCTACCACTTGTCTACAATAACCATCGGTCTCTGCGTTGGTTATGTTATGAGCCGTTGTATCAAGTGCCGACTGAAATGCATATAGTCCTGTTTGTCCAATATATAAACCAAAAAATGTGGAAGCCATTTTATCACCTCTTATATCCCAGTACACCTATGTACTTTGAGCTGTATCTTGATAATTATTAAATCCTATAATCTCATTATAATATGCTCCAGCATCTGATCCACAACTGTAATGTATCTGGCCGCTGCATTATAGGAGTGCTGGAATTTTATTAAATTCGCAAGTTCTTCATCGGATGAAACCGCGGTTGTCTGCATTCTCTTATTGTCAATGCTATTAACCATAGTAGCCTGATTTGTGCTGTTCGAATAAAGCTGCTCACCACGAATGGCTATTCCCGATACAAATGCATTGTAGTAATCAGTAAAATTATAATAGGTTAATGTATTGGGAGTTAAGGTTGCAAATGGTTCTTGCCACTTGTTTAATAGGCTTTCAATCACATCCTTATCATAATCCCCTGTACCTGAACAGCTTGATAAATTTAAATTCGCATAATCCTGAAGAATCAAAGGATTGATTTCGATTTCTCCGATAGTATATAGCGAATGTTTATTATTCGGGTCCTCTCCGTTGAAGACATAATCATCACCAACGATCGTATAGCGGTCAACCGCTTTTCTTTTAAACAATTCGATTCCTCTAGTTGTACCATCTGCACAAATCGGCGCTTTATCCGTATCCAAAATGACATTTCCATCTGCGTCTACTTTATTCGGGCATAGGATATCATTGATGGTAGTTACAATTCCATGTATCAATCGATCGAATTGCGCTTGTAAATTCATGATCACCGAAGGTGCGATCTTTTTATTGTATTCTTCAACTTTTTTCAAATATTCCGCATCAGCAATCGGGTCTTCCCCTTCCGGCTTTGTTCTCTCCGGTATATCAAGGTAATTCGCCTGTCTATCACCCCTGGCTAGGATAAGTCCCTTCAATCGTCCAATGTCTGTATTGGCCTCCATGGATGGAATACGATCAAAATTAAATACCGGGGCATCTTTGTGAGCCGGCCATACCGGAGTCAGCATATCGGAACCATCCGTTAGCTTTTTCGTATCCATATGGAATACCATATCCTCGGTAACAAAGGCGGTTCCTTCTACATTCACCGTAACAACGCCTTTATCATCCTCACGATATGTGATATTAACCAGCTCTCCCAGCTCATCCAAAAGGACATTTCGCTGGTCGCGCAAGTCATTCGCGTTCTCAAGACCATTACTTTCGTATTGTCTAATTTTATAATTTAATTCCTTTATCTCATCACCAATAGAATTGATGCGATTTACGACATCCTTAACTTGTAGATTTAAGTTGATTTGGTAATCCTTCATTTGGTAGGCGATGTTCTCCGCTCGTTCAATAAAGGTAACCGCTGACTGAACAAAGGAAGCTCTTGTTACAATGCTATCCGGTTCCTTTGCAAGCTCCTGTAGAGATACCCATAAATTATTTAAGGTCTCTTGGAAGGAAACTCCTTCCATTTCCCCAAACAAACCTTCCATTTCAACAATTGCTTCGTATTGTGTCTCATAGAATGCTTGTCTTCCTACCTCTTGGCGATAGGCTTTATCCGAAAAGTAATCTCTTACTTGCTTTACCTCTAAAAAGTCAACGCCTAATCCCTTCTGTAACGGGGAAATGTGATTTTGGCCCAAGTTAATATAGCCAAAGTCCCTTAAGACAACTTGTTGTCTTACATAACCCTTCGTATCTACATTGGCTAAGTTATGTGCGGTAGTATTCAGCGCATTTTGGCTAACATTTAAGCCGGACACTCCTAAATATATACTGCCTAATGAACTCATTCTTTCACCCTGCCTTTACTGCTTTGCGTCAAACATTCCTGTTCCTGACGCTTTCGCATGATATTGTGCTGCATCTTTTGTATAAGTATTATTCCCTGGATACATCTTGGTACTTTGAATGACATTTAAATTAAACTCAATCATTTCCAGAGATTGCTCAATTAATGCTTGATTCCTTAAATTAATCTCTTTCAGCTGCCGTATCACAGTATTCAGCTTATCGTGCAATATTGATAAAGCTTTTTGCTCTTTCGGTTGACTTTCCAACAAATGTATCAATGTCTTTAAATTAAGTGCTTCCGCCTTTTGATTAATCACAATCTTTATATTGGTCATAATCGTTTCTCTCTTATGCTCAAGAACGCTAATTTGATCAACCGCCCATTGCTCCTTATCCGTAATTTCCTGCAACGCAGCCAGATCATTCTTAATAATAATCTGCGTTTTTTCATTACTAATCGGAATCAACTGCTGATAAATATCCAATTCTTTATCCAGTACATCAATTAATTCTTCTATTAAGCTTGCCACAATAAACCTCTCTTCCGGGCTTAATACTAAGCTAAACTGTTAAAATAATTTTCCACCAATTTGCTTGCAACTTCTTCTGCGCTAACATTGTAGGTACCAGAAGCCATCCGTTCTTTAATTTCCTTAACACGGTCCTCTCTGACATCAGGAATGGATTTCAGTGCCTGTTTCGCAACTTGATAATCCTTACCCGTCTGTGAAATCTCCAGTTTATCGGAATGACTTGATCCCTTCACATTCATGTTACTCTTAATCATATTGGATTGATATACTTTATTTACCTTGTTAAATGCATCGATCCGCATTTAAATCACCACCTATCTATCACATATTCATTCAACTCTATAGTATTTATCGGTAAATTTCAAATTATCATTATAGCAAATTTAAACTTTATGTAAAGAAATCCTCTTGCTATATCGACATGAACCACCAAAATCATGCTTAAATGATATAAATTCACATTCTTAATCGTAACTTGCAATGTGATAAATACCATCAATATGAAAGGGCGCGCCATCTATGACGCACCCTTATCATATCCATAACGGATTTACTATTTTGATTTCATGTTTTTCTTAACCACCTTAATTGCTTCCTGTAACTGCGTATCTTTTTCGAATGGAATTTCCACTAATTTTTGCACTTCCTCATCCAATTCTACTTCAATATCCGGTGTAATACCAGTTCCATGAATATTACGTCCCTTTGGTGTGAAGTATTTGGAAATTGTAAGTTTCACAGCCGTTCCATCGGTAAGAGGAATTACCTTCTGTACGATACCCTTACCAAAGCTTGTAGTACCAACAATGGTTCCAATTCCATAATCCTGTACTGCACCGGCAAATATCTCGGATGCGCTGGCACTATTCCCATTAATAATAACCGCAAGAGGTACTTCCAATTTAATCGAATCCTTTGCAAGCTCCTCCTCACGATTTCCATACTTATCTTCAGTATATACCAATAATCCTTTTGGAAGTATACGATCTAGCATTTTACATACAGAATCCAAGAGTCCACCGGGATTGTTCCGAACATCAATTACGAGGCCTTTCATTCCCTTGCTTTCCAAATCATCAATTGCTTCCTTAAACTGCAAAACGGTAACCTCATCAAATTCACTGATTACAATATAGCCGATTTTATCCTCAAGCATTTTATAATCGATCGTAGGAACTTCAATCTTCTTTCTTGTAATTGTGAATTCCATTGGTTTCGTTTCGCCTTCGCGCAATACGGATATACGTACCTTTGTACCTTCTTTCCCTTTCATCTTAGATACTACTTCCGTTAGGTCAACACCGGTTACCTCTTCCCCTTCTACCATATAGATAATATCTCCAGGGAGAAGTCCCGCTTCGTATGCCGGACCGTTCTTAAACGGTTTTACTATTGTGACAACCCCTGTCTTTGTATTTTGACTTACGGTTGCACCAATACCATGATATACTCCCGAAGAGCTTTCCATCAGCGCTTTATATTCTTCAGCCGTATAGTAAGTTGAATACGGATCATCTAAGCTGGCAATGAAACCTTTATATATTCCATCCGCAAAAACTTTCGGGTCCACATCTTCCAAATAATAATTATCTACCAACATTTCAAGGAAAATAAGTTTATCCATAATCTGCTTATATTCCGCCGCTTTTAATGCCGGTTGCTCTTCTTCCTGTGCTTCTTCTATCTGGGTATTATTATTGTTGTAACCCTTTATCTTGCCATCGGCCATTACGTAGAGTGTTCCTACAATTGCAAATATTAGTATGGAACTACCAATGCCAGACAGTAGGCCAGCCAAAAAATTCTTTTTCATCCAATGACCACCCCTTCCTAAGACTTGTGAAAAATGATATTTTCACACTTCCTCCTTTCGGATTTCTTCCATTGATAAGTTTTCCATTAAAATGCATGGAAACTAAATCAAATTTCTCTCTATATTTTATTTGATGATTTCCCATAACATGATAAAAGGATATGCAATAGGAAACGGAAAGCTGTTGCAAAACAACACTATTTAATTGTATGAGTTGTTTTACAACAGCTTAAATCCTACTATTAATAATCCATTTGCTCCATATACTTCATGTATTTTACAACCATCAATGCAATCTTAAAGGTAATTGCATCTTCAAATACTCGAAGATCCAGATTCGTGCTCTTTTGCAATTTATCCAAACGATATACTAAAGTATTTCTATGGATATATAGTTGTCTTGAAGTTTCAGAAACATTCAGGTTATTTTCAAAGAATTTGTTGATGGTAGTTAATGTCTCCTCATCGAAATCATCCGGAGATTTTCCTTCAAATATTTCTTTGATAAACATCTTACATAGTGGCAATGGCAATTGATAAATTAATCTACCAATACCCAAGTTATTGTAAGCTACGATATTTCTTTCACTATAGAATATCTTGCCAACGTCCATCGCCATCTTCGCTTCTTTATACGATCTGGATACATCTTTAATTTCATTTACGATCGTACCATATGCAATATGCACCTTTGTCATAGCTTCAGTATTCAGCATATCCAGAATAATCTTAGCTGTCTTATTTAAATCATCATAGGTTTCCGAAGGCTTAACCTCTTTGACAAGAATAATATTTTTCTCATCCACGGCAGTGATAAAATCTTTGGTTTTTCCTGAGAATAGGCTACGCACTGTCTCCAATGCATTGGCATCTTTTTCATTCTTGGTTTCAATGATGTACACAACGCGTCTTGCTTCTGTTTCAATATGCAGTTTCTTCGCACGATTATAGATATCTACAAGAAGCAAGTTGTCTAATAACAGGTTTTTAATAAAGTTATCTTTATCATATCTTTCCTTATAGGCAACTAATAAGTTCTGAATTTGGAAGGATGCAATCTTACCAATCATAAATACATCTTCGCTGTCGCCTTTTACAAGGATTACATACTCTAACTGAAGCTCATCGAATACCTTAAAAAATTGATAGCCTTGAATTGCCTGACTGTCTGCCGGTGAAGATACAAAAGCTAAAACAGCATCTTCATATTGCTCAGCATTATCAATCGTTGTAGCCAGAACCTTTCCCTCTGTATCCATAACACATATATCTATGCGGGTAATACCTTTTAGCCCATCAATTGTACTTTGAAGAATTTGATTCGAAATCATAGGTTCACTCCCTTTATATTATAATTCTATTTCATTTCAATATTCATATATAACCTTTTTTATTCTAACACCTAAATCGTAATAAGTAAACTAAAAACACAATTTTTTCACGAAATTTTTCGTATATTTCTATCAATTTTATAAATTTAGAAATTTGTTTATTGACTATACTATTATTTTCTTTCTAAAATTTATTATTACCTTATGTAGTTATCTGCGGATTTAATCGTAATAATCGCATTCTGCAGAAAGCAAAATATACCACTTTTGTGGTATCGTATCCACTTGTCACGAATAAATAGATTTGCCGATCCCTTTTATCATAAAAAACGGGAACACATTTGTGTTCCCGCCAATAATATTCTTAGTTTTGCTATATTCAAAATCAGATTAGTTAGTAATAACCTGCTCTGTCTCTTTATCGAAGATATGAAGCTTAGACATATCGAATGCAATCTTAAGCGTGTCATCCGGTCTAGCTGTTGTACGAGGGTTAACACGTGCAGTAATTTCGTTGGTATCATCAATATTGAAGTACAAGAATACTTCTGCACCAAGTAACTCGTAAACTCTAACAGTTGCTTCGATTACGCTGTCAGGTGAACTGCTGATGAACATTTCTTCATCATGAACATCTTCCGGACGAATACCAAGTACAACTGTCTTACCTTCATAACCACCTTCGATAACCTTCTTAGCTTTCGCCTCTGGAAGTTTAAGAGAATGCTTACCAAAGGTTGCATATACATCGTTACCCTTCTTACTGATAACAGCATCCAAGAAGTTCATCTGAGGAGATCCCATGAATCCTGCTACGAATAAGTTCTGAGGTTTGTCGTATAAGTTCTGTGGTGTATCTACCTGTTGAATTACACCGTCTTTCATAACAACAATTCTTGTACCAAGTGTCATAGCCTCGGTCTGGTCATGTGTTACGTAAATAATTGTAGCTTGGAGTCTCTTGTGTAACTTAGCGATCTCGATACGCATTTGCACTCTCAACTTAGCATCCAAGTTGGATAGAGGCTCATCCATAAGGAATACCTTAGGTTGACGAACGATTGCACGACCCATAGCTACACGTTGTCTCTGACCACCGGAAAGAGCCTTTGGTTTACGATCTAATAAATGCTCGATATCAAGAATTTTAGCAGCTTCATGCACAGCTTTATCAATCTGATCCTTAGGTACTTTTCTTAATTTAAGGCCGAAAGCCATATTATCATAAACTGACATATGTGGATATAAAGCGTAGTTCTGGAATACCATCGCAATATCTCTATCTTTAGGCTCTACATCATTTACTAGCTTATCACCTATCCATAACTCACCAGATGTGATTTCTTCAAGTCCGGCAATCATACGAAGTGTTGTTGATTTACCACAACCAGAAGGACCAACAAAGATGATGAACTCTTTATCGGCTATTTCAAGGTTAAAGTCTTTTACTGCGACAACTCCGTTAGGATATTGTTTTGTA
>Ga0207747_1002447_pt1 | contig 10260 bp, 8 predicted proteins | sample HigsolmetaGSP11D_FD_184839 | JGI IMG/M metagenome (GOLD analysis project Ga0207747, IMG submission 184839) | High solid enriched microbial communities from the Joint BioEnergy Institute, USA - SP1-1-D (SPAdes) | ecosystem: Engineered > Bioreactor > SSF (Solid state fermentation) > Aerobic >... | reverse complement strand
AGCATTTCTTCATCATCGGCGCGGCATTCCACGCCGAGCGCGCCCTGGCCGACGGCCGGCAGGCATTCCTCGACCGGTATCGGAGCGGTCGCCCGATCTTCCCAGCCCATCCGCTTCAAGCCGGCCATCGCCAGAATAATGGCGTCCAGCCCTTCCGTCTCGAGCTTCCGGATCCGCGTGTCGATGTTGCCGCGCACCGGCTCGAGGTTGAGGTCCGGGCGAAGCCGCTTCAATTGGCACACCCGCCGCAGGCTGCTCGTGCCGACCCGCGCGCCGTGCGGCAGCTCCGCGATGGAGCGCGCCCCGCGGGCGATCAGCACATCGCGCGGATCGACGCGGCGCGGCACGGCGCCGATAACCAGGCCGTCTTCCAGCGTATGCGGCACGTCCTTCATGCTGTGGACGGCGATATCGATGCCGCCGTCGAGCAGTTCCTGCTCGATCTCCTTCACGAACAGTCCTTTGCCGCCGACTTTCGACAGCGTCACGTCCAGAATCCGGTCACCCTTCGTTACGATGCGGCGCGTCTCGAATCGAAAGGGCAGCCCGAGCTCCCGCGCCAGCCGCGCAAGATCCGCGATCACCTGTCCCGTCTGTGTAAGCGCCAGGGCACTTTGTCTCGTGCCCACGACGATTGTTCGAACTCCCGCCACCAAAGTCACTCCCCGTCTGTTCCGTCCATTCCGTCTTCCGCCGCCGGAGAAACCGGCCGCTCCATAAGCTCCCGGATGCGCGCGGCCAAATTCCCATCCGCAAGATCGCGGCGCCACTCCGCTTCAGGCACATCCAGCGCGGCGCGCAGCACGCGCCTCCGCTCGCGCGCGTCAGGCACCGCGGCGCGGGCCGCATCGCGAAGCCGGTGCAGCCATTCGGCATAATCGGCCCAGGATTCGCCGTACCGCTCCGCCAGCTCGCGCGCGATGCGGCCTGCCAGCGCCGGGCTGGCGCCCGACGCGGTGACGGCAAGCACGAGCCGCCCCCTGCGGACGACGGCCGGCGCCGCGAACGACCCGGCCTCCCGGTCGTCCGCCGCGTTCACGAGAATGCCGCGGCGCTTCGCTTCTCCGGCGACCCGCCGGTTCGTCTCGCGGTCCGCTGCCGCGAAGCAGAGCCGGACGCCGTCGAGATCCTCGTCCCGGTATTCCCGTCGGACCCAGGTGATATACCCCTCGCTTGCCAGCCGCTCCAGCCCTTCCGTCGCGGCGGGCGCGACGACCCGCACGGCGGCGCCCGCATCGAGCAGGCCGCGCGTCCGGCGTTCCGCCACGGGGCCGCCGCCGACGACCAGGCATTGTTCGCCTTCCAGGCGCAGCATGATCGGATAATACCGCGTCACATCGGCTCACCGCCCTATGACCAGGAGTGGAAGCGCGACGCCGCGCCGATGAGCGAATTGGCCAGCAGCACACCGAAAGCGTACAGATTCCACCGCGCCGTCAGCAGGCCGGGATCCATCCGGCGCTTCCGCTTGGCTATGTAGATGATGTAGACGATCGCCGCCACCAGCGCCGCGATCACTTTCCAGTCGGCGAGCCATTCCGCCCGATGCGCGGCCAGCAGCGTCGCCGCGGCCACCGCGAGCGACAGAATGAGCAGCGGGGTGCCGGCGAGCACGGCGCCGTACGCGTACCGGTCGATCGTCTCCAGGCTGGGCATCCGCCGGACGACGGCGTTCCAGCTCCGGCTCTTGAGCTGCCGGTGCAGCAGCAGATACATGAGCGAGAGGACGGCGCCGGCGGTGAACAGCGCGTACGCTGCAAGCGCGAGACTGATGTGCACGATCAGCAAATACTGCGCGGCATCCCACAGCCGGAGCGGCGCGGCGGACGGACCTTCTGCCGCCACCGTCGCCAGCACCGAGAAACCGACGACATTGACGGCGAAGACGAACGGCTCGATCCGGACGAGCCGGCTTGCGGCCAGCGAGATCGTGACGAGCAGCCAGACGAAGAAGAACAGCGTCTCGAACCGCGTCAGCCCGGCAGGATTGTCCAGTTGCAGCAGGCGGTAAATCAGATAGCCGGTCTGAAGCACCCATACGAACACAAGGAGCCCTGTGCCCATCCGTTTCATTTTCCGGTTCGATGATACGAAATCGGAGAAATAAAACAGAAGGCTCAGGGCATACAATACCAACAGGCCGTGAACCGACAGGCCGTACATGGGGCATGCCACCTCCGGGCCGCATCCTCACGGAGTGGCTGCAGCGAGGCGGCCCGCCGCTTTCCGGACAGGGCCCGCCGCTTCCGGCCGCTCGTCCGGGCGCGCATCGGCGGTCTTCGAATCCGGCCCCGTTTCCTGCTGCCCGATCGCATCTTCGAGCGCAAACAATCTGACGAACCAATCCATCGCTTCGCCGGCCTTTTTGTCTCCGGCCATCTCCTTGATGCGGAGAATCGGGTCGTGCATCATCTGGTTGACGATGCTCTTCGTCAGCTTCCGGATCACCTTGCGCTCGTGGTCGGTCAGATCCGGCAGCTTGTTCGTCAGGCTTTGCATCGTCTCCGTGTGGATCTTCTCCGCTTTCTCCTGCAAGGCGCGGATGAGCGGAACGACGCCGAGCGTCTTGTACCAGGAGAGGAATGCTTCCAGTTCCGCCGCGATCATCGTCTCGATCTTGGCCGCTTCCTTCCGCCGCTGTTCCAGATTCGATTCCACGATCCCTTCGAGATCATCGATGTCGTACAGAAAGACGTTCGGAATGTCGGCGATGGCCGGATCGAGATCCCGCGGCACGGCGATATCGATCAGGAAGAGCGGGCGGGACGGCCGGGACCGCATCGCCTGTTCCACCTGGGCCTTCGTCAGCACGTATTCCCGCGATCCGGTCGAACTGATGACCACGTCCGCTTCGGCCAGCCGCGCAGCCGCTTCCTCAAGCCGCATCGGCTCGCCGCCGAGCCGACCGGCGAACTCGGCCGCCCGCTCGTAGGTCCGGTTGGCGACCAGCACCCGCTTGATACCGGAAGCGTTCAGATGCTTCGCGGTCAGCTCGCCCATTTTGCCCGCTCCGACAATCAGGGCCGTCTTGCCGCCGAAGCCGCCGAAAATCCGTTTCCCGAGCTCCACCGCCGCATAGCTGACGGACACGGCGGACTCCCCGATCGACGTCTCCGTGTGGGCTCTTTTGCCGAGCGTAACCGCCTGCTTGAACAGCATGTTGAACAGCGTCCCCGTCGCGCGCTCCCGCTGGGCGAGCAGAAACGCGTCCCTCACCTGACCGAGAATCTGCGTCTCGCCGATGATCATCGAATCGAGGCCGCAGGCCACGCGGAACAGATGCCGGATTGCCGCTTCATCTTCATACATGTAGAGATACTTCGTGAACGTTTGGCGCGGTATGCCGAACCACTGTTCCATGAAATGCCGGATGTAATGACCGCACAGCACATGGCGGTCGACAACGGCATAAAGTTCCGTTCGATTGCACGTGGCGACAATGACGCATTCCATGATGCTCGGCGTCTGTTTCAGCATTTCGATCGCCTTCGGAAGTTCCTGCTCGGCGAAAGCGAACCGTTCCCGCACTTCGACAGGCGCCGTCCGATAATTCAATCCCACGACAATGATGTGCATCCGTGTCACCACTCCAGACCGGGCCGTACCGCTCCCGGGCCCGGCAAGAATTCAGCTTTGAAATAGTATAGCATAGTTCGGCAGCGTGTACCCGGACAAAAATGAAAAATATATGAAAGCTCGCCGCACTTCTATATTGTGGACGCAACTGGAACCGGATATTCGAAACATGCAAAAACAGCCACGGAATCATCCATGGCTGTTCGTTCCTTCATTGTTCGGTTCAGACCAGCGCGAACGGCTTCAGTTCGGGTTCTTCCACCCGAAGCTCGCCGATGCCGCGAATGAGCTTCTTCGCATGGACCGTGCGCGGCTTCAATACGGAAAGGAGATAGTCAATCGCCAGCTGGGGGTCGACCGTCTCGCCGCAGGTATAGCAGTCCAGCGCCGCGAATCCTTTCTCAGGATACGTATGAATCGAGAGGTGGCTTTCCGAAAGCAGGACGAGCACCGTCGCGCCTTGCGGTTCAAATTGTTTCGATTGTACCGAGAGAACCGTAGCACCGCAGGTTTCCGCGGCTTCCACCAGTTGGGCTTGCAGGAACTCGGCGTTGTTGAGCAGTTCGAAATCTACGCCCCAGGCGTCGACTGCCACGTGTCTTCCGAAAGTTGAGTACTCCACTTTCGGTTCCCCCTTCCTAGGAATAAAATGTGAAGCAAATTTCATCCGCTAGGACCTACGTCATTCACTACTCGAGGGAATCATTCTCTCGCAACATTACATGTCCTGAGTGAATCCTGGTTCCTATATTGAATTCAACGAAGATAAAAATAACATCTTCAGGCGAGAAATGCAACACTTTTTTTCAGGCAGCACAAATCGTCCGGATCCCGCGCCGGACAAGGCCTCTCGCCGGGCAATGGCATGCGCCGTTTTCATGGCGGCGCGTCCGGTTTGCAGGGAAAGACTTATCAAAAGAAAAGCCGCCGGTTCGAAAACCGGCGGCCGATCATGCCGATTATTCCGCTTCGAGGATGAACAACTGCTTCGTGTATTGCCGCAGCCGTTCGTCAACGGCTTGCTTCTCGCCCGGCGAGGTGCATTGATTGCGCAGATCGAGCAGCTCGTCGATTGCGTCCTGGATGCGCTCGATCTCCCGTTCCACCTGGCGGCTTACGTACAGCGACTCCAGCTCGCCGACCGTATCCCGCCGCTCAAATACGACCCGCACGCCGTCCGCCGTATGTTCGACAATCTTGTGGACGGCGCCCCGTTTGTAATAATACGTCATCGTAAAACCGGAATAAATGCGATTGACAACGGCATCGCCGCGGAAAGCCGAGACGGCTCTGCGCAAGGCATTGGTCAACTTCGGATGGACTAACCGGCAGGACAGCTCACAGACAAACCGATCATCGCGCTGTTCGAACGTCATGCTGACTTCTTCTCCGTTCGTCTCGTCAACCAGCGCCATCTCCTGGTTGCCGCAGCCGACCACCCGCACCCTGATGCGGATGTTCTGGCCTCCCACAAATCGAACGAACCGGTCCAGATCGTCAGCCGAAAGCTGCAGTCGGGCGTTCACATACTCTGTGGCCAGCCGTTTCGCCATATGAAAATCTCCTCAATTCTTAAGCTTGCGCCGCAAATCGCGGCTTTCTGCCTGATTCCATTATACGCGATCTTCCGAATGAGCGCCTCCCGCTCCAGCCCCGATAATCGCGCATTTTCCCGAGAAATTCCGGCGAATACCGCGGGATGGCCGAATTTTTACCCGGTATCCTTTGAATTGTACCGCAAGTTACAAGGCTTGCGGCCTTATCCGGCAATTGCCTGCCGCACGATGTTCCACAGCTTTTCCCGCCCCTCGCCCGTCTCCGAGGAGAACATGACGAGCGGAACATCGGGCGTCATCCCGAGCGTCTCGCGGACGACGCGCAGATGCCGCTCCCGCCTCGTGCGGGGCACTTTGTCCGCCTTCGTCGCGACGACGCAGGTCGGAATGCCGAAATGGCGCAGCCAGTCGTACATGAGCCGGTCGTCTTCCGTGGGCGGGTGCCTGAGGTCGACGATAAGCAGCTGCAGCTTGAGCTGCTTCCGCTCGCGGATGTACGATTCGATGAACCGCCCCCATTTCGCCCGCTGCGCCTTCGAGACCTTCGCATAGCCGTAGCCCGGAAAATCGACGAAGTACATGCTGCCGTTCACCCGGTAGAAGTTCAGCTGCTGCGTCTTGCCGGGCTGCGAGCTCGTTCTGGCCAGATTTTTCCGCTCGATCATCCGGTTGATGAGCGACGACTTGCCGACGTTGGAGCGGCCCGCCAGCGCAATCTCCGGCAGGCCGTCTTCCGGCAGTTGTTCATGGCGCACCGCGCCGATGACGAATTCGGTACTGACGATCTTCATGGCTCCTGTCCGTTCTCCCGCTTCCTCACGATTTCCCCTCGGAGGGTCAGTGGATGTCGATCCGTGCTTCCTCTCCGCCGGCGCCGGACTCCAGCACATGGACGGGCGGCAGTCCGCCGACCAGGGCGTGCGCCAACACTTCATCCATATGCGAGACCATGACGAACTCGAGCTCTTCGCGGATGCTCTCCGGCACTTCCTGCAGATCGCGGGCGTTGTCTTTCGGAACGAGCACTTTCCGGATGCCGGCGCGGTGGGCGGCGAGCGATTTCTCCTTGAGCCCGCCGATCGGCAGCACCCGGCCGCGGAGCGTGATTTCTCCGGTCATGGCGACTTCCTTCGAGACGGCGCGGCCCGTCAGCGCGGAGATGAGCGCGGTCGCCATCGTGATGCCGGCGGAAGGGCCGTCTTTCGGAATCGCGCCTTCCGGCACGTGGATGTGGATGTCATTTTTCTCATGGAAATCCGGCTCGATGCCGAATTCGACCGCCTTGGAACGCGTATAGCTGAAGGCGGCCTGCGCCGATTCTTTCATGACGTCGCCCAGCTTGCCGGTGAGCGTCAGCTTCCCGCTGCCGGGCATGACGGTCACCTCGATCACCAGCGTGTCCCCGCCGACTTCCGTCCAGGCGAGGCCCGTCGCGGCGCCGACCTGATCCTCCTGCTCGGCGAGTCCGTACCGGTACTTGGCCGGTCCGAGCCATTCCTCGACCCGCTGCCGGTCGACGACGATCGTGCCGCGGTCCGGTTCGGTGACGATCTCCTTCGCCGCCTTCCGGCAGAGCGCAGCGATCTGCTGCTCGAGACCGCGCACGCCCGACTCGCGCGTATACTCCCGGATGAGCGCCTGCAGCGCATCCGGCTCGACGGCGAGCTGTTCTTCCTTCAGCCCGTGATCCCGCTTCTGCTTCGGCAGCAGGTAGCGCTCCGCGATCTCCCGCTTCTCCAGTTCGGTGTAGCCCGGAATGTACAGCACTTCCATCCGGTCAAGCAGCGGGCGCGGAATGTTGTGCACCGCGTTCGCCGTCGTCACGAACATGACGCTCGACAGATCGAACGGCAGCTCGATGTAATGGTCGCTGAACGTGCTGTTCTGCTCCGGATCCAGCACTTCCAGCAGCGCAGCGGCCGGATCGCCCCGGAAGTCCATCGCCATCTTGTCGATTTCGTCCAGCAGGAAGACCGGATTGGCCGTTCCCGCCGTTTTCATTCCCTGGATGATGCGTCCCGGCATTGCGCCGACATAAGTTCTGCGATGGCCGCGGATTTCCGCTTCGTCCCGCACGCCGCCGAGCGAAATGCGCACGAACTGGCGGCCGAGCGATCTTGCGATGGATCTGGCGATCGACGTCTTGCCGACGCCCGGCGGTCCGACGAGGCAGAGGATCGGGCCTTTGAGCCGGTTGACCAGCTTCTGCACGGCGAGATATTCGAGCACGCGCTCCTTCGGCTTCTCCAGGCCGTAATGGTCCTCGTTCAACACCGCCTCGGCCTTGGCGATGTCCAGATCATCCTCGGTACGTTTGCGCCACGGCAGCGCGAGCAGCCAGTCGATGTAGTTGCGGATGACGCCTGCTTCGGCGGACGACGTCGGCATTCGTTCGAGCCGGTCGATCTCCTTCGATATCCGCTCGCGCACGTTGTCCGGCACGTCGGCCGCTTCCAACTGGGCGCGCAGCTCCTCGACTTCGCCCGCCCGGCCTTCCTTGTCTCCGAGCTCCTTCTGGATCGCCTTCATCTGCTCGCGCAGGTAATATTCCTTCTGCGTCTTCTCCATCTGCTTCTTGACGCGCTGGCTGATCTTCCGCTCGAGTTCCAGCACTTCGCGCTCGTTGTTCAGCAGATCGAGAATTTTCTCGAGCCGTTCGCGAACGTCGATCGTCTCGAGGATGTCCTGTTTGTCCTTGATCTTGAGCGACAGATGGCTGGCGATGACGTCCGCGAGCCGGCCCGGCTCTTCGATGTCGCTGACTGCAGCCATCGTCTCCGGCGTCACTTTCTTCGACAGATTGATATAGTGTTCGAACTGACCCAGCACCGTGCGCATGAGCGCGTCGATCTCGGGATCGGCCGCATCCCGCTCGGGCAGTTCCTTGACCATGACTTCATAGAATTCGTCGTTCGGGACGTACTCCGTAATCTCGGCGCGCGTCAAGCCTTCCACCAGCACGCGGATCGTGCCGTTCGGCAGCTTGAGCATCTGCCGCACCCGCGCAATGGTGCCGACACGGTAAATATCGTCCTGCGTCGGTTCCTCGATGCCCGACTCCGATTGGGAACAGAGCAGGATCGTGTTGTCGCCGACCATGCAGCGTTCCAGCGCCCGCACCGACTTTTCCCTGCCGACATCGAGGTGAAGCACCATGCTCGGATAGACGAGCAGTCCTCTGAGCGGCAGCAAGGGCAGGCGCCGTCCTTTCCATTTGCCCGGTACCACGCCAGCACCTCCCTGATCGATTGCACAGTTCGCCGGCCGGTTCATGCAGCGCGGCCGTCCGGCGGTATAAATTCTATTTTAGCATTCCGCCGAATCGGCCTGCAAATACGACACCTCCGGCACGGCGAAGCGCTCGGCCGGCGCGGCGGATTCGATGTCGAGACGGCGCAGTTCAAGATCGGGAAACGCGATCTTCAACACTTCTTCGACGTGTCCGACCGGCACGACGTTCAGCCCGTCGAACCGCGAATAGAAGTCCTGCCAGTTGTCCTTCGGGATGACGACCGTCCGGGCGCCCGCCTGGAACGCAGCCTCCACTTTGGCCAGCACGCCGCCGACCGGTTTCACGTTGCCGTGGATGCCGATCTCGCCGGTCATCGCCAGCTTGTTGTCGACGGGACGGCCCGTGATGGCCGACGCGATCGCGGTCATCATCGCAATGCCCGCCGACGGTCCGTCGATCGGCGTGCCGCCCGGGAAGTTGATGTGCAGGTCGAAACGCTGCGGTTGGAACCCGAAGCGCCGCAGCACCGTGAGCACGTTCTCGACCGATCCCTTCGCCATGCTCTTGCGGCGCAGCGTGCGCGAGCCTCCTCCCAGTTCTTCCTCGTCGACGACGCCGGTGATCGTGAACGAGCCTTTGCCCGAGCGAACCGGGATGGCGCTGACCTCGATCTCGAGCAGCGTCCCCATGTTCGGACCGTAGACCGCCAGTCCGTTCACATAGCCGACCTGCGGTTCCGCCGGCACTTTCCGTTCGGGACGCGGCGGAATCTGGCTGGAATTCGCCACCCATTCGATGTCGGCCGCCTCGATCCGTTCGCGGCGTTCGGACATCGCCAGTCCGGCCGCGAGCTGCACCATGTTGACCGCCTCGCGGCCGTTCGTCGCGTATTTCGTGACGGCTTGCACCGCGTCGGGATGGTACGGCATGCCGATCTTGCGCATGGCGCCTTCGGCGATCTCCGCAATCTCATCCGGAAGCAGCGGCCGGAAATAGATCTCCATGCACCGGGACCTGAGCGCGGGCGCAATCTCCTGCGGCGACCGCGTCGTCGCGCCGACGAGCCGGAAGTCGGCGGGAAGCCCGTTCTGGAAGATGTCGTGAATGTACTGCGGGATGTTCGGGTCTTCCGAATGGTAATAGGCGCTCTCGAGGAACACTTTCCGGTCTTCGAGCACCTTGAGCAGCTTGTTCATCTGGATCGGATGCAGCTCCCCGATCTCGTCGATGAACAGCACGCCGCCGTGCGCCTTCGTGACGGCGCCGGGCTTCGGCTGCGGAATGCCGGCGACGCCCATCGCCCCCGCGCCCTGATAGATCGGGTCGTGCACCGAGCCGATCAGCGGGTCGGCAATGCCGCGCTCGTCGAAGCGCGCCGTCGTCGCGTCGATCTCGAGAAACTTCGCGTCATGGCGGAACGGCGAAGCCGGGTTTTTCTTCGCTTCCTCGAGCACGACGCGGGCGGCCGCCGTCTTCCCGACGCCCGGCGGGCCGTAGATGATGACATGCTGAGGATTGGAGCTGCAGAGCGCCGCCTTCAGCGCGCGCAGCCCTTCATGCTGCCCGACAATGTCGTCCATCGTCTGCGGCCGCGTCTTCTCGGCGAGCGGCTTCGTCAGCGAGATCGAACGGAGCCGGCGCAGCTTCTCCATCTCCTTGCGCGATTCCTTGTCGACGGCCGTCCGGTTCGTCCGCTGCGTCCGCAGCAGATTCCAGAAATACAGCCCGATCACCACGGCGAAAAACACCTGGATCAAAAGCAACACGACACTCAGATTCATGCGATTCGCTCCTCCCGTTTGCGGCGGTCCGATCTGGTCCGAACCGCCGGACACAAAAATCCGGCAATCAGGATCAATACTTGTAAGTATTGCCTGTTTGCCGGACATGATACGG
>Ga0207747_1002444_pt1 | contig 10265 bp, 11 predicted proteins | sample HigsolmetaGSP11D_FD_184839 | JGI IMG/M metagenome (GOLD analysis project Ga0207747, IMG submission 184839) | High solid enriched microbial communities from the Joint BioEnergy Institute, USA - SP1-1-D (SPAdes) | ecosystem: Engineered > Bioreactor > SSF (Solid state fermentation) > Aerobic >... | reverse complement strand
CGCGGACAACGTGATCCGCCGCAACGTCACCATCGCGATCGACTCCGATGTCATCATGGAGGAGGCCGCCTGATGAGCCGAGCGAGTTTCGGACAGATCGACATCGACCTCGGCGGGGAGACCATCCCCCTCCAGCCGACGCTTGCCGCGCTGCAGAAGATCGACCGCGCCTTCGGCTCGCTCCGCGAGGCCAGTGAGCGGGTGGCCAACCTCAGCCTGGATGCGCTGGTCACCATCATCGCTGCCGGCGCCGGCCTCGATGCCCAAGCCGCTAAGGAGCTGCCAGAGCGGGTGTTCCGCGCAGGAATCCTCAATCTTGTCGGCCCGGTGTCCGAGTACCTGCTGGTATTAATGAACCCTACCGGCGAGCAGTCTAGGGAGGGCGCAGAGGGAAAGGGGTGACGCTCGGGGAGTTCATCGACGACACCTTCAAGATTGCCGTGGGATGGCTTGGATGGACTCCCGAGCAAGCGCTTCATACGCCTATCCCGCAGATCATGCTGGCGCTGGAAGGGCGCATCGACTGGCGCCGGAAGATCAGCGGAATCCCCGATCTAGCCTCACAAGAGCGGGCATCGACGACCGACGTAGCGAGCAGGCTACGAGCGGTGTTCGGTGCGCGCGCGAAGGGTAAGCATGGCTGACATTAACCAGCTCCTCATCCGCATCGATGCCACCACCGAGCAGCTGCGCCGCGAGCTGCGCCGTGCCGACCAGCAGGTTGCGCATAGCACGCAGCGGATGGAGAAAGAGCTGGTGCGTGTCGATGCCGCCATGCAGCGCGTGGAGCGTGCGGCCGGTGCCATGGCGCTCGCTTTGCAGCGGCTGCTTGCTCCGCTTACCGCGCTCATCAGCGCCACCGCGACGCTCAACAAGTTGGTGAGCACTGCGCGCACGTTCCAGACGCTACAGGCGGCGCTGGAGACTGCGACTGGCAGCGCGGATAACGCCGCCCGCGCCTTCGAGGCGCTGCAGGATTTCGCCCGCGAAACGCCTTACGGCCTGGAGCAGGCCACGCAGGCGTTCATCAAGCTCGTCAACATGGGCCTGGAGCCGTCCGAGCGTGCATTGCGCGCGTACGGCAACACTGCTTCCGCCATGGGCAAGAGCCTCGATCAAATGATCGAGGCGGTGGCCGATGCAGCTGTCGGCGAGTTCGAGCGTCTCAAGGAGTTCGGCATCCGCGCCCGGAGCGAGGGCGACACCATAGCCTTTACGTTCCAGGGCGTCACGACGCGCGTCGCCAATAACGCCCGTGCGATTGAGGAGTACCTCATCAGCCTTGGCGAGGTACAGTTTGCTGGCGGCATGGAACGCCAAATGCAGACGATGGAAGGCGCTATCGCCAACCTCGCCGATTCGTGGGACATGCTGTTCCACGAGATCAACGAAGCGGGCGTCGGGACGGTCATCGAGGATGCGGTACGGCAGGCGACCGCGGCCATCGACGAGCTCACGGCCATGATCGCCTCAGGCGAGCTCGGCGCGTACATCGACGCTCTCGGCGCCAAGTTCGGCGACTTCGGGGAGGACTTCGCCGATACCTCGGACTTCGTGCAGCGGTATTGGAATGTCGCGATGGAGGCGCTGGACACGGATGCGCGGACAGCGGTTCGGTTCATCGTCGACGCATTCCGGGGCCTGCCCGAGAACATCCGCGCCATCGTTCGACTGATCGTCGTCGAGATCGCCTCTCTGGTCGATTACGGCAAGGCCTATGGCGCGGCATTTGCTGAGGTCATCGGCATCCAGTTCTCCGCGCTGGTGGACAAAGCGGCCGTCTATGGCCGCGCCATCAGGGACGCGCTCAACCCGTTTGCCGCCACGTCTGACATCGAAGCGGAGATGCGCCGCATCAACGGCGTCGTCGCTGCGAAAATCGATGAGGCCTTCGACAGGGCGCGGCAGCAGGCCGAGATCACCGCCCAAACGCGGCGTGAATCGATCGAGATTATCCTCAACGAGCGCGAGGCGGCCATTTCGTCGTTCGATGCGCAGATTGCGAGGGCCAAGCAGCTGCGCGTCGAATACAGACAGCTGCAGGAGGCGCGGGCAGCCTCGCAATCAGAGGATCGGTTGGCCGGGTTCCGTGTGGGTGGCGGCGCCGACGGGGCCGGGGACGCGCGCGGCCGCCATGAGCGCGAACGCGCCCTGCAGGGCCTGCAGGATCTGCGCCGCCGCGTGCAGGAGCAGCAGCTGCTCAACCAGGCGCTGATGCAAAGCGCGGCGGCCTACGAACGGGTACGGCAGGAGATCGAACGCGAGAACGCGGTTCGGCAATTCGAGGCTGCGCTGGTCAAGGCCGGCGTCAAGGATACCGCCAACCTCGTCAACGCCTATGAGGATGAGTACCGGCAGTTGCAGCAACTGCAGCAGGCCCATGACGAGCTGCTGGACCAGCGACAACGCGGGCAGGAGTTTGCCAAGCAACTTGGCCTGACGTTCTCCTCGGCGTTCGAGGATGCCATCGTGAAGATGGAGAACCTGCGCGACATCGTCAACGCGCTGCTGGAGGATATATTGCGCGCCATCGTGCGCATGCAGATCACCCAGCCGCTGGTGAACGCGGTCGGCAGCTATTTCGGCGCAGTTCCCACCGCCAACGCCGATGGCAACGCCTTTCACCGCGGCCACGTCATCCCATTTGCCCGCGGCGGCATCGTCACCGGGCCGACGTTGTTCCCGATGGCGAACGGCACCGGGCTGATGGGCGAGGCCGGGCCCGAGGCCATCATGCCGCTCAAGCGCGGCACTGACGGAAAATTGGGCGTGTCGGCGCAGGGCATTGGTGGCACTGTCGTGCAAATCATCGATCAGCGCCAGACTGGTGCGGCTCCGCAGGTGGAGCAGGTACGCGGCCCGGACGGTCGGCAGCTGATCCGCGTCATTATCCGTGACGAGCTGCAAGCCGCCATCAGCAGCGGCGCGCTGGATCGGACGATGGCAAACACCTACGGCCTGCGGCGGAGGGGGGTCTAATGCCAACTTGGCCTGCCGAGCTCCCGCAATCACCCCAGACCGCCGGCTACAGCGAGAGCCCGCAGTCGCAAGTGCTGCGCACGCAGATGGATGCGGGTCCAGCGAAAACACGGCGCCGGTTCACGGCTGCGACCCGCACGATTTCGGTGCGCTACCAGCTTACTACGGAACAGGTGATGGTGTTCGAATCGTGGTTTGAGAACGTGATTGCCGGTGGTGCGCTGCCATTCGACTGGCCGCATCGCGGCGGTGTGGTCTCGGCCCTGATTGTCGGGGCACCGCCGTACCAGCTCACCCCGCTGGGTGGGCCGTGGTGGCAGTTGGCGATGCAGATCGAGGTGCAGCCAGGGTAATATCGGGCTCGGGAGGTGACGCGATGAAAACAATAATGCGTTCGGTGCTGGTATGGGTGGCCGTGGTGCTTGCTGGGTGTGCAACCACCACGGCGGAGCTGACAAGCCGAACCGACAATATGATGACATGGGTCGTTGCTGCCCCGCTTGAGGACGTGTTTAAAGCGTACAAAGGGCACGCCGACCAATATTTCAATGGAACAACGGGCCTGTTGGGCGATGGCTACCACACGGCCGGCTATTTCTATGGTGACAATGCGGAGCTGACTATCCACACCATTGGCAACCCTCTCGCTAACATTACGTGGTTGCATTTCGATTTACGCCAGCAGGGTGGTGCTACGGCGGTAACTGCCTGGTACTACAATGAGCCCTGGAAGCGCAACATAGAGAGATTCCAGGGGCTGTTTCCTGATCAGTAAGTAACGCCGCCCCGTCTCTGATCAAACCCGCCCTCGTGGCGGGTTTTTTATTGCCCGGAGCCCCATGAGCCGCACCATCTCTCCCGCCGGTCTGCGCGAACTGTTCGCGCAGCACTCCGGCCATGCGTTGTTAACGTTGCTGACTGTCAGCCACGCCACGCTCCCCGCGCCGCTGCGGCTGGTGAATGACCGCCGCAACCTTGAGTACGACGGCCACACCTGGACGGCGCTGCCGTTCGAGCTGGTGCTGCCGGCCGACACCGAGGAGGAGATCCCGCACGTCGAGCTGCGAATCGACAACATCGGTCGTGTGCTCACCGAGCTGCTGCGCACAGTGGCGGAGCCGGTCGATGTGGCGCTGAGCGTGGTGCGGGTCGCGCCGGATGGCAGCGTCACGCCAGAGCTGGGCCCGCTCGATTTCAGCCTGCTGGATGCGCATATCCGCCCGGACGTGATCACCGCTCGACTGGGCTACGAAATCGACGTGCTGAACGAGCCCGCCACCCGCGAGATATTCAACCCCAGCCTGGCCCCCGGCTTATTCAAATGAGCCTCGACCTCTCCGAGTACGTCGGCATCCCGTACCGTGCCGAGGGGCGCGATCGCGCCGGCTGCGACTGCTGGGGGCTGGGGGTGCTCGTCTACCGCGAGCGGCTGGGCATCGAGCTGCCAAGCCACACCGGCTACATCGATCCGCTGAGCGACGCCGCCGCCGCGATGATCGAGGCCGGCAAGAGCGACTGGCAGCAGGTCACCGAGCCCGTGCCGTATGACGCGGTGCTGATCCGCGTCGACGGCCAGCCGCACCACATCGGCCTGGTGGTCCGCCCCGGCTGGATGCTGCACAGCACCGCAGGCCGCGATTCCTGCATCGAAAACTACCTGCGCCCCTACTGGCGGGCGCGCATCGAGGGCTTTTATCGCCATGTCGGTTGAGATCATCGCCCAGCCGCACCCGCTGCGGTCAGATGCCTACCGCACCACAGCTCCGGTCGGTGCCACGCTGGCCGATTTGCTGGGAGATGCGCCGCCCGCTGTGCACGCCCAGGTCAATGGCGAGATCTGGCCGCGTGAGCGTTGGCACGAGCCGCTGCCGCCAGGCATCGTCAACGTCTATGCCGTGCCGCAGGGGGATGCCGGGCGGTTGCTGGGCATGATCGTGATCGCCGTGGCGGCGGCCTACACAGGCGGTGCTGCGGCTGCCTGGGCGAGTTCTGCGACGGGTCTCGGGCTAAGCTCTAGCGCTGCGGCCGCCTTCGGTGCTGGCGTGTCGGCCGCGATCACCGTCGCCGGCTCGCTCGCCCTCAATGCCCTGATCCCGCCCAAGTTGCCGGACACACCGAGTGCCAGCAGCTCGACAATCGCCAAGTCGTTGACTGGCACACGCAACCAGATGAACCCCTATGGCGTGGTGCCGCGGGTCTACGGCAACCCGCGCTGGCACCCGCCGCTGGCCGCCGCGCCAGTTACCGAGATCGCCGGCAACGATCAGTACCTGCGCATGTTGCTCTGCCTCGGCTACGGCCCTCTGGAGATCGGCGGCCATATCGTCGGCGATGGCTACCCGATGCTCACGCACGCCGCGAGCCTGCCCACCGGCACCATCCGCATCGGCGAGACCGACATCGGCCAGTACCAAGACGTCGAGTGGCAGATCGGGACTCCTGACCAGCTCACCCTGTTTTCGCAGGACATCCATGAGGAGGCGGTCAGCGCGGCGCTGGATTACGTGCTAGACAGGCCCACCGACGCTCCCGCGCAATGGGTGATCCACAGCGGCCTCACGGCCGTCCGCACAACTGCGGCCGATACGCGAGAGATCAGCCTCGATCTGGTGTTCCCCCAGGGGTTGCGCACGATCAACAGCAAGGGGCGCACCGATGAAGGTTCGCAAGCGCCAAAGGTCGATTTCCGGATCGAATATCGGGTTCCGGGCGGCGGTTGGATCACGGTTCCGGGCAACTCCACTCCGCCGACCCAGCGGGTGCTGGTGCGGGATGAGTGGGGCAACACCTACTGGGATGAGCGCCAGATCGATCCCGACGAGCGGCCTGGCGACTATCACCGCATCAGCGGGCCGTCCGAACGCACGCTCCGGCGCAACATCCGCTGGCGGGTTGCTGCGGGGCAGTACGAGGTGCGGGTAACGCGGGTGCGCAGCTTCTTCCAGAATTTCGAAGCCATCGTCTCAGATTGCACATGGACGGCGTTGCGCTCGATCCAGACCGGTCGGCCCTACACCGGCCGGCATGTGCTGATGGCGCTGCGCATCCGCGCCACCGATCAGCTCAACGGCGTGATCGACCAGCTCAATATCCGAACCCGCTCGGTGGTGCGAGTGTGGGATGGCAGTAGCTTCTCCCTGCAGCCGACGGACAACCCGGCCTGGCATTATCTCGACGCGCTCAGCGGCCCGCAGCTCGGCCGGCCGATTGCCGACAGCCGCATCAACCTCGAGCAGTTGCGCGACTGGGCGCAGTGGTGCGATCAGCAGGGCCTGGAATATCACTGGGTGCACGACGCGCCCGAGACGCTGCTCGATCGGCTGCGGGCGATCGCGGCGGCGGGGCAGGCGGCATTCGCGCTTCAGGACGGCCTCTACGGCGTGATCCGTGACGACCCGGACGCGCCTGTCATGCAGGTCATCACGCCACGCAATGCCACCGGCTTCTCGTCGCAGCGGCAATACCGAGACCTGCCGCATGCGCTACGGGTGAAGTATATCGACCCCGAGACGTGGACAGACGCCGAGCGCATCGTCTGCAGGGACGGCTATTACGACCCTAACAGCGGCGATCCGATCCCAGCCGGCGCGAAGCCTGCGACGGTATTCGAGGATCTGCAGACCCAGGGGGTGGCATCTGCAGAAGAGGCGTGGCATCACGGTCAGTACTTCTTCCGCCAGGCCTTGCTGCGGCCGGAGACCTACACGGTCGAGATGGATTGGGAGCACCTGGCGCTCACCCGTGGAGATCGGGCCCGTATTGCCTACGACGCGATCCTCGTCGGGCTCGGCTGGGGCCGCGTCAAGCAGCTGACCACTGACGCCCAGGGCCGCGCCACCGTGCTGGTGCTCGACGAGCGGGTGATACTGGAGCCGAGCAAAACTTACGGCGTGCGCATCCGCCGCCAGGATGGCACCCAGGCTACCGCCGCGGTCGTGGCCGATGTGGTGGGCGAGACCAACACGCTCACTCTCGCCGAGCCGGTGGCCGGGGTGCACGTCGGTGATTTGGTGCTCTACGGCGAGCACGGCCGCGAGTCGATCGATTGCAAGGTGGTCAAGATCGAGCCGGGCCCGGATTTCACCGCGCGGGTAACGTTGGTGGACGCGGCGCCGGATATCTACGACTACGGCGCCCCGCCCGACTACGACCCCGGCATCACCCGGCCACTGCCAATTGAGCAGATCGCGCCGCCCGCGCCGCTCATCATCGAGCTGGTGAGCGACAGCTCCACGCTGGTGGTGACCGAGACCGGCGAATTCCAGCCCGGGGTGCGGGTGGTCTGGCAGCTGCGAGGGACAACGCTGCCGGTCGATCGGGTAGAGGCCCGCTACGGCAGCGACGGCGCGTGGCAGTACGCCTCCGCCGCTCCTGGCGATACCCTGAGCATGGCGGTGCCGGAGGTCAGCCGGCTGGCCGTGCAGGTGCGGGTGAGGTCGATCTATGGGGTGTGGTCGGCCTGGAGTGGTGCCAGCTATTTCACCCCCACCACGGCCGCCGCCCCGCCCAGCGATGTCAGCGGCTTTGCCCTCGCCGCCATCGGCGACCAGGCGCAGCTGTCGTGGGCGCCGGTACGGGATGTTGATGTGCTGCACGGCGGGCATGTGCGGATCTACCACGCCCCTAGCCTCGACGCGCCGATCTCCGCCGCCACCCCGCTAGCGCGGCTGGCGGGCACGAGCACGACCGCCACCGTGCCGCTGCTCTACGGCACCTATTTTGCGCTGCTTGAGGACGCTGGCGGCCGGCTGTCGCGCAACCCGGCACGCATCGTCTCCAGCTCGGCCCGCATCCAGCGGCTCAATGTAGTCGAGACGGTGACCGAGGGCCCGTCGTTCCCGGGCGTGCACAACGGCACGGTCGCCATCGACGGCGTCCTCAAGCTCAGTTCGGCGCTCACTATCGACGAGCTGCCCGACATCGACTCGGCAGGGCCGATTGACACCATCGGCGGCGTGGTCGCAGACGGCGAGTACCTGCTGGCCGAGACCGCTGATCTCGGCGCGGTCTACACCTGCCGGCTTGCCGCCAGCATCGACACCACCGCCTACCTGGCCGACGACTTCATCGACGGACGCGGGATGGTCGACGATTGGCCGGACGTGGACGGCACGGCCGGGGTTGTCGGCCCAGCGGTCCAGCTCTACGTGCGCACCACCCGCGACGACCCGGCCGCCGCGCCGCAGTGGTCCGGATGGCAGCCGTTCGTGGTCGGTGACTACACCGCCCGCGGCTACCAGTTCCGGCTCGTGCTCAGCACCGACGACAGCAGCCAGCAGATCCAAGTCCGCCGGCTGGCAGTGAGCATCGACGTGCCGGATCGCATCGAGTCCGGCGACGACGTGCTGATCCCGCCGGAGGGGCTGACCATCAAATTCGCCGCCGGCTTCTACAAGCGCCCGGCGATCGGAGTCACCGCCGAGAACCTCGCCAACGGAGAGCGGGTGATCGTCAGTGACAAGAGCCGCACCGGTTTCCGGGTGCAGGTGGTGGACGCCGCCGGCCAGGGGGTGGCGCGGACCGTGGATTGGATTGCCAAAGGCTTTGGCTACGAGGAGCAGACTGATGCAGCATAATTTTGACATCCCCAACCAACAGGGCGCCGAATACCGCGCCGACGTCAACAGCGCCCTGCAAGCGCTGGCGACGCTCTCCAGCGGGCCGGTCGCGCCTGCGGCGCCGTATCCTCACATGTGGTGGATGGACACCTCCAGCACCCCGCCGGTGCTCCGGCGGCGCAGTGCGGACAATACCTTCTGGCAGGTGGTCGATCCGGGCACGGTCGGCTACTTCAAACGCAACGACGCTGATGGCGACGTGGTAGCGCTGTCGCCGGAGGAGGTGGCGGAGGAGCTGGATGGCCTGCTGCCGTTGGCGCAGCTCCACGTCGGCAAACCCACCACCGCTCCCGCCACTCCCATCACCGGCTCCCTGCTCTCCGGCGCGATGCTGGCGGCAGGGGCGATTGTCGAGCAGGGCACGAACGCTAACGGCAGCTATGTGCGCTGGGAGAGCGGGCTGCAGGTGTGCTGGTACACGGGGACGACACCTAGGCAAGCATCTCAACCTTCCTCAGGGAATCTCTATTACGACATGTTTACGCTAGTATTTCCTGCCGCATTTGCGCCTGGGACGACGCCATTTGTGGTCCCCGTCGCCCTTGATGCCGGGGTAGGTATTCCTTGGGCCACTCTAGGAGAACAATTTCCTCCCACTTCTACGCAGTTTAACTTTGAGGCGGTAGCCAGTAGATCTGACACACCATACATTCCAAGCTATGCAGCCATTGGGAGGTGGAAGTAATGCGCATTATTTCCTCCCCCCACCGATCAGACGTGCCGCTCAGCTATGAGTTCAGCGGCGATGTCATTACCGCCACGCTCGACGGGCAGGCTGATGTGTTTGATTTTTCGAGCCTACCAGCAGGACGCGAGGCGATCATCGAGAGCACACTTGATCCGTGCCCCGTACTCGCTGCCGAGCGCACTGCCGCCGGCGAGCTAATCGTTACGCTGCTCAAGCACCACGGACCGAACCCGACGCATGATGAGGCGTTCCCGGCAGAGGAGGTGGTCTGATGGCGGTCATTACGTGGAAATCAGAGGCAGAACTACTGGCAGAGCGCACCGAGCGCCTGAGCACCTACATCAACACCGTGCGCGACCGCTGCGAGCAGGGCGGTTTTGTCTACAGCGGCTGGCGCTTTGATTCCGACGCGGTGAGTGTCGCCCGCATCAACGGCGCCGCCCTGGCCGCCCAGGCCGCGCTGTCCGCCGGCGAGCCGTTCGAGATCGACTGGACCGACGCCGACAACATTTCGCGCCCGCTCGACGCCGAGCAGATGTTGGCGCTGCAACGGGCGCTGGTCGCCCATGCCGACGCCTGCCACCAGCTCGCACGGCAAATCAAGGCACAGGTGGAGGCAGGCACGATCACCACCGAGGCCGAGATTGACGCGGCCGCGTGGCCGACGCCGTAGCCCGAGCCGTGGCGGTTTGACCCCAACAGCTTGGCGGCGGTGGGGCGGATCGTGGGCTGCGTAGCCCCTGCGTAACTGGATGCGACCGGAGAGGGCTGTTTCAGGCTGTTCGTGGCTGTATGCATGTCCAGGCAGACGACGCAAGGCTATGATTCTTATAGGGCTATGAACAGGCCGCGGGGACTCGAAATCGGTTGGGGGCATTGCGCCCCACGTGGGTTCGAATCCCACCCTCTCCGCCATTTTCAATCACTTAGCTGTCTTCCCTCCGTCGATGACAGTTAGCTGATGGCCTCCGCGTAGCTCC
>Ga0207747_1002443_pt1 | contig 10266 bp, 12 predicted proteins | sample HigsolmetaGSP11D_FD_184839 | JGI IMG/M metagenome (GOLD analysis project Ga0207747, IMG submission 184839) | High solid enriched microbial communities from the Joint BioEnergy Institute, USA - SP1-1-D (SPAdes) | ecosystem: Engineered > Bioreactor > SSF (Solid state fermentation) > Aerobic >... | reverse complement strand
GTATTTATAAAAAAAGAATATAGATTTGTATTAGTTGATAAATTTTTAACCTTTGTTGCCCAAACACATTCAGAAGAAATAGATTTTATGAGAAGTCAGTTGCGGGAGGGAGTTCATGGATATTAAAATTTCGAGTCTATTTGAAAATTACTTTCCTGATCTAGCAAACAAATTTAATTTAAATGATTTTCAAGAGAAAAGTGTCAGCAATGTATTAAATAAAAATAATACTTTATGCATATTGCCCACTGGTGGAGGAAAATCTCTAATTTACTGGCTTTCTGGTGTAGCATTAAATGGGGTTACTATTGTCATTTCCCCTTTAATCGCATTAATAGATGAACAGGCAAGTAAAATTGAGGAACAAGGATATCAAGTTTTAACCCTTCACGGGGGGATTACAGCAAAAAAACAAGTTGAATTACTGAAAAAATTCTATCGTAAAGAGTTAAATCCTGACTTTATTTTTGTTAGTCCTGAACGTATTTCTATGGACGGATTATTTGAGTTCTGCATTAAAAGTAGATCTGATGATATAAAGTTAATTGCTATTGATGAAGTTCATTGTGTTAGTCAGTGGGGGTTTAGCTTTCGGCCATTTTATAAGAGGATACCAGATTTCTTGAATAATATATTTGGGAACCAGTGGCCTACAATTTTAGGATTAACTGCTACGTTAAATCCGAAGGAAATAAAGGATATCTGTAATCATTTTAATATATCTAGTTCGAACATTATTAAGAGTGATTTGTTAGTAAGATCCGAGATTGAACTAAAAAAAATACAATTTCATAATGAAGATGAAAAGGAAGAAAAACTCTGGGATTTGTTAAAAATACATAAAGGTGAAAAAATATTAGTTTATCTTTATAGAAAATATCATAAAAGGGGAACGGAAGAATTAAAAAATAAAGCAATTGAAAAAGGTTTTCGGGCTATCAATTTTCATGGTGATATGTCCTCTAAAGAAAGACAAGAAATCATTAGTGCATTTAAAAATGGTGATTTTGATGTAGTTTTTGCAACAAATGCTTTTGGAATGGGAATAGATATACCAGATATACGAGTGGTTATTCATTTCATGATGCCAGAGTCAGTTGAACAGTATTATCAAGAAGTTGGAAGGGCATCAAGAGATGGACAAGCTTCAAATGCTTATATTCTATACACAAATAAAAACATCCAAGTCAAAAAGTCCCATTTTATAGACAGATCATTTCCATCGATAGAAAAATTACACGATGTTTTTAAAAAAATTACAAATAATAGGCAGGGTTTAAAAACTGTAACTTATTTCGATGATGATGAAATTCAACAATGTCTAGCATATTTTTTAGATAATAATATTCTTACTATAGTTTCGAAAGGGCTAATTAGTCTTGATATCTTTTCTGATATTAAAAATGCTGAGTTAAATCATTTACTCAATCTTACAAAAAATAAGGGTACATTGAGAACTGTAAAAAAGAGTGGGCTTTCTCCATCAGAAATTAGTGAAGTAGCTTTTTCAGCAATAGCAAATGATGAAGTTAAGCTTACTAAAAATATGAAAAAATGCTTAATTGTTGAAAATAAATATGAGGATTTGGAAGAAAAGCTACTAAAATTAATAGAGCAAAATATTGAGGAAAAAAGAAACTATAAACACCAGTTATTAGATTACTTCACTTATATTCTAGAAAACTGTGATAACTCAAAAGAGTTACATCAAGAAATAGGGAGGTATTTAGGGGTTCCAAAACATCAATTAAATAAGATTTATAAAACGAAAAAAGGAGATTTGGTACGATCTAAGTCTGAACTAATTATTGCTAATTTACTTGTCGATGAAAATATTGAATACGAATATGAAAAGAAATTATTTTATACCGACAATCGATGGATTGAACCTGATTTTACTATTACTTTAGGTGATAAAGAAATTTATTGGGAACACTTAGGAATGATTGGAACCGAAAGCTATGACAGAAGATGGTTAGAAAAACTTTCAATTTATGAAACCTATTTTCCGGGACAATTAGTTACTACATATGAAGGTGCTACTCTAACTGATTCCGTCAGGGTGATAATTAAAAAGGTAAAAAATTATTGATGAATATTTTTTTATGGAATTGTTTGTTTCTAGCTTGATTTATAAGGAGGAGAATTATGGCAACAACCGTAAATAATGCATTTAAAGAGTTTATGCGAGATAAGGTTAATTTGGATCAAGACAAAACGAAAACTGCAAGAAAAAGCAGAGACAATCTTATAGATAATATACATAGTTTAGGTTCTAATGAAGATTTTTTCAATTTATATAATGACATTGACATTGCATTTGGCTCATTTGCTAGAAAAACAAAAATAAAACCTTTAGATGACATTGATATTCTGATTGGTATAAAAGGTGACGGTAGCACTTATTATGATTCTGGAAATGAGATAATAATTTATGTAAATAACGATAATTCTTTCCAAAAGAGTTGTTGCAATGAGAATACCAACATACTTAACTCAACAAAAGTTATTAATAAATTTATAAATGAACTAAAGAATTTAAGTGATTATAAGAAAGCTGAGACTCATAAGAATGGCGCAGCAGCTACTCTTCAACTAAAATCTTATGAATGGAATTTTGATATTGTACCATGTTTTCTAACAACTGAAGAACCCGATGGACGAAATTATTATTTAATACCAGATGGAAAAGGAAATTGGCAAAAAACAGATCCACGTAAAGACAGAGATAAAGTAACCACTTTGAATCAAAAACATAATGGTCTAATGTTGGAGACTATCAGATTGGTAAAGTATTGGAATAGAAGACCTACAATGCCATTGATATCATCTTATGTATTAGAATGTTTATTACTACAATATTTTGATAGCGCAGATAGTGTAAGTGATTATATTGATTTAAGATTTAGAGATATCTTATTTTATATTAAAGATAACATTTGGTATTCTATTAATGATCTAAAAGAAATTCAAGGTGATTTAAACACACTTACTTATGATGAAAAATTAAAAATCTCAGAAAAGGCAGAGAGTGATTATGAAAAAGCAAAAGAAGCAATTTCTGCAGAGATAGATGAAAAAGATCACAAGAAAGCCATTAATAAATGGGCTGAAATATTTGGGAGTGAATTTCCAGAGTATAGTGAGGATTAAATGAAATGAAAAATAGCAATGATATTAATATTAAACAAAACACAGAAGAAATTCTTTTATATTTGTTTGCCCAAAGAAAATTATACTCGTTGAGTAAAAAATCGCTTACTATAATGTTTTGTGTTAACTTTATCTTTTATGCCTTAGGATTGAGCAATGCGATTCAAAGTAATAATTGCTTTAAAGCGGTATATGTTATTTGGGGGATAACATTTTGTATATTATATATTAAAGAAAGTGACAGAATTAACACTGCTGCTACAATGCAGGAACTTATAGACAGAAAATTATATGGGATCGATACAAACGCACCTTATTTGAAGGAGACGAGACTACATCAGACAGCTCTGGAATTAAAATCAAAGTTCCAAAAAGATTTTATTGAACAAACAAGTAGTAGCGGAAAGGAAAATGGGGTTAAAGATTGGTATTCAGATGTATCAGGAATTCCTATTGAAAATGCAATTATACTTTGTCAAATAGAAAATAGTGAATGGGATACCCAACTAAGAATGAAATTTCAAAAACTAAACATATTATTGCTTGTAATTTTGCTTTCTGTATATATTTTTATTTTTTGGAATAACAGTGTTGAGACCCTAATAATTAATCTTTACCCTATATTAGCAATCATATCAGATAGAATATCCTATATATATAAAAATCATAAAAGTATTAAGAGTAGCAAAGAAATGAATGATTATCTATATTATCTTTATGAAAACATTGGGGAATATATCAAAGAGGACATTATAAATATAGCTAAAGAGATTCAACATTGTATATATGAAAGAAGAAAAAGCTTTGCTCCTATTCCAGATATTTTATATAAACTTAATAGGAAGAAGTACCAAAGTTTTTCTAACTATTATATTTTGGATTTAAAGAAAAAATTGCAAAAATGATTTTACGATATTTAATTTTACATTGATCATGATGGGTCCTTCCGGGGTAATCTCAAATGATTACTTTGAAATTATTTCAGAATCTACAGGTCTGGCAGCTTATATTTATAAACTTGGTATAACGAATTACTGTAATAAATTGCAAAATTGGAAGAGGGATTCTCAGGAGAATAGATTGCCTGAAGTACGAAAATATGCTCCATTATTTGATAAAAAGTAACATTGGATTTTAGTTTTGTGGCAAACACTACTACATCCATATATCTGCGATTACCAATCAAGTCATGTGGAGTGCGTAGCGTTGATGTCGAGCGTGTATGAATAAGAAGAGTTGAAGTGTTGATAAAATAAGGTTTGTAGGGTTTTGCTTGAGTTTAATTTTCATGGATAAACGGGTGGAACCCTTTTTGTTATTGGCTTTAGAAAGCCTGGAATTTAGGGTTGAGTTGACAGAATGGATTTTGGATAGGGGAGTTGACAGGATAGATAAAAGTAAAAAGACGTGTTATATTTAGACTAATTAACATATCGGAAAACGCATTATTTATGATTAGTCTAAACGTAATTATCGGAGGATAAGAAAATGTCTGAAAACCGAAGTGTCCATTTCATTCCACCAAGACCTGTACAACGTGAAAATCGAGTAGGAATATATTGTCGAGTCAGCTCAAACAACATGGAACAATTAAATAGTCTAACAAACCAAGTTTCAGCTCTTACGCGATTAATAGCCGCGACACCAAATTGGTTACTTGTTGATACGTATATAGATATTGCTTCAGGAAAGACAGGATCGAAACGGAAAGAATTTATGCGTATACTAGAGGATTGTCAGTCAAAAAACTTGGAGATTATTATAACTAAAAATATTAGTCGATTCGGTCGTGACACGGTTGAAGTGCTAGAGTCACTTAATAAGCTGCGAGAACATGGAGTTCGTGTGATTTTTGAACAAGAGGGACTTGATACAGCTGATACAGATAGTGAATTGATGATTTCAATTATCGAATCTATTGTACAAGCAGAAAACGAATCTCGCAGTGAAAATATTAAATGGGGTTATAGACGTCACGCAGCACAGGGCACATCAAAACTATATAATCGATAATGTTATGGTTATGGGAATCATACAGACGGAGAACTAATCATTAAGAAAATCGAAGCTAAAAATGTCTGATTAATTTTTGAACTGTATTTACGCGGGCTTAGCATTATTGGTATAAAGAGGGAGTTAGAAAAACGAGGAATTAAAACACCAAACGGAAAAGAAAAATGGAGCAAAAGAACGATTGATGTCATGCTGAGCAATGAAAAATATATTGGTGTAGTTAGACTACTGAGTGCCGGGGAACATCAAGAACATTACGTGTCTGAAAACAATCATCCAGCAATTATTTCAAAGGAGCAATTTGAAGCGGTGCAGATGGAGAAGAAGAAGCGAAGTAATGTTGTGAAAGGAGAAGTGGAACAAAACGAAAGGATTCAAAATATAGTTCAAAGAATAGGAATAGGTGACAGATTTGAGAATATTAGAATGGAATATCAATCATCGATTAGGACGATCTAAATCCAATATGCCAGAATGGGTTGCCGATGTGATTAGAGGAAAAGATGCAGATATAGTAATATTAACAGAATGCTGCAATAGGATACTTAATTGGGAAACAGAGAAAAATAAAGCATTTGCTCCAAATAAATATTTAGTATTTACGAGTAATAATAATCAGGGAAACCAAAATGACGTGACTATTGCAATCAAAAAAGAGAAAATTGAAGTATTATACTCAAAATCCTTTTTCTCAAAAGGGCATAAAGTACCCGATCACTTGCAATTGAAATGTAGATGGAAGGAAAATGAGCAGGAGTTCACAGTGGTTGGCATGAGAATTCATGCAATGATATCAGATGAACAAAAATATAAACAGTTTGATATGGTAATAAATGACCTAAAGGAAGAAAAGGTAGTAATAATTGGAGGGGATTTTAATAATAATCGCCGTAGTTATTGTAAAAAGGATAAGTGGAATTTGAAGGGAATAGATGAATATTTAGATGGAGAGTATATTAGGATAACCCCAGAAGGATCCAGTATCTATCGAGATGTTGATACAGAGGATGATTACTGTTTTGCGGAGGATCATTTTTTTGTAAAAGGAATAAAAAATATTGATGTTAAGCCATATGATAGGAATTTTGTTGATAGAGATAAAGGTATTTATAAATGGGGTTCAGACTTTCAAGCAAAAGATGGATGGGAAAAACCAGAAAATAAAATACCAGATCCTTACCCAGATCATGCTATTTTAGAAGCAGAGTTTATAGTGTAAAGATAATAGCCTAATCAAAGTATAGTATGTTGACTTGACAGAAATGATGGCAAGTAAAATAGGTGCAAGTGTTATTCATGCTATGCAACGATGTGTAGAATAGCCTAAGTACATCATGTTGAGTGTGTAGCATTGATGTCTAGGGATATGTAGCCCCAAAAACTAGTTTAATTCAGGTGATAGTCATTAGTTTGGTTGCTATGCTTACTGCAATTGGGTTTGGAATTATCATTTCTAATATGGTTTCGAAACGGATTCGAATTGTTATGGAAAGAATGAATTTAATTGCAGATGGAGATTTATCAAATAAACCATTGGAAGTTAAGTCTAAGGATGAAGTTGGACAACTGGTTAATGCCATGAATGAAATGGGCAGAAAGATGAGGGAATTACTGCTACAAATCAATCATGTTTCAGAAACGGTAAGTAGCCACAGTGAAGAGTTATCACAATCGTCTAATGAAGTCACGGCTGGAACAGGACAAATAGCAACTACAATGCAAGAATTGGCAACCGGATCAGAAATACAAGCTCATCATGCTACTGAAATATCTGCTAAGATGACTGCTTTTGTCACAAAAGTTGGTGAAGCGAATCAACAGGGAGAACTTGTTCGAGATACTTCAAAACATGTATTGGAAATGACCAATTTAGGTAGTCAGTTAATGAATGGTTCCACAAAACAAATGGTTGCTATTGATGGTATTGTAAGTGAAACAGTTAATAAGGTGGAGGATTTAAACCATGAATCCCAACAAATTTCAAAATTAGTTACGGTTATTAAAGAAATTGCGGATCAGACGAATTTATTGGCTTTAAATGCGGCAATTGAAGCAGCTAGGGCTGGAGAACATGGGAAAGGTTTTTCTGTAGTAGCAGAAGAAGTTCGAAAATTGGCCGAACAAACCGCCACATCTGTTACTGAGATAACGGATATTGTAAGTCATATTCAAATGGGGTTCGGTCTAGTAACAGAATCATTACAAAATGGTTATAAAGAAGTGGAGAAAGGAACAACCCAAATTGAAACAACAGGTAAAACATTTAATGATATTACCTTAGCGGTAGATGAAATGATCGATAACATAGGAATGATTTCTTCAAATCTTTCGGATATTGCCCGTTCAAGTGAACAGATGAATGAGTCGATACAAGAGATTACGGCCATATCAGAAGAGTCAGCCGCAGGTATTGAAGAAACCTCTGCAACTGTTCAGCAAGCCAATAGTTCGATGCAGGAAGTTGAAGCTAGTGCCTATGAATTGGCTCAACTAGCTGAAAAGTTAACGACGTTAATGCAGAATTTCAAATTATAAAAAAACTCGGGGTACTCTAGCTAAATACCATAGGCAGTTTCGCAGATTAATTTAGTTCATCTAACTACGTCATAAACTGCTAGAGTGGAGAAATTAGGTGAAAAGTCAAACCAAATTCATCAAATTATTAATTTAATTACAGAAAATATCAGAGTAAACCAATTTACTAGCTCTTAATGCCTCAGTGAATTTTGTCGAAATTTGTAATAGAGTTTTTAAATGAAGAGTGAAAGGGTAACTAATCCTATCAGGTTATTTCTACAGTCAATAGAAATAGCAATTATATAGTACTGATGGGGTTTTGATTTTATGATTTAGGGTTGAATTTTATACTTTTTACCTCTAAGAATCTACAAAACATGTTTCCTATGTTTACCCTTTCCATAATCTGGTTCTATTTTCAATTATCTTGAAAAACTTTAATAAATATACCTGAACCTAAAATATTCATAGCTACAAGCTAGTTACAACCATTGTTTACCACTACATGTTTAATAAGAAGAAAGTGTTTTTTACCTTTAAAGGAAAGGTTGATATTACAGTAGAAGAATAGGATGACAATCTTATGTGGCAGTAACTAATGTAGCTGCCCTATTATCGTAAAAAGGTAATAATACGAAATTTAAGCAACATTGTTGATGAAAAAAGTCACAAATGTTGTATATAACATAAGACTCACGGTTGAGGTGAATCCATTCCGCACCCATGGGTCTTATCTTTTTCTAGGTTATCTACTTTTATAAGCTTTCTATTTTAAAAGCATTAATACTTGAACCATACCAGTACAGTTTAGCACCCGAATGACAGGTTTCTGGTTCAATAGTCTTGAGCTTTAGATTGTACTAGATGAGGCTCTAATAGTTAATTTTCCAAATACTTCATCCGCAGTATGCTTAATGTTCAAGACAGACCAAGCATCAAACTGAGTTGGTTTAGGGTTGATTTGAACTAATTTAGCATTTTTTTGCATCTGATGGAAGTAGCTGCCATAGGCTCCTTTTGCCCCAATGACAATGACTAACCCTGCATTACGCATCCATCTTTCAGCTTGAGCATAGGCGACTTCATTTAATCCAATACTGGAATATACCGGAAACGAAACGATGACGCCACCACATTCATCACATCTTGGGGCATGACATTGATTCCAAATTTCGACATCATCGAAATGCGGCATTGCTATAATTTGCCCGATGATGCCCGAGATGAGATAATTAGATTCAAAATGAAGATATTAGCAGGGAGAAAAAGGCATAACTCAGCAAGAGATGCAGCTTTTGATTTCGATAAAAGGAGTATATTTATATGGTAAATAATATCATTCAATTGGTAGCAGAGAAAATATCTTCCCTACCTTATATAGAAGGTATTGTTTTAGGTGGTTCACGTGCAAGGGGCACCCATACAAGAGCTGAACCTATGGAATGAATGGAAAGGATAAATATTTATTAATTATGAATGAAAGAAGCTTGTGCAATCACAAGTTTCCACATATTAAATATATTTTTACCATTATTAAAAATTTGTAGGTAGATGACATTCTACCAATTATCTGTTAACCAGACCATTCAATAAAATTTGGATTCGATCAGTTAACATTTGTTTTTGTTCCGGACTCCAATCCATTTCCATGATTGTTTCTTTCATGGTGTCCATCCATAGCTGACCGCTTTCTTTTGTCACTTGGAATGAGTGGGCGTGTTGAACTTTTTCAAGATTTTCCGTCTGTGAATTTTCATTGGCCAGTTTCATCAAAAAGACTCGCTGTCTTTCTTTTAAATGTTCAATATCGACGCCTCTTTCAGCAAACATGTTAGAAAAGTAATCGATTTTGGTTAACTTATCATAAAAACGTTCCACTAATTCATTAATCATTGCTTGTTGAATAGCTTCACTCATCTGAAAGTCCCCTTTAGTCATTCTAATATTTTCATCATCAGTATACCAAAAAACAGATCTTTAATCTTGATTGTTCACAACACTGTAAAAAAACGGTATGACAAAAATATGAACAAATAATTTCATAGTGGTATAAAGCAAAGACATAGGTTTTAAAGTAAAAATAATGTCCCTATTGACACGAAAATGACGAGACTTGCCGGTAATAATTGGAGTATTGATATGGTTAATGGCTTTATTTTCACAAAATCTAATGGATTATTTACCGGGGTGAATAGATAATCAGCAATTCGATTATTTTTATTCAATTGGATTTCTGGTACATCAACCGTAAAATTATCCAACTGTTCTCTTAATTTATCGGAGAAAAGATCTTCCTTTTTCAATTTTCTTCCACCTCCAGTAACCTTTTGAGTTTTTTGATGGCAGAATGGAGTCTCGATTTAACCGTGCCTACGGGGATTTGCAAAACATCAGCGACACTTGCTTGATCTAAGTCATGATAATAGGTTAACAAAATGACAGCCCGCTGCTGTTCTGACAATTGCTGAATTGCCCACTGAACGGTCAGCTTTTCTTCGGTTGAAACCTCTTTAATCATCGGATCATTGTAAAGAAATGGTATAAGCCTTTGCCATTTTTCACGTCGTTGTAACTTGTTAATCA
>Ga0207747_1002441_pt1 | contig 10277 bp, 11 predicted proteins | sample HigsolmetaGSP11D_FD_184839 | JGI IMG/M metagenome (GOLD analysis project Ga0207747, IMG submission 184839) | High solid enriched microbial communities from the Joint BioEnergy Institute, USA - SP1-1-D (SPAdes) | ecosystem: Engineered > Bioreactor > SSF (Solid state fermentation) > Aerobic >... | reverse complement strand
CACAATTACTGTAGTGGGACTTGGGGTGACTGGCAAGTCTTTTTTTGTTTATGCACAAAAATTTAGTGCAGGACTCTGCATTTTTCCTTTGCAAAGCTCTGCACTTTTATTTTGCCATACACACCCCTTCCGCAACAAATGTTCCGGAACCTTGCCTCGCTTCAATATATCCTTCCGCTAATAATTGCTCGTATGCTTCGATGACGACATTTCGGGATATTCCTAAATGGGATGCCAACTCCCTGGTAGGGGGAAGTTTTTCACCAGCCATAAGCTCCCCATCCAATATGCGGATGCGAATTTGCTCATCTACTTGCCGAATTAATGGGATATCCATTGTTCGGTCGATTTCCAACCAAATCATAGCGATTCACCCTTATAAATTGGTACTATAAAAGTCCTTTAAAAATGGCTCTTATAAAAACCATTTTAGCATGGTAAATTATGAAAGAAAACGTGAAATTACACATATTGGAAATTACAGTCTGCTTATAACAAATCAATGATTTGGAGGAATTCGAATGGAAATGAAATGTGTCATGGTGATTGATGCAAATTTGCCAACAGGATTAATTGCCAATACAGCTGCCGTACTTGCGCTTACATTAGGAAAGGAAATTGAAGGGATTATAGGGCCAAATGTGATAGATGGAAGTGGCCAAAAACATAGAGGAATTACGACGACTCCGATTCCCATATTAAAGGGGGATGCTGTGACAATGAAAGAATTAAGAGAAAAGGTAGGTAACGATGAATTTTCGGATTTACTTATAGTTGATTTCAGCAATGCAGCACAATCAACTAAAAATTATGAGGAATATACCGAAAAAATCGCATCTTGTACAGCCAATGATCTTGAATATTTAGGGATAGCTTTATATGGGGACAAGAAAAAGGTAAATAAACTGACTGGAAGTATGGGGCTTTTAAGATAAGGGGGGAATTTTTTGAATTTAAAAAGAGATTTAGGTTGGAAAGAGGCCACTGCTCTAGGGATTGGGGCGATGGTTGGTGCGGGGATTTTCATTCTTAGCGGTGTAGCTATTGGGAAGGCAGGGACGGCTGTTTTACTTAGCTTCGTTATTGCGGCTATTTTGGAAATCTTGCTTGGATTTTGTTATGCCGAATTAGCCTCGAGATATCCTAGGGCAGGGGGAGCTTATGAATATGTTAGTCAAACTATGGGGCCATTTGTCGGAACATTAATTGGCTGGTCGTATTGGGGGGCATGGCTTGCAGCGAGTAGTTTCGTCTCACAAGGTTTTGGCAATTATCTTCATTCTTTAACAGGTGCGCCTCCCTTGTTAAGCGCGGTCCTTCTTCTTGTTGTTTTGGGGCTATTCAATATGTTAGGTATCAAGTTTAGCGGTGGCGTTCAAGTAGGCATAGTCATTGTTGAAATCATCGTCCTCATATTATTTTTTGTTTTAGGATTTGGCCATGTAGATTATTCTTTTTATAGTCCGTTTGCTCCGAATGGAATGGAAGGAATATTGGCTGCTGCATTAGTTGGCTTTCTATCCATGGTTGGATGGGATGTTATAGTGGATGCTGGAGAGGAAATGAAAAATCCAAGTAAGACGATTCCTAGGGGGATTTTATCTTCTATTATCATTGTCCTTGTATTATATTGCGGTCTATTATTCATTTCGATTGGGGTTGTTCCGTGGCAAGAACTAGGGATATCAAATGTTCCTGTTGCTTTTGCCAGTCAACAGTTTTTAGGGGATTTTGGCCCGACGTTAGTAAGTATCATCATTGTTATTTCATTACCGGCAACAGCGAATGCCTTTATCATCTCGATTTCAAGAACCGCTTTTGCCATGGGGAGAAGGGGATTCTTGCCTAAAAAAATTGGCACGATTCATTCCCGATTTCAAACCCCCGTTTGGGCCATAATACTAGGGGTCAGTATTCAGATTCTATTTACACTCATTAGATCCATTAATATTGCTGTGAATGCAACAGGATTTTTATATCTTATAACGTTTATTTTTACCATAATGGCGCTATTTATTTCCAGAAGAAAAGAAAGAAAATCTCAATTCTCCGTCCCTTTTTATCCATTATTGCCGGTTGCCGCTTTCATCATCAGTATTTGCTTATTAATTCCAGTAGGGAAATCAGGGTTTATTTCAGGATTCATTTGGCTAATGATTGGGGTTGGAATCTATTTCATTCGTTCCAAATCAATTAAAGTACATTTATTAGATTCGGTATAAATTTATTTTCTATGGGGAGTCGGGTAGAAAGTAGCCTCCTTTGGGACATATTTGAACTGGGGGGATTATCGATGTCCTCTCTGGAAGATGGAACACAACTAATTATTCTGAATATTCTTGGTATAAAAACTTTTTGTATGAGAAGAAAATTTACATTAAAACACTTGCATTATAACGAAATACCGAATATTATTAATTTCGTTGTGTTGAATGTTCGTATTTAGGGGGCTGAACTTTTTGTTTCGATTAAAAGAAAATAATACGACTGTTAAAACTGAAATATTTGCAGGTTTAACGACTTTTTTAACAATGGTATATATTGTCATCGTTAACCCTTCCATTCTATCAATTGCAGGTGTGCCAAGTGAACAAGTATTCACGGCAACAATTATCGCTTCAGTATTTGGGACATTATGGTTGGCGCTATTTGCGAATTATCCAATTGCAATGGCTCCTGGTATGGGGTTGAACGCATTTTTTACGTTTACGGTTGTCCAAGCTTCTAAAGGTGAAATTGATTATATGACAGCATTTTCTGCTGTATTTGTGGCTGGTATTATTTTCTTTATTATTAGCTTAACGCCTTTACGACAAATGCTGGTTAAAGCAATACCCAATAATTTAAAATTAGCGATTACTGCTGGTATCGGTTTATTCATTGCTTTCATTGGTATGCGATCAGCAGGTATCGTGACAGATGACGAATCGAACTTAGTGAAATTAGGAGATTTATCAAGCCCTATGGTTTGGATAACCATCGTAGGGGTTCTTGTTACGGCAATCTTCATGATGTACCGGGTTTTTGGTGCCATTTTTTGGGGAATGGTTGTCACAGCCATCATATCTGCGTTGACAGGCAATTTAACCTTTGATGGGGTTATGGCGATGCCAACATTACCAGAAGGCATTTTAGTATGGAATCCAATTGAAGCCTTTGGGGATGTCATTAAATATGGCTTATACGGAACAATATTTTCATTCATTTTAGTTACATTATTTGACACGACAGGTACCATGGTCGGCGTTGCCAAACAAGCAGGGATTTTAAAGAATGATCAATTGCCGCGAGCCCGTCAAGCATTCCTTGGCGATTCTTTGGCAACCATCATCGGTTCGATGTTTGGTACAAGCCCAACCACAGCATATATAGAATCTTCTTCTGGTGTAGCGGTAGGTGGGCGGACTGGTTTAACGTCGTTAGTAGTTGCAGTGCTTTTTCTAATTACGTTATTCTTCTCGCCATTAGCAGCTACATTAGCAAGTGTACCTGCTATTACTTCTCCTGCCTTAATTATTGTAGGTAGTTTAATGATTGGTGTTGTTCGCCATATCGAATGGGATAAAGTAGAAGAAGCATTTCCAGCATTTTTAGTGATTTTAATCATGCCATTAACGTCCAGTATTTCAGATGGTATTGCATTCGGGTTTATTTCTTACCCATTATTTAAGTTACTGAAAGGTAAGGGTAAAGAGGTTCATCCATTACTTTACTTCTTTGCGATTTTATTCATTATCCTGTTAGTGATTATGTCTCACTAAAAATGAAAAGCCTCTCATTTCGCGAAAGGCCTATTTTATTGGTGTGAAAGAATGAAGGGCAAATTTTGTTGTTGAGTGGCTTTCACTTGGTAAAATGATTTAAAATGATTGCCAAGTTGTTTGAAATAAAAAGCTTTTAATACTCTGGAAGGAGAGGGCTTTTAAAATGATAAATTTTTAGAAAGATGATAAACCATTAAATTAATGAGAATTTCCTATTAGATGTTCAGGAATATAACAAACGGGTGATCAATTAAATTCAATAGGCTAAACTGCAAGAGGAAAACAATGTTTTAGTATGAATTAGTTTCTTAGTTGTAGACAAAAATTTAAAAGTTAGAATAAAGTTTTTTGTTGTAAACGAATCAAAATAAGCATGGATGCAATAAAAAATTTCTGATCATGCTTTAACTAAAATATGGAGATTGATGAAGATGCAAAATAATCAAATATCATTAACAAAATCAATGATTTTCTTTCTAATTCCTGTTGCGTTTTCAAGCGTAATACAATCGTTAGGACAAATCATTTCAACAATAATAGTTGGACAAACTTTAGGTGAAGAATCCCTAGCAGCTATATCAGCATTCTTTCCTCTATTGTTCCTATTAATATCTTTTGCGATAGGCGTTGGGTCTGGGAGTTCGATATTAGTAGGTCAGGCATTTGGTGCTAAAAATATAGCGAAGCTAAAGGAAGTTGTTGGGGTTACTATTGGATTAACACTATTAATATCTGTAGTAGTTGCATTCGTTGGTGGCTTTTTCACAGAGGGTATTTTGAAATTAATGGGTACACCAGAAAATATTTTAGAAGAAAGTGCAAGCTACGCAAAAATATTATTTGTTACATTACCAATTATGTTTTTATATATGTGTTATACAACATTTATTCGTGGTACAGGAGATTCAAAAACACCTTTAATCTTCTTAATTGTAAGTATTATTGTCAATGTTGTATTGTTACCAATACTAATGTTTGGTTGGTTAGGGTTACCTGCATTGGGATTAGATGGTGCAGCTTATGCCTTTGTACTTTCAAACTTAATAACATTTATATTACTACTGCTATGCTTATCAAAAACTGGTCATATCATTAAATTAGATAAAGAAACAATCAAAAATATTCGAATTAAAGAGGACTTAGTAAAGAGTTTACTTAAACTAGCGATCCCTTCTAGTATTAGTATGATTGCAATTTCTATGGCAGGGATAGCAGTAATATACTTTGTTAATCGATATGGTTCAAATGCGACTGCAGCGTATGGAATTGTGAATCAAATTGCAAGCTATGTTCAAATTCCTGGTATGTCAGTTTCAATCGCAATATCAGTGTTTGTAGCGCAAGCCATAGGAGCGGGGAAGCAAGAAAGCATAGAGAAAATTACCAAATTGGGGTTAAAGTTAAGTTATCTATTTGGAGGAATTCTAGTAATTGTTGTCTATTTATTTGCTGAACCTATCTTAAGAGTATTCTTAACAAGTCCAGAAACAATTGCTCTGGCAAAAGGCTTAATGTTTATTTCTTTTTGGAGTTATTTATTATTAGCTCATGTTCAAGTAATCTCTGCGACAATGCGTGCAACAGGGACAGTACTATGGCCAACTGTTATTTTAATCTCAACAATTTGGCTTATAGAAGTTCCGTCTGCATATTTATTATCAACTCATACTTCACTTGGTATTTTTGGAATATGGCTAGCTTATCCGATATCATTCGCTGTGAATTTAATTCTGCAATATTTGTACTATAAACTTGTTTGGAAAAAGAAAACAATCACAGCTTTAGTATCTAGTGATCATTAGAATTTTCAAAGAGTTCTTCAAGAAGTATAAAAAATAGTTGCCATAATTTTACTTAACTAAAATAGTACAAGTGATGATAAAAAAGGAATAGAGGCAGATATAGTCTCCAAAAGTGTAGATTATATCTGCCTCTTTGTATTGATGAATTAAAATATTAAGCTAGAAACATCCTTTAACTCTCTTCAACGTTTATAACGAGTTCCTCAAATAATTTATCATTAAAATATATTTTTAATTTCCATAATCCACTTGTAGGGAACATCATATTAGATGGAATATGGGAATCTGCACCGTTATGTGGGCTAATGGAAACATCAGAATATTGCCATACTGCATTATTGCCAAATAACAAAACAGGATGTTCTTTTCCGTCTTCATCAACACCAACTACTTTAAAATCACCGCTGATTTTATCTTCCTCTCCCCAGAAATGCCACATATATTTATCCGGTTGATTCGCAATAAACTTTGTTGCGACTGCTTCACCTTCGTTACCCGAACCGACCAAAATTCCCACCTTACCTTCTTTCCCAATCAATACATACTCACCCTTTATTCCGTCATGAAAAGTCACGGGTAATGTAAAAGTAGGGCTTGCCTCTAACTTTTTGTTTTCATCAAAATTTTTACAGCCGACAAGAGTCATTAACAATAGTACAGAAATCAACATAATGATTTTGTTCCTCATATATCTCTCCCTTTATTAGCTTGAAATAAACGACATTTTATATTACTTTCAACATTTTTACTAATATTCCTTCTTATTTAATCAGTCGGATGCCGAATGCCAAGCCTCTTAGAGCGGAAAATAAATAAAAGATTTTCATTAGCCTCTTCTTTCCGTCAAGTACTCCCAAAAAACAAAAAAGGCCTAAGGGGATTTAGGGCCCCTTAAGCCTTTTTTCCACTAAGCCCTACAGCTTTGCTTGTTTTATCCATTTATTGACTTGTTCATCCGTACCGTAAACAAAATGATTTGGCAATGGCTCATGCATTTTAGCTGTATCCGGTGTTTCTTCATGGACATAAGGAATTCGTTTCCGTTTTCTTTCCAAAATCGGATCTGGAAGAGGAACAGCGGATAATAAAGATTTTGTATATGGATGAATTGGGTTGTTGTAAATTTCGTCTGCATCGCCCAACTCCATAATTTTTCCCCGATACATCACCGCAATCCGATCGCTGATGTATTTAACCATGGACAAGTCATGGGCAATAAATAAGTACGTTAAATTTCGTTCTTTTTGAAGTTCTTTTAGCAAATTGACCACTTGCGCTTGAATGGAAACGTCGAGCGCGGAAATCGGCTCATCGGCGATAATGAAGCTTGGATCTAAACTTAACGCTCTAGCAATTCCGATTCGTTGTCTTTGGCCACCGGAAAATTCATGTGGATATCGTGTCATATGTTCACGATTTAAGCCAACTGCTTCCAATAAAGAAATAATCTTTTCTTGACGTTCTGCTTTGTTTTTATATAGGCCGTGGATATCAAATCCTTCGCTGATGATTTCACCAGCTGTCATCCGCGGGTTCAATGAAGCATATGGATCTTGGAAAATCATTTGCATTTCCCGTTTGAATTGTTTTTTCTCTTTTTTCGATTTCATATGATGAACATTTTTTCCTTTGAAAATCACTTCGCCGCCGGTAATGTTATAAAGACCGATAATGGAGCGGCCCGTAGTAGATTTACCGCAGCCAGATTCACCAACGAGACCTAATGTTTCCCCTTCAAAAATATGGAAACTGATGCCGTCAACAGCTTTTATCGGATGGGAAGGAGAGCCGAAATATTGAGTTAAGTTTTTTACTTCCAAAATTTTATTTTCTTTATTCACCTAATTCAGCCTCCTTCTTATATCTTTCCATTCTTCTTACAATTGGTTCCGGAATGTCGATTTTCGGTGCATTTTCATGCAATAGCCATGTTTTAGCATAATGTGTATCGGACACTTTAAACATTGGCGGTTCTTTTTCAAAATCAATGGTTAATGCATACTGGTTTCTCGGTGCAAAAGCATCCCCTTTTGGCGGATTGATTAAATTTGGAGGAGAGCCCGGGATAGCATATAATTTTTCGCTGCTTTTGTTATTTAAATCCGGCATGGAACCAAGCAGTCCCCAAGTGTATGGATGTTTTGGATTGTAGAAAATATCGTTGACCGTTCCGTATTCTACAATTTGGCCAGCGTACATGACCGCAACACGATCGGCGACATTTGCTACAACCCCTAAATCATGGGTAATAAAAATAATGGATGTTTTGCGTTTCTTTTGAAGTTCCTTTAACAATTCCAAAATTTGCGCTTGGATGGTTACGTCAAGGGCCGTTGTTGGTTCATCGGCAATTAATAGTTTCGGATCAGCCGCAAGTGCAATGGCGATCACGACACGTTGACGCATTCCGCCACTGAATTCATGGGGAAATTGGTTGAACCGTTTTTCCGGCATTGGAATACCGACTTGACGAAGCAATTCAATCGCTCTTTCTTTTGCTTCATGTTTTGAAACTTTTTTATGTTTTAAAATCACTTCCATAATTTGTTTTCCCACACGGATGGTTGGGTTCAAAGCGGTCATTGGATCTTGGAAAATCATCGCAATCTCATTGCCGCGAATTTTGGACATTTCTTTATCTGAAAGGGGAATTAAATCTTTTCCATCAAATAAAATTTGTCCATCGGCGTAAATTCCTGGTGGTTGGGGAATCAATTTCATAATAGCATTGGATGTCACACTTTTTCCTGAACCAGATTCGCCGACGATGGCTAAAGTTTCTCCTTCATATAATGTAAAATCAACGCCCCGTACTGCTTGGACAAGCCCTGCGTATGTTTTAAAGTTGATTTTTAAATTTTTTACTTCCAATAATGGTTTATTCATGTTTCCACCCCTTTCTACTTCCGTAATTTTGGATCAAGTGCATCCCGTAAACCGTCACCAACGGCATTAAATGCAAAAATTGTTAAGGAAATGAATAGCGCAGGGAAGAATAAACGCCAAGGAGCTACACGTAAACCACCCATACCTTCAGATGCCATTGTTCCCCAGCTGGCAATTGGTTGGTTTACCCCTAACCCTAAAAAGCTTAAGAAAGATTCAGTAAAGATTGCACTTGGAATTGTTAATGTCATCGTAACAAGAATTGCCCCTAATGCATTCGGGATAATATGGCGGATAATTAAATGCCAATTGCCTGCACCAAGGGTTCTTGATGCCAATACAAATTCGCGGTTTTTAATGGATAATACTTCACCGCGGACAATCCGTGCCATGTTTACCCAACCGGTAATCGATAAAGCGATAATCATTGGAAGAAGTCCTTGTTCCATGACAACAAGTAAGATAATTACTACTAAAAGGTAAGGAATAGCAGATAAAATATCAACAATCCGCATCATAATATCATCTACACGTCCACCAATAAGTCCGGAAATGCTTCCCCATAAAACGCCAATGATTAAATCAATAATGGCAGCCGTGATACCGATAAATAATGAAATGCGGGCACCAAACCATACACGAACAAAAATATCCCGTCCTAAATCATCTGTTCCAAACCAATGTTCCTTGGAAGGAGCTTTATTATAAATGCCTAATTGATCCCGGTAGCTATACTGCGACATTTCGGGCACAAAGATTGCAAGCAGCGCTATAATAATCAAAATAATAACGCCTGAAACCGCTAATTTATTTTGTCTGAATCGGAGGAAGACTTCTTTCCAGAAGGATACAGATTTTTTTGTCATTTGTTCGGTTTCATTCAAGCGTGGGCCTACTACATTGAACATTTCTGGAGTTAAATTGTCATACGTTTCATGTTGTTTTGTCATTATTTTTTTGTTCCTCCTTTCAGCTTAATGCGTGGGTCAATGATTGTGTATAAAATGTCTACAATCAACACGGCAAACATTAAAATAATTGCATAGAATACCGTTGTTCCCATGATTACAGTATAATCACGGTTTGTGATGCTTTGAACGAAATGTCTACCTAATCCAGGAATGGCAAAAATTTGCTCTATTACAAAACTTCCTGTTACAACACCGGCTGTTAAAGGTCCTAAATAAGTAATAACCGGCATTAACGCATTGCGCAAAGTATGCTTAAAGGTGATTGTCCATTTGCCAAGTCCTTTGGCACGAGCTAATTTTACATATTCACTATTGTTTTCTTCCAACATACTGGAACGAACTAATTTTGCAATATACCCTGCATGAGTTAAGGCAATGGCTAGTGCTGGCAAGACTGTGTACTTAAAGCCATTCCAACCGGCTACAGGGAATAAACCTAATTTGAAGGATATAAAATACTGCATTAATCCAGCCATAACGAATGAGGGGATGGAAATACCTAAAACGGCGATGGTCGTGGCAAGGTAATCGACAAAGCGGTTATGATAAAGGGCCGCAATGATACCAAGCAATACGCCTAAACCAACTGATAAAAACATAGCTTCAAGTCCAAGGGATAATGAAACCGGGAAACCATCGGCAATAATATCGTTTGTGGAGCGGTTTTTATATTTCATGGACTCGCCAAAGTCGAAGGTCAACGTATTGAGTAAATAATCCTTATATTGAATATACCAAGAGGCTGGGACATAAACAAAAAATTAAAGGGGCAGTTGAAAGGGTTTTGATAAAAAAATGATATGACTTAAAATTGATTGGAGTGACGGGGCGACTCCTGCGGGAACAGCCCGTGT
>Ga0207747_1002438_pt1 | contig 10287 bp, 8 predicted proteins | sample HigsolmetaGSP11D_FD_184839 | JGI IMG/M metagenome (GOLD analysis project Ga0207747, IMG submission 184839) | High solid enriched microbial communities from the Joint BioEnergy Institute, USA - SP1-1-D (SPAdes) | ecosystem: Engineered > Bioreactor > SSF (Solid state fermentation) > Aerobic >... | reverse complement strand
GCCAAAGAGCTAGGTAAAAACAACAAATGGGGTGGGAAGATACCGGTTAATTTGAAACTTCCCCTCCGAGATGGAGATGAAGAACGACCCGATGATGAAGCCTATGCTGATCATTATTTCATCAATGCTACCAGCCAAACCAAACCTGGCATTGCGAAGCCAATCGGAAAAGGACCGGATGGTAAAACCAAGTTTGAAGAAATCACGGATAGCACTGAGGTTTATTCCGGCTGTTATGCCCGTGTAAGCATTAACTTGTATCCATTTAACGCCAATGGAAATAGAGGCATCGCTGCCGGTTTAAACAACATTGTGAAGGTCCAGGATGGAGAGCCGCTTGGCGGCCGAGCTAAGGTTGAAGATGAATTTGCGAATGTGGAATTTGATGATGTCTTAGACGATGACTTCTTAAACTAAAAACAAGAGGGGGATCATCCCCCCTTACTAATGCAACACGGGAGGGAAAAACTTGGATCTCAATGAGTACCAAAAACTAGCCAGTAGAACGGCCAATCTAAAAGATGAAGCACTCACCAATTTCGCTCTAGGAATCGCCGGTGAAGCCGGGGAAGTAGCCGATATGGTGAAAAAGCATGTTTACCATGACCACCTATTAGACCGAGATGAACTGATCAAAGAACTTGGAGATGTTCTTTGGTATGTCTCCCAATTAGCCGCCTGGATGGGGATTGACATGGAAGAAGTTGCCCAAAGAAACATTGAAAAGCTCCTGGCAAGATATCCAAACGGATTCAGCAAAGAAGCCAGCCGGAGTCGAGTGATATGACCATCTTACAGATCGACATTGAGACCTATTCCAGCATCAATCTGGTTAAATGCGGCGTATACCGCTACGTTGAAGCCCCAGACTTTGAAATCCTGCTCTTTGCTTACGCCTACGATGATGAGCCTGTTCAGGTTGTAGACCTGACAGCGTTTGAAGAATTACCTGATCGCGTTATACAGGACCTAACAAATCCTGCCGTTATTAAAACTGCATTCAATGCCAACTTTGAAAGAACATGTATTTCAAAACATTTCAGCATTTATTGCGATCCGCTTCAATGGCGGTGTACACAAGTATGGGCTATGGCTTTAGGATTTCCTGGCACACTGGAAAAAGTGGCCGAAGTATTGAATCTTGAAGCAAAAAAAGACATTAGAGGGAAAAATCTGATCAAATATTTCTCCGTTCCATGCACTCCCACAAAATCAAACGGTGGCAGGACTCGAAACTACCCGCACCATGATCCAGAAAAATGGGAACAGTACAAAGAATACAACCTGCAGGATGTGATAGTGGAACGGGAGATTAGACGTAAACTTCAGCGCTTCCCGCTCCCTGATCATGAATGGGAGCTATGGGCCATAGACCAACGTATCAATGATCTGGGTGTCCGATTAGATCCGACACTGTTCAAAGCGGCCATTGAGTGTGACCGGCTTTATAAGGACCAGCTAATGAACGAGGCTAGAGAACTGACCAGGCTAGAAAACCCAAACAGCGACATTCAATTGAAGGAATGGCTAAGTGAAAAAGGCCTGGAAACTGAAAGTCTATCTAAAGAACATATGCCAGATCTGATTGACCAAGCACCAGATGACGATGTGCGCCGGGTATTGGAGATCCGGCAAGAGCTGGGAAAGACAAGCGTGGATAAATATAAGAAGATGGACGAGGTCATCTGTAAAGATCAGAGAGCCCGAGGACTTCTTCAATTCTGTGGTGCTAACCGGACCTGGCGCTGGGCAGGGAGACTAATTCAGGTGCAAAACCTTCCTCAGAACAAACTGGACGACTTGCAATTGGCTCGGGAAGTTCTCAGAAGAGGAGACTATGAGTTACTTGAAATTCTTTTTGGCTCTCCGCCTTTCGTTTTGAGCCAGCTCATCCGGACTGCTTTCATCCCATCATCAGGCTGCCGGTTCATCGTGTCGGACTTTTCTGCCATCGAGGCTCGGGTGATCGCCTGGTTGGCTAATGAAAAATGGGTTCTGAACGTATTCCGTGACCATGGCAAAATCTATGAGGCCACCGCAGCAAACATGTTCAAGGTGCCTATTGAGACGATTGCCAAAGGCCACAAAAACTACGAGCTACGGGCCAAAGGCAAGGTAGCCACACTGGCTTGCGGGTACCAAGGAGGACCAAGGGCATTGATTGCAATGGGGGCTTTAAAAAGCGGAATTCCGGAAGAAGAATTACCCGGCCTGGTCCAACAATGGCGGGACGCAAACCCGAACATTGTCAGGCTTTGGTATGACGCAGAGGAAGCGGCCATCAACGCCGTCAAACAAAAAACAACCGTGAAATTGGCCCACGGGGTCAAGTATCGATATGAAGCAGAGATCCTGTTCGCTGATCTGCCGAGTGGCCGGAGTCTGGCCTACATTCGACCGCGTATTGAGCCGGATCCGCAGTTTGGCAAAGACGGACTAGTCTATGACGGTATGGACCAAGTGAAGAAAAAATGGGCGAAGCAGAGGACCTACGGAGGGAAGCTAGTGGAAAACTTGGTCCAAGCCATTGCCAGGGATTGTCTAGCAGAAAGCCTAAGGCGCCTGAACACAGCCGGGTATGACATTGTCATGCACGTCCATGATGAGGTTGTGCTAGATGTACCGAAGAGGATTGGATCCATAGAAGAGGTCACTCAAATCATGAGCGAGCCAATTGAATGGGCACCGGGATTGCCACTGAATGCAGCCGGGTTTGAATGTGAATTCTACCATAAGGATTGATGAGCGATGCAAGACTACGAATCGTTTCTAACAAACAAACGAGCGATGATGCCATCTGTCGGCTTTCATGTTGATAGAGATTCCCTTCATCCCAGTCTGTTTGACTTCCAAAAAGATATCGTCCATTGGGCATTACGTCGAGGCCGGGCAGCTATCTTTGCCGGAACCGGTCTCGGAAAAACACGGATGCAGATTGAATGGGCGATGCATATCCATCAACACACCGGCGGAAATGTTTTAATCCTTGCCCCTCTGGCCGTAGCTCCTCAAACTATCCGAGAAGGCGCAGAGTTAGGGTACGAGATCACGATGTGCCGAAGCCAGGATGACGTCCAGGCAGGGTTGAACATCACCAACTATGAGATGTTCCATCATTTTGAGCCGGTCCTATTTGACGGTGTAGTGCTGGATGAAAGCTCTATCCTCAAATCTTTCACCGGGAAAATCCGGACAGAACTGATAGAGTCTTTTGTCTTCACACCTTACCGTCTGGCTTGCACAGCCACACCGGCGCCAAACGACTTCATGGAGCTAGGAAATCACTGTGAGTTTTTAGGTGTGATGAGCAGAACAGAAATGCTCTCCTCCTTCTTTGTCCATGACGGTGGTCGGACATCACAATGGAGGCTTAAAGGTCATGCAGAGGAAGAGTTCTGGCGATGGGTGGCTTCATGGGGTGTTGTCCTGGAAAAACCGTCTGACCTTGGATATGAAAACGACATGTACATCCTCCCTCCTTTGAACATCGAAGACATTGTAATTGAAGTAGAGGGAGAATTGGCCAAAACGCTCCGTGAGCGTCAAAAGGCCAGGAAGGAAACAGTGGAACAGAGGGTGGCCAAATGTGCGGAAATAGTCAATGCGACTGATAAACCATTTCTCGTATGGTGTGACCTGAACATCGAATCGGATATGCTGACGGCCGCCATTCCTGATGCCGTCCAGGTGAAGGGGAGCGACAAGCCGGTGTTCAAAGAACAAGCGATGTTCGATTTCTCCTCAGGCAAAATACGCGTATTGGTCACCAAACCATCCATCGCCGGATTCGGATTAAACTGGCAACACTGTGCGGACATGGCTTTCGTTGGGCTTTCAGATAGCTTTGAACAAATATTCCAAGCCATCCGAAGATGCTATCGATTCGGCCAAACCAAGCCCGTCAATGTGTACATGATCACCACGTCCAGAGAAGGGGTAGTTGCCGAAAACATCAAGAGAAAAGAGGGGGATTTCAGGAAAATGATCACAGAGATGGTCAAATATACCAAAGACATCACATCAACATCCATCCGGTCAACGGAGCGAGACGTGGTTGAGTACGAAGCAAATAAATCAATCATCCTTCCGAAATGGCTGAGAGGTGAGATGGTTGCAAGTTAAGGTGATTGACCAGGAGATTGAACCAGAATTTGCAATATATCACGGCGACTGTGTGGAAGTCACACGCGGTCTTCCGGACAATAGCATTCATTATTCTATCTTCTCGCCGCCTTTTGCGTCCCTCTACACATACAGCAACAGCGACCGGGACATGGGGAATTGCCGAGATAACGAAGAGTTCTTTACCCATTTTCAGTTCCTCATACGAGAGTTATACCGGGTTATCATGCCCGGACGCCTGATTAGCTTCCATTGCATGAATATACCAACCAGCAAAGCTCATCATGGTTATATCGGCATCCGGGATTTCCGAGGAGACTTGATACGGGCGTTCGAGGCAGAGGGATTTATCTATCATAGTGAAGTCTGTATCTGGAAAGATCCCGTTGTAGCACAGCAACGAACAAAGGCCCTTGGACTGCTCCACAAGCAACTTGTCAAGGACAGCTCTTTGAGCCGACAGGGAATCCCGGATTATCTGGTCACCATGCGAAAGCCTGGGGATAACCAGGAACCGATTGCAGGGATGCTAGCGGAATTCATCGGTAAAGGGCTGGACGTCAGCCGGGAAGCATATGAAAAGCACGCAGCCGAAATGAAGGCATCCGGAAAAGAGCCCTGGCCGTTTGAGATGTGGCGATCTGTATCCATTTGGCAGAAATACGCCAGCCCCGTGTGGATGGATATCAACCCAAGTGACACACTTCAATACAAATCAGCCCGGGAGGAAAAGGACGAAAAGCACATTGCCCCCTTGCAACTTGAAGTGATTGCCAGAGGTGTAGCTCTGTGGAGCAATCCAGGCGATATTGTGTTTTCTCCATTTGCTGGTATAGGTTCGGAAGGATATCAAGCAATAAAAATGGGTCGACGGTTCATCGGTGTTGAACTCAAAGAAAGCTATTTCAAAATTGCAGTAAACAACCTACGAATGGCGGTTGAGGAAACACTTGAAGAGAATTGGGACTACATTTTGAGTTGAGGAAGGATGAGCGGCATGGTTGAACTAGACGTCAGTTTTGGCAAGCACCGAGCTGATACCAACTGGAAGACTGAATATCTGACCTGGAATGAATTTGTAGACCGACTCCGCAAAGTACGCCGCACATCCGAAACCATGGTCGAGTACGATAGCATGAATAATATTTCCAAAGGAAAAGTGAAAGACGGGCCGGCTTTCATTGGCGGGTTCGTCCGTGGAGGCCGGAGAAAAAAGCAGAATATAGACTCCCGGAGCCTAATCACACTGGACGCAGATCATGCGGATGAGGATTTTATCTTTACGGTTGAGCTGGTGCTGGGTGGCCATGCTTATGTCATCTATTCCACCCACAGTCATAGGCCGCACAAGCCTAAATATCGCCTGATTGCACCGGCCAACCGGTCCATGAGCCCTGACGAGTATGCAGCATTTAGCCGAAAAATAGCTGAACAGATCGGCATGACGTATTTTGACAAAACAACCTTTGACGTTCACCGGCTGATGTATCTTCCGTCTTGCTCGAAAGACGCAGAACCGGTGTTGAAGATATACGATGGAGACCCTATTGATGTGGACGCAATCTTGGACCAGTACGATGACTGGCGGGATCCAGCTCAATGGCCCAGGCATCCTAAAGACAAATCGGAAAGACGGTCATCCAGGCAAAAGATGGAGGATCCAAGGACAAAACCAGGTGTAATAGGTGCCTTTTGCCGGTGCTTCACGATCAGCGAAGCCATTTCCCGCTTTCTATCGGACAAATATGAACCAGTAGATGACAGCTTGACCAGATACACGCATGTTGGGTCCACCGGCTACGGCGGGCTGGTGGTCTATGACAATGACACCTTTGCCTATTCCCATCATGAGAGCGATCCGATTGGCGGCCGCGAGGTAAATGCGTTTGACTTGGTGCGGATCCACAAGTTTGGGCACTTGGACGACCGAGCTAGCGAGAAAACGAATATCACAAAACTGCCCAGCCATGTGGCCATGGAGCATTTTGCATCCGGTCTCCCCGAAGTGAAAAGGCTGATTATGGATGAGCTCCAGGAAGAATTTAGTGACGAAGAAGAGGATGATGGTCAAGATGACAGCTGGAAAGAACAACTAGAATTGCACCCAAAAACCGGCCTACCGCTCCCTACCGCTGCAAACGTGGAACTGATCCTATCAAACGGCATATGGAAGGATGTCCTTGCCTATGACGCCTTTGGAAATACGGAAGTGATCCGCAAGCGCCTACCGTGGCGAGATCGTGAGAGACCACACCGATCATATGAACCGTGGTTGGGTGCCGATGATAGGCGATTGCAGCATTGGTTTGCCAAGACATATGGGATCAGCTCAGCAAGACTTATACAAAATGCTTTCACGGAGGTTGTCCATATGAACACATTTCATCCGATTAAGTCTTTTATAGAATCGCAAGAGTGGGATGGAATAGAGCGAGCGGAAAAGATATTCATTGATTACCTGGGGGCTGATGATACTCATTATGTCAGACAGGTAACCAGGAAAATGCTTTTGGCAGCCATTACCAGGCTCTATCAACCAGGGTGCAAGTTTGATCAAATGCTGGTTCTGGTTGGGCCGCAGGGGGCCGGGAAAAGCAGTCTACTGGCAAAATTAGGCCAAGAATGGTTTAGTGACTCCCTCCGGACATTCGAGAACAAAGAAGCTGGAGAGCACCTTCAAAGCGCCTGGATCTTTGAGATCGGGGAGCTATCGGCTATGAAGAAAAGCGAGGTTGAGGAAGTCAAGGCATTTCTGTCTAAGACAGAGGATCGCTACCGAGTGGCCTATGACAGGCAGGTCTCTGAATTCCCGCGGAAATGTGTCTTTTTCGGGACGACGAATACCAGGGAATTTCTCCGGGACACCACAGGGAACCGACGCTTTTGGCCTGTGGAAATACACCCGGAACGGACAAAATACAACCATTGGGAGCATTTTACAAAGGAAGTTGTGCAGCAAATTTGGGCAGAAGTATTGTGCTGGTACAAGGCGGGGGAATCCTTGCAGCTGGATAGCGAAGCCAGGAATGATGCGGAGCGCCAGCAGGCCACACACATGGAGAGCGACCCAAGGGAGGGACTGATTCAGGAATGGTTGGAATTGGAAGAATTAGACGAGCTGGACCGGCCAACAGGGCAGAAGCGTCAGCGGGTGTGTGCCGCCCAGATATGGGTGGAGTGTCTTGGCAAACGGAGAGGGGATATGAAACCTTGGGACGCAAAGGAGATTTGTGAGATTATGCGAAGGATGCCTGGTTGGGTCGAACGGGAGACTAAAGCTAAAGTACCGGGATATGGAGTTCAAAGAGTATTTGAAAGGGAAAATCAGAGGTTGCCGCCAGGGTTGCAGTAAAACGATTTTACGGCAATCACGGCAACCAAAAAGGTTGCCATAGTTGCCGTGAGGTTGCCGTAAAAAACTGATTACGGCAACCATCAAAACCATTGATACAAAAGGATTTGTAAGTGTTAGTTGCCGTAATTGCCGTATTTTATATAAATAAAAGATTTATATAAAGAGCATATAAACGCTTATATGCTAAACGTAATTTAACGCATATACGCGCGCGCGCGTAAACCACGGCAATCCATGGGGTGATAACGATGCATGAATCATTTATTGAGCGTCGCCTGGTCCGGGAGGTAGAACGAGCAGGCGGCCGGGCCCTGAAATGGGTGTCTCCTGGCAATAGAGGGGTTCCTGATCGAATTGTCATCCTGCCGCATGGCCGGGTGGTGTTTGTGGAGCTGAAACGACCAGGCGGAAATCTTGGACCTCTTCAGGAGAGATGGGCTAGGATTCTGAAAGAGTTGGGCCACACTGTTTATAAAATTGAATCGATTGACGGGATCAAGAGATTCATAGACGAGGTGAAGTAGCACAAGTGAAATATAAGCCGCACAAATACCAGGAATATGCTACACAACGGATCATAGAAACGCCATATATCGGCCTGTTTCTTGAAATGGGCCTGGGGAAAACCGTATTGACTTTAACAGCCATTGACTTGCTGTTAAATGACTATTTTGAAGTCAACAGGGTGCTGGTGATCGCCCCACTCCGAGTGGCGGAGGATACTTGGCCACGGGAGATAGAGAAATGGGACCACCTGAACCATCTGAAAATCAGCAAAATATTAGGCAGTGTGAGCCAAAGGCGCAAAGCACTGAAAGCTGACGCCGATATCTATGTGATCAACCGGGAAAATGTGGACTGGTTGGTTGGGGAATTGGGGAAAAAGTGGGATTTTGCCATGGTAGTGATTGACGAGCTGTCCAGCTTCAAAAACCGCCAGTCCAAGAGGTTCCGGGCACTTCGGAGAGTGCGGCCCATGATTAAACGTGTGGTTGGCCTTACAGGGACACCGGCTCCCAATGGGTTGATAGATTTATGGCCGCAAATTTACCTCCTGGATCTAGGGGAGAGATTGGGTAAAACCATTACTGGTTATCGGGATCGCTACTTTATTCCAGGGGAAAGATCCGGTCACATTGTATACAAGTGGCGAGAAAAGAAGGAAGCGGAACAGAGAATCTATGAGGCCATTTCTGACATTGTGGTGAGTATGAAAGCAGAGGACTGGTTGGAATTGCCGGAGAAAATAGAACGAAATGTGCCGGTTAAGTTGGAACCTAAAGCTAGAGACTTGTATGACAAGTTAGAGCGTGATTTGCTGCTACCTTTTGCAGATGCTGATGTGGTGGCCTCAACCGCCGCAGTTTTGAGCAATAAGCTTTTACAACTTGCTTCCGGAGCAGTGTATGACGAAGGCAAGGGAGTCAAGAAGATTCATGTTGCTAAGCTTGATGTCCTGGAGGATATCATTGAAGCCGCAAACGGAAAGCCGGTGATGGTGTTTTATAACTTTAAGCATTCCCTAGAACGTATCTTGGAACGTTTCCCGCAAGCACGGTGTTTGAGAAAAGGAGCAGCTGGCCAAGTGGATATCCGGGATTGGAACAATGACGAGATCCCTATTTTCTTGCTTCACCCAAAATCAGCAGGACACGGCTTGAATCTGCAGGAATCAAGTTGTCAGACAGTTGTTTGGTTTGACCAGGTGTGGAGTTTGGAGGAATATATGCAGGCCAATGCTAGGGTACACAGACAGGGCCAAACCAGAAATATAGTCATCATGCGATTGGTAGCAGAAGGCACGATGGATGAAGAGGTGATCAAGGCTTTGGAGCGAAAAGAATCAGGTCAAGAGGCATTGATGGAGGCTGTCAAAGCGCGAATTGAGAGAGTATCGGGAGGGCAGAAACAGTGAAATGGTACTGCTACCAAAGACATGACGGAATAGAGATATGCAGACATAGAAAATCCCCGTGGTTGAGGTTGAAAGGGTACCGACTATTGGAAGTTGTGGACTTGAAAGAAATCAAGAATGTGAAAGGATGAGAAGAGTGTGAGTGATAATATTAGGCATCCTCATCACTATATCCGAAACGGGATTGAATGTATTGACGCAATCAAGGCGGCAGTTCAAGGTTTGGACGGTTTCGAGGCGTACTGTATAGGCAACGTGATTAAATACAGTTGGAGGTGGAAGTGGAAAAACGGAGTTGAGGATTTGCGGAAAGCCGAGCAGTATTTGGAGTTTTTGAAAGAGTATTTGGGAGCTAAAGACACGCATCGAGGGGGTAGTAGCATTGCCCACTACTAAGATCAAACCCGGTACTTTCAAACATGTGGAATCGGAGTTATATGCGTATCATGACACCAAAAAAGAGATTGAGCGACTGAAAAATAATATTCTACATGCTTCACCGACCCCGGATCGGACAGGCGGTGGACGAAGTAACATACCGAATGATCCGACTGGAAGAACGGCGACTTTGATGGTCACGCATCGGAAGATTGAACAGCTTGAACGGATTGCCAATGCGATTGAAAGTGTTTATGAACGGCTGCCAGCCGAGAAACAGAAACTGGTCCAATTAAAATATTGGACGAAGCCGCAAACGTTGACCTGGGAAGGTATTGCTTTGAAACTCGACGTGAGCAGAAGAACGGCTATTAATTGGCGGGATGAAATTGTGTATGTGGTGGCTGAATTGCTTGGGTGGAGGTGAAATTTGCACTATGTTTGCACTTTTGACGTTATAAAACGTGTTATTATGATAGTGTGGAAGGTTGGGTTAAGGGGTGTCCGGTCTTCCGCA
>Ga0207747_1002437_pt1 | contig 10303 bp, 8 predicted proteins | sample HigsolmetaGSP11D_FD_184839 | JGI IMG/M metagenome (GOLD analysis project Ga0207747, IMG submission 184839) | High solid enriched microbial communities from the Joint BioEnergy Institute, USA - SP1-1-D (SPAdes) | ecosystem: Engineered > Bioreactor > SSF (Solid state fermentation) > Aerobic >... | reverse complement strand
GCCAAAAAAAGCCTTTGGTCTGACGAGGGCGCGCAAATCTACGCCGGAGAAGAATCGAGGTAGAAAGCGTGTTTGGTCATATCAAAGGTTCCGCAGATTTTCTTCGGAGGCTGGTCGCCATCGCCCACAACCTACTGAAGCAGGCGGAAAAGAACCGCCTGCTTCAGAAAAAAGATCCAGAAAATAAGAAAACCCGTTGAGAAAAATGAATTTCTCAACGGTTTTTCTTGTTTAAAAAAGGACTCTTGAAACAACTCCAAGAAACAACAACGATGCCCTCAAGAAGTATAAATTTAATTTATTTTCACAAAATCAGGGTGGAATCGAAAAGCTGATATCAACCATATTTACGCACAAAATAAAGCCCATATCCCCATCGATATGGATGTTTCCCATTTGATAACTCCAAGACGAAAAAGGAAGGTGTAAAGAACGTATAAAATCAATCAAAATATCCAGATTATTCCTGAACTGTATCAAAATAGCATGATCCAGTTTTCCTTATTCCTATTCTCACAATAAGGATTTTTTATTACTGCTTTTTTCTTTTGCAGTTCTATGGTAAAAGCAAAACGTATTTTTCCCTTCAGATTTTGCCTGATATAGAGCTATGTCAGCCTTTTTCAGCAATTCTTTTTCAGTATCTCCTTCTTCATAAAAGGCAATCCCAATACTGGATGTCGTTTTAAACTCTTGCCCAAACAGATTCCAAGGACTTTGGAGTGAAAATATAATTCTTTCGGCAATATTTGTTACTTGTTTTTCATTTTCTATTTTCGAAAGAAGAATGATAAATTCATCGCCCCCCCACCGTACTAAAATATCAGATTCTCTAATGCAACTTTGAACACGATTTGTAAATTGTTTAAGAAGCTCATCACCTACATCATGGCCGAATGTGTCATTGATATGTTTAAAACGATCTACATCAAGAAACAGAAGGGCTACCTTTCTTTGATAGCGTTTGGCTTCCTTGATTGATTGTTTGAGTTGTTCGCTAAAAAACCGTCGATTCGGCAAGCCGGTTAAAGTGTCATGAAAACTTAAATACTCAAGTTGCTTTTGATATTTCTTACGATCTGTAATCTCACGAGCAACAATCATCATATATTTATATTGACCGTCATCGTCATATACCGGTGTTCCATTTACATCTAACCAAACATCATATCCAGCTTTATGCGTTCTGGACACTTCAATAGAAAACGGCTTATAATTTCTAGCCATATTGGTTATAGCTTTCCTGAGGTTATCATCTATTTTACCATTGGGCTGATGAAATACTATTTTTCCCACGTATTCTTCCGGATCGTAACCAAGTACTGTCTTATGTGAAAGCGAAGCATAAGTCACAATACCATTAAGATTAACTAATTGAATGAGATCGAGAGAATTATCTGCTAATAATCTATACCTTTTTTCACTTAGGCGTAAAGCTTCCTCCACTTTTTTCCGACTAGATATTTCTCTACCAACAATCAGGAAATAAAGGAGGTGTCCGTTTTCATCATAAACGGGATTACCACCAGCTTCAGTCCATATCCATTTTCCACTAGCATGTTTTAAACGATATTCAACCCGGATACTCTCTTTGGTTGCAACCATATGATCAAATTGTTTCTTGGCCTTGAATAAATCATCCGGATGAATGAGATCAAAAGCAAGATTACCTACATAATTTTCAGGCGAAAAACCTAAAACTCTCTCGTATGACGGAGAAGCATATATCACGCTTCCGTTCTCATCAACAGCGCTTACAAGATCTGTCATATTCTCCGTAATAAGCCTGTACTCCTCTTCACTTTTACGAAAGGCTTCTTCAGCGCTTTTTCTATCAGTTATATCCGTAAAAATCGACAAAATTGCAGGGCCATCATCATAGTCAATTGAAACGCCGGTTATTTCTACATAAAAAATTGTGCCATCCTTTCTTTTTAATTGCATTTCAATAAAAGGAAGCTTCTTACCATGTTCTGCTTCCGATAATCTTCGTTTTGATAGTTCATGAAAATTTGGATGAATATATGAAAAAATAGATTTGCCTAATAAACTTTTTTCTTTGGCTGATTTTAGCGCAAATGGGTTGGCATATAGAATATTTCCATTCCTATGAACAACGATCCCCTTCGGAGACAGTTCTACTACTTTTCGATACCGTTCTTCACTTTCCTTTAAAGATCTTTCTAAGTGTTTTTGTTTTGAAATATCCATTGTTATAGTAGAAAGGGCAACCACTTTTCCGTGAGGGTCAAAAATGGGTGACATTGTTAAACTAATATCAATGATTGTCCCATCCTTTTTCAAACCTATCCAGTCAAATCTTGTAATACTTTCCCCATTTTTGACCTTATTCATCATTTTCTTAGCCTCAGCCAATTTATTTTTAGGAATAGTCATTAAAGGCTTTCCAATGACCTCTTCACGTTTCCACCCATAAATTTTTTCAAACGCCGGATTGACATCTAAGACATTCCCTTCGATGTCCAATATATCAATTGCATCAGCCGTGGAATTGAAAAAAGACAATAGCCGATTTTGCACATCTTTTAGAAACTCTTTTGTTTTACAAAGCTCGGTAATATCTTTCATGACACAACAGATCCCAACAATGTCATGATTGACTTTTAACGGTATATACTTAACCTGTAAATCAATAATACTTCCATTTTTATGACAGGCTTGTACCTTTGCTTCAGCAGGTTGACCAGTTAATACGATGTTTATTTGCTGCTGAACTTTATCTATATCACTTGGAACTGTCATTTCTTTATAAGATAATCCCAGAATATACTCCTCCGAATATCCGAACAATTGACAAACGGCCGGATTAACTTTCATTATTGTTCCATCGAGTGATAGTATGCAAATTGCATCAGGGTTATGTTCTATAATTGATTTATAGATTTCAATATGTGAATCATAATTGGACATTTCTCTTCTCCTTCTGCCGCCCAGCCAGCATTGTATGAATCTTTAGACCTGTTGTTTTGCCCTCTTGTTTTCGTCAAAATCTGCTGCTATCGCAAACAGACCGAATTTTCTAAAAAACAGATTTTTTAATTTCGGGAGACTGTTAATCGGTAAATAAATCTCTTCAACTGTATCTTGATCGGCTGTTCTTTTTATTCTTCCACCATGTTCCTGAATCATTTTGTTATTTCACATTCAAACCTGTACCTGTTCTTTTTTCTTTTGTGCTCTAAAAAGGTTCAACTATCTTTTTAAGGCATTCTTCACTAATACCGCTACCTTGTTCTAATCCCAAGGCCTTCTGAACCGGTAATCGTACTGATTATTTTTGATAAGCCCACCTTTTGGCATGACTTCAACTACATTTTGAAGAAAGTAGATAATAGTTATAAATCACAATAAATAAGGGGTAAATTTCCATCTATGATCTCAATATTCTTTAATACCGCTTGTGACTTGAGTAAGGTATAACGCCTTTTATCAGCACTTTAATATTTGTCAATGGCAATGTGGCTTTGCAAGAGCTAAAAATTCCTTTATTATTTTTCAACTCGTTTAATCTCTAACAACATTATTTATATAGGTTGGTTTTATTTCTTCTTGTTATTTGCAAGAAACCTTTATCGAAGTAAGCAAATTTCATGTGCTGCACATGCAGTCAATTGCCAACAACAGATAGCTTTTCTGACCTTCGCATAAGTTCTTCTAATCTTTTTTCTCGGATATATCACAGCCAACAACAATCTGCTCTACGTTGCCACTTTTTCCAACTACCGGGGTACCCTGGGCCTCTATATAAATCCATTCCCCTGAAACATTTTTACATCGGAACCCGGCTTGAAAGAGAGAGTTTTTTGAAATCATGTTACGAAACTGGGTTTTAACATATTCCTTATCTTCCGGATGAATTAAACTGAATACCGATCTTCCTACGTAGGATTGATAGGAATGCCCAAAAATTCTTTCATGCGATGGGGAGAAGTATTGTACATTACCATCTGCATCCCAAACCTCAATCAAGTCTGACATGTTATCTGCAATATGACGATCATTCAATTCACTCTGTCTAGGAGCTTTCTCAAATTTCCTACGCTCTGTTATATCTACACATGACGCAATAACCTCGATCACTTCCCCTCTTCTTTTAACAGGACGTAGAGTAGCCAAGTAAGCGCCCCCGTTAAATTCAACTTCGTAAGTTACATGATTTTCACCTTCCCAAGCCCGCCGGTAATATTGGGTTATTCTTTTCGCCTCTTCAACAGGTTGGAAATCCTTTAGTTCCCGTCCAATAATTTGCTCCGGAACAAGCCCAATTTTATAAAGTAATTTACCATTGCAGAAAGTATGAATAAATCTTCCATTTTCATTTATAAATTTAAAGGTCATTCCTGGTTGTAACCGAAGAGTATCTAATAATTCTTGTCGGGCAATTTTCAAATCCTCATCCAAATATTTTTGATTTTTCAAATCCTTAGGTATACCATTCTTACCCACAATTTGTTCCAATTCTTCAATCTTGTTAACAAACTCCTTTGTTGGTAAAGGTTTGCTAAATAAATAGCCTTGTCCGATATCGCATAAATTTTTTTGGAGAAAAATAAGTTGCTCAACTTTTTCTACTCCTTCAGCGACTACTTCAAGTTTTAATTGATGTGCCATTGCTATGACAGTTTTGACAATAACTGCATCATTTTCATCATTTGTGCAGTTACGGACAAATGACTGATCAATTTTCAAAGTGTCAAATGGTGCTTCTTTTAAATAATGCAGTGAGCTAAAACCAGTTCCGAAATCGTCCAAGCTTATTTTTAACCCCAACTGTTTTAGTTCGTGTAGTACTTTAAGGATATGCTCACTATCAGCCATTACACTCTCTGTTATCTCAATTTCAAGGTATTTTGAGTTAAGCCCGGTTTCTTCTAAAACTTCCCTTACCATCTCCACCAGGTTAGGTTGATATAACTGCCTTACAGACATATTTACTGACATTTCAAAAGGAGCAATGGCTGTATCTTGCCATATTATTGCCTGCTTACAAGCTGTACGCAATACCCATTCACCTATTTGTACAATAAGCCCGGTTTCTTCTGCCAAAGGAATAAATTTATCAGGTGGGATAAGCCCTTTCTCTGGATGGAACCACCGTATTAAAGCTTCAACACCTTTTATTTTTCCAGAATTTAGATTGATTTTTGGCTGGTAATAAAGTTGAAACTCGTTGCGTTCCAATGCTTTTCGGAGATCGGTTTCTAATTCAAGTCTTTCGTATCCTACATCTTGTTTGCATTCATCCCAAAATTGATAACTGTCTTTTCCATTTAATCCTAATCCTTGTGTAGATGTTTCTGGTTTTTTGAATAATCTTTCCATGATTATACCTTCTTTTGAATACAAATTAATCCCGAGGCTTGATATAATATATTACATTATCCTTAAAACGGAAAGGATGAATGATGAATGAATGAATGAATCTTAAATTTTACCTTTTCCAATAATCAGGAATTAAATATACTCATGTCGGTTCTTCAATATTTTTCTGATAATAATTGAATGAAAATTCTTTGACTTTATCCAGGTAATCTGATATAATAGAAGAGGTTGAGATTAATAATTATTTTTCTGATTATCCTAACACTTCGCTATTGTTTTTAAAGCTGAGTACATACAATGCTGATTTTGTAAAGATCAGGCCATTCTCCCCTGTCGACGGCTAATTTCAATTTTATTTAATAATACGGCAAATTTTTGTTGTTCCTTTAAGTCACTATTCTCAAACTTAATGCCATATAATAGACGGCCATTAATTTCCTCTTGCTTGCGTACTATGATTCCTTTGAGGGAAAACTTCTCACTTTTAAAGTTAAATTGAATTTGCACAACGATTTTCTTTCTAATAGGAAAATCAATATTGCACAACACCCCTAATCCTGTCCTGCTTATATCTTTTATAGTCCCTTTTACCCATTTACTTCTTATTTTTTCCAGAGACTGATCTCCCACTTCTAATACTTCAAAAGTACATGGCAGATCAATTAAAAAGTTAAGACGAGGTGCATCCCTCTGTTCCATTCCTTTTAACTCTTTTTCCAAATTATTCAAAGATCTTGATAACGCCTTTATCTTCTTATCCCTTTGTTCAACTTGCTTAGTATAGTATAAAACGATTAACAAAATCATCATGATGTTCAAAATAACTACAGTAATCAGGGCAGCTAAGTTCATGAGATTTCCCCCCCTTAATGTTTAAAAACCCAAAAACAAGTTAGTTATCCCGTTTCTTATGCTAAGGAAAAAATGATAGGTTTACCATTCAATGATAGTTAAATCATTTATTATTTATAATTCTAACATTACTTTTTTCCTGAAATATGTGGCAAACCGCCACATACTCATATTTGTAAAGCGTATATGTATATTCAATTAGTAAAATTAATATGTATTATATGTTCATTATTTCTACTAAATTTTTATGCCAAAATGTGTATGCAGTTAACAAAGATACAGCCTTGCAAAAGCGCTTTAACAGGTATGAAGTAAGGATCTTGAAAGATGAATACCGGGAAGAGTTTGAGAGCCTATGTTATACAGAAAGGCTGTGCATAAAATTGCAAAACTAAATACAGTAAATTGCAATGAAAAATACATAACCCAAAATCGATTTGACATGGATCCTCTACGGGCATGATTACGATCTTTAAAAGCCAAACCCAACAAGGAATCTGGCTCTGCACAGCCCAAGGAATATGGTGCTTTAATCTGTTAAATTGAAGGAGATTACTTTATCTAACGGAAAAACACTAATTTAGAGAAACGACCCAAATCATCACGGCCCATACTTACTTTAGACCTAGAAAACGTGTCTAATTGTAACGTTAACTTAAAGCAAATTTGATTAAAATATATTAAGAAATTCCTTTAATTAATAATATATCAATTTTTATTAATATAAAAATATTTCTGTTAAGATACACTACCATAATATTTAACATTATTACCATTATTATCCAATAGTTAATTAGTAGATGCTATGATTAAATCAAAATATAACCGTCAGTTATTTATTAGTAACATGATAATCAGCTATTAGAAATTTTTACATATAAATTGCAAGGTGGGGGCTTGATGAGGGATTGGTTGAAACAACTTCGTAAATCAAAAAAATTAACTCAAGAACAAGTTGCTTCCAGCTCTTTTATAGACAGATCATATTATTCTCAAATAGAAAACGGGAAGCGGAATCCAAGCCCGGATGTTGCTATAAACATTGCTAAAGTATTGGATTTTAATCCATTGTGTTTCTTTAAAGATGAACTTGCATTTTCTAATAAGATAGATGGAGGGGCTCATTTGTTTAAAAATGATGCTTTCGATTATAATATTTTTTGTTTTTTTAGAGACACAGAACAGATAAGATTGATATTTTTTTATGACAAAATTGAGGACTATTATATTCATGTTTTAGCTTATCTTTACGCTGCAATTCAGAAAAACAGGCATTGTGTAATATTTGATCACCAGGAATATTTTTCCATATACAAAAAGTCTTTAGAATCTCTTTGTGATGTAGAAAAAGCAATAAAATATACTCATTATATTGATATAAAAAATATTGAAAATCCCGATATATTATTTCATGAAATCAATAATAAACTTCGAAATTTGTTAACTCATCTTGGTAATCATGAGGCCACAATATCTGTTTGGGTCCATAAAGATAACACAAGCCAATATGTACTAGGGAAAAGATTGCAGAAATTAGGCATAAACAATATGAAGACTTTATTTGTACAAGCATATAACGCATGGTCAGTGTCTGCAGGAGAGCATACTAAGCTGATGAAAGAATATCCTTTTTTAATGACCGATGGAGAAATATTTTCCTCGCCATTTTACAACGGAAGAAAAGATTATTGATTATTCAGTGTATCCGTCTCTTCATCTTCAAGTAGATATTTAATTTATCGTATATAAGTATATCAAAGCGTATTTATCCAAGTTGGACACTTACAATATGGTCAATTTCAGTAACATGAATTTGGAAGCGGTAATTTTATGACAGTATAAGGAGCCCATAAAACTAGACACGAAATGAGGAGATGTTAAAGTAAGTTTATGAAAAAAACAATGCACATCTGCATTCAAGTCCCAAATCGTGCTAGAAGTTCTAATGTAAACAGTCATTTTCACTTTATATCCGTAAAAAAGGCCGGTATTATTTCAAATTATTCCAGACACATAAGCGATCTCCACTGATATAATGTGATTAACATTTTGCACAATATATCAGGGGATTTTATATGTTCATTATCCATTATTTCGGATTAGACTTATCTGACATGGATCCACAGCTTTTTTGCCGATTCAGGGGATGGATTTGGAATGTAGGAAGAGACGTGCATTATTTGACGAAGATCCGAAATTTTGGTAAATCGCCTTACCTCCGAAAATCGTTCAACGTATGTATTATCCTCCATCCGTATGAAGTTTATAAAGTTAGAATCCAGAAAGAAGAATATTTTTCGATTCCTGAAGCTCCTTGATGGGAGCTTTTTCTCTTGGTTTTTCGCTGAAATAATTTGAAAAAAGTTTCCGTATTCCCAAATAACGGAAACAAAATAAGCGCATTATTCCGAAAATGTACCTGAATTAATTTGAAAAAGGGTACTCGGAATAATGTTATCGTTTACAGGAATAGACAGCTTCCCTTTTAAATCAAAATTCACCTCTGTTTTCTTAGGATTACTCTCCGTCCTCCTTCATCTGCTTATTAATTCCGACCAAAACATCTAAATCAACGGTTATCTCAAAGGAATTTTGATTAATCAATAGTTCTGCATATTCTCTCTTTGAATTCCAGGCAAGTGGAGACATTTGAACTAAATTCGTTCGTTCTGCCTTGCTTAGTTCTTTCGTATACCTAAGATTAAAACGGTTGACTAAATGGAAATGCTTTGTAAAAAGGGAAACTGTCTCATCATTGCTATAAACTTTCCTTTCTGTATCCGTAAAAAGTGCTTCTGGAAGTGGATTCCCTTTTACCGTCCTTGTTAATAATGAATTATTTTCCCAAAGCCAACCGCTAATATACCACGATCATTTTCCCTTTGTATTTGGTTATTGAATTTTGAGCCACTCCATGAATCATTGTAAGCCACTTCTGACTTTAATATTACGGTTCCTCTTTCTGGCCTAATTTTTTTTAATATACGGGATAATCCTATTTGACGAAAATAACTTCTCCAATCTTCGACTTCTCTAAACTGTTCCTCAACCGTTACAAAGACCTGAACTTCGGTACCAAATAATTTTTTATAGTACTTTTTGATTCCGCGACAATCCGATAAGTATTCATTTGCTGCGGCCTTACTCATTCCATCCTTCATGCCAATTACGAAAAAGGGGATTCATCGTTATAGTATAGCAGGGCTTTGTCACCAAAATAGACATTATATAACTCCGGAACATTCTTTTCCATCGCTACTTCTAATACCACTAATTTACTCAAAAAAGCACTCCTTTGTTCGTCTTTTCCGATGTTCAAGGTTACGCTTACTCAGGTTGGGGCCTGGCGAGATCCCTGCAATTCCCATTTCCCTCATATGCGCTGGACAGCCTTTCTGTTAATGACCAGGCCCTCGGCATTCAACACGGCCGTAATGCGCCTGGAACCGTAGAAAGGATATTGGGTATATATCTCATCAATCCGGTGCTTGATGTACACCTCTTCAGGAGAGGGGGCGACAGGCTTATAGTATAGGCTTGAACGGTTAAGACTAAGCAGTTCGGCCTGTACAGTTATCGGCAGTTCTGCGTTTTCCCAGTCGATTATTTCAATACGTTCTGCCATACTCCTTCATTCCAGATTTTTTTAAGCCACGACAACTGCGTGGTAAGGCGGCCGACTTCTGCATAAAGATTTTCAATCGTCTGTTCGTATTCGGCTTTCATATTATCGATTTTTTGTTATCTTTTTCCAAAAATTTTAGGCATTTGTTCGAGAAACGCATTCCTCCATTGGCGAACTTTATTGACATGGATCCCATGATCTGAAGCAATCTCGCTCATCTTCTTTTAGGACTTCTAGCACAATTTAAGTCTTGAATTCTGGTGTATATTTTTCCTCATAAACCTACTTTAACAGCTCCTCTCTTTACCTGGATAAGGGGCAATCCCAAAATCCTTTAAAAGGCTGAGAATATATGATGATCGCTAATTCCTGAGACTCCTGCGGGAAACGCGAGCAAGAAGAGACCCGGTGTGCTTGAGGGACGAGCGAGGAGGCTCGCGACGCGTACGGAAAGAGAGTAAATTTCGCGATCGTCAAAAAGGG
>Ga0207747_1002434_pt1 | contig 10318 bp, 5 predicted proteins | sample HigsolmetaGSP11D_FD_184839 | JGI IMG/M metagenome (GOLD analysis project Ga0207747, IMG submission 184839) | High solid enriched microbial communities from the Joint BioEnergy Institute, USA - SP1-1-D (SPAdes) | ecosystem: Engineered > Bioreactor > SSF (Solid state fermentation) > Aerobic >... | reverse complement strand
TCATCAAATAACGGAGACGTCTACCAGAGCACGGAATTGACACCCAAACAACGAAAAACCTTTGATACGCTTGGGATTGAGGCTCCACCAAAGTTCCTAAAGATACAACCCAAAGCATAGATACACGCATTTCTTAAGAAAAATGCCCGTCAACCCAGACAGCGCAAGGGATAGCGGGTATTTCATTTACCTAGTAACTGTCGAACTCGGAAAATACTGCAGATTTGTAAAGAACAATTTGAAGCGCTTTAAAAAAATTTTTCTCTGTGCGACCGGAGCAAGCCCGGAGACAGAAAAACAGCCGAAGACGGCTTGAGGCCTTCTTCGGCTGATTGAACCATCATTCGCATTATGGCGTCAGAATCGCCGCGATCACCTTCGCGCTCTCCGCGCGGGTCGCGTGGTCCTTCGGTGCAAACTGACCGTCTCCGCGGCCGATCATGACGCCGAGCGCGTATGCCTGCGCGACCGCGTCCTTCGCCCATTCGGAGATGTCCGCCAGATCCCGGTAACCGGGTTCCGCCGCCGGCGTCTCCGCGTTCCATCCGGCGGCGAACGCCCGGGCGCGCATGATCATGACGGCCATTTCCTCGCGGGTGATCGGGTCTTCGGGCGCGAACCGGCCGTTTCCGCGGCCGCGGATGATGCCGGCCTCGGCCGCGGCGCGCACATCGGCCGCATACCAGGCGTCCGCGCGCACATCGGTGAAGACCGCCGCACCGTCCGGCGAGCCCGAAGCCTCAAGGCGCAGCGCCCGCGCGAGCAGGGCGGCGAATTCCGCGCGGGTGATCCGGCGGTCCGGCGCAAACCGGGTCGGCGACACGCCCTTCACGATCTGCCGCGCCGCCAGACGCTTGATGTCGCGCTCCGCCCAGTGCCCGGCGGGCACGTCATCGAATGCCTTGTCGTATTCGATGACGGCGTACAGGCTGAAGTGATCCGCTTCGACCGTCAGCGTATGGCCGGAACGGACGGACGGGATGTAGCGCAGCGCGCCTTCGTCGTCAATGTAATACACGTGCGTCAGCTCCGGATCCGCGGACGGATCGGCTTTGAACACCAGCCGGATCGGCCGGTCGAACGCGGTGACCGGCGTGCGGTTGCCATCCGCGTCCAGGATGCCGAACCGCAGGCTGTAGACGTTGCCGGCAAGCCGGACAACCTCCCGCCCGGCGATCGGATCGAGCAGCCCGCGGCTTGCCTCCTCCCTTAGCGGCACGATTTCCAGCGTGAAATACGCTCCCGGCCGCCGCAGCGCTTCGAGCAGCGCAGCGGGCACTTCGACCGTCAGGCCGTATGCCGTCTCGAAGACGAGCGCTTCGGCTTCCCCGATCGCTTCGGCGTCGGCGGACCAGATCACTTCCGTGATGCCGCCGTCGAGTGCGATGCGCAGCGCCCCGCCTTCATCGGGCTGCGGAAGCTCGACAAGCCGCTGGTTCGGCTGCAGCTCGAGATTCGGACCCGCCGGCTGCGAATCCGTTCCCCGGCTGCCGCCCGGGTTCGTGCCCGGCCCGCCGCCCGGCGGGGCGGCGGGCTCATCCCCGGCCTCCACAGCCGCCAGGATGACCGTGCCGCCGTCGTATCTGCCCGGCAGCTCCAGTTCGATCCGTCCGTCCGCGTCCACGACGCGGACCGCGCCGGAATACTCGTCCCGCACTTCCGTTCCGGGCTTGAACGGCACATCCAGCGTCACCGTCTTCGCCGACTCCGCCGTGTTCAGCCCGACGATGACCGTCCGGCCGCCGTATGCGCGGGTGAAGAACAGCCAACCGTCCGCGTCTCCGCCCGCCAGTTTCGCGTGGGATCCCTTCGCGAACACCCCGGAATACTTGCCGCGAATGTGCAGCAGCTTCTTGTAGTGATCCAGCAGATCCGCCTTCGTCTCCACCTGGTCCCACGGCATGTCGGAGCGGTTCGTGCCTTCGATGCCCCGGCCGAAGTCGGCGTTCTTGCCGGAACGGCCGATTTCCTCGCCGTAGTAGATGACCGGCTGTCCCTTGACCGTCATTTGCAGCGCGGCAGCCACCTTCAACTTGCCCTCGTCGCCTCCGACAAGTTCGCTCAGGAACCCGTCCTCGTCGTGGCTGCTCAGGAACTGGCCGACCGTCGCGGTGTTGTCGATCTTCGCGTTCCGGCTCTCCAGCGCGGCTTCGGCGGCGTCAATGTTCCCGTTCACGAGATTCAGCGCGATTCCCTTGAACGAGAAATCGAGCAGCGCGTCCATCTGTCCGCTGCGCAGAAGTCCGAGCACGTTGTCCGCACTGTCGCCCCACGATTCGCCGATCAATTTGAAGTTCGGATCCTTGAGGGTCAGCGCGTTCTTGAACGCCCGCAGCGTTGTGCCGTCCACGTGCTTGACCGTATCGACGCGGAAATAGTCGATCGTGTCGCCCCTCGGCGTGCGCGCCTTCTCCAGCCAGTCCGTCTGCCATGCGATGATCTGCGCGCGCACCGCGGGATCCTCGGTGATGAAGTCCGGAAGGCCCGCCAATTCCATGGTGGTATCGTCGAACCCCGGATTGGTGCGGATCATGCCGGCGAACCGCGCGCGGTCCGCGTCGGTCGGGAAGTTCGGCAGACCGTGCGTGTTCGTGTCTCCCGGCTTGAGCCCGTACCCCGCGTGGTTGAGCACCACATCCACCATGATCTTGATGCCCCGGTCATGCGCCTCTTCGATCAGCTCGTGCAGGTCGGACAGCTCGCCGAGGTGTTCGTCGAGCTTCGTAAAATCCTTCGCCCAGTAGCCGTGGTATCCGTACTGATAGCCCCACGGCTGGCCGTAGCCGACGTTGTGGTCGATGTTGTCCACGATCGGCGTCATCCAGATCGTGTTGATGCCGAGTTCCTTCAGGTAGTCCAGCTTGGCGGTAATGCCCTTCAGATCACCGCCATGGTACGTCTCGGGATGGGACTTGTCGTCGTGCTCTCCGTTCGGATTGTCGTTGGACGGATCGCCGTTAAAGAACCGGTCCGTCAGGATGAAGTAGATCCTCGCCTCGTCGAACCCGAAGTCCAGCGGCCCGCTTGCCGTCCGGGGCGCCACCGTGACTTTGGCGTCCGCGTGATGACGGTTGCCGAATTCATCGACGACGGTCACCCGGATCGTCTTCACGCCCGGCTCCACATCGTCGCGCACCGCGATCGTCGCCGCCATCAGTTCGGGGTCGATCGGGAAATCCGGCCTGCCGCCCAGCTCGCTCAGGTCCGCATACACGCCGTCGATTCGAACCGGATCGCCGCCGATGTCAACCCGAAGCAGCGCGTTCTGCGTGTCATCCAGCGTTCCCGGCGCAACGGCGGGTGCCACCTGCACATCCGGCACCGAATACTCGATGACCGATTTTCCGTTCACCGTGTTGTACGGGTCGGTCACCTGCGACGTCGCGCCTTCCCGCGTGACGAGGAAGCTGTACTCATGGACGCCTTCCTTGAGCGGCCCGATCGTCACGTGGAAATACTCGTTCTCCGCGTCGTACGCCATGTCGTGCGTCCCGCCGTCGAAGACGAGCTTGACCTCGTCAATCTCGTCCATCTTGCCGCTCGCGAACAGCGCCGGATCGCGGTAATAGAAGATGGCGTACCCGCCGCTGAGCTTTGGCCCGCGGACGGACGGGATCTTCCGGAATTCGGCCCGGCCGCTCGTCACGATGACCTTCACGAACTCCTCTTCCGCGTCGAATTCGATGTAGCGGTCCTGCTCGACGTCCTTCGCCTCCCAGTCGTTCAGCCGGACGAGGAAGCCGAACCGCGTGACGCCGGGCGCAACCTCCACGTTGGCGATCGCCCCGCCTTTTTCGATCCGCTCAAAATCGATTTGCCCGTCCCGCACGCCGGTGTACCATACCCACAGATTCCATCCGGTGTAGTTCTGGTCCGGACGCTCATACCGGATCTGCACATACCGCTTCACGTACGGCTTGACGACCAGCTTGTGTTCCGCGCGCACATCGGCTGACGGCACGCTCGCGGTGATCGTCACCTCGCCCTCCTTCAGGGCGGTGACCACGCCGGAACCGTCAACCGTCGCCACTTCCGTGTCGCCGGATTGCCAGACGACGGACACGCCGTACATGCGCTGGTCAAACTGGTCGAACACGGCTGCCGTCAGCGTCGCGCTCATCGTCGCGTAGACCGTATCCGGACCGTCGATCACGATCCGGGCAGGCCTGAGTTCGGCCACATGCAGCGTCACCGATGCGGACACCGCGCCCGCGCTGGCTGTGATCGTAACTTCCCCTTCGGCCAGGGCGGTCACCCTGCCGCTTGCGTTGACGACGGCCGCCGATTCGTTCGAGGACGACCAGTTGATGGCAACTCCGGACATCGGGTTGCCGCGCTGATCGCGCGGTACGGCCTGCAGGGTGATCGAATCGCCCGGCCTGATCGCCGCGGCCGGCGAATGGATCTCAATCGCGGTCAGCTCCGGCGCATAATCGTCCGACTCGTCGTACAGCACCATCATGGACAGCCGCGGCACGGTCACCGAACCGCCGCTTACGGTGCGGATCACATCCGTGCCCGCCCGGGTGTCGTCGACCACGACATGCCAGGTGTCCGACACGGCCGGCAGCGCGACCGTCTGGTCCGATGGATTCGCGTTGTAGATTACGACGATGTTGCGCCAGGTATCGCCGTTCGCGTTGTCTTTCAGCCGGAAGGCGACGACATCGTAATCGGACCGCATCACTTCGAGATGCGCGTTCACCGCGTCCCTGGTCGTCATCCGGAACGCGGGATGCGCCTTGCGCAGCTTGATCAATCCGGCATAATAGTCGAACACCGGCCTGAACTCCGCCTTGAGGTTCCAGCGGATCATGTTGACGGCGTCCGGGCTCTTGTAGGAGTTGTGGTCGCCGTATTTCGAGCGCAGCATCTCATCGCCCGCGTGGATGAACGGGATGCCCTGCGCGGTCAGGACGATGCCGTTCGCAAGCAGCGATCTGCGAACCGTCTCGTTCGCGAAGACGTCCGAACGGTCAACGTATTTGTGCGGGTCTGCCGCGGCCACCGCGTCCTCGACGCTGCCGCCGCCAATCAGAACGCCGTCGCGGATGTTCAGGAAGCCGACATCCTGGTCGAGACCCTGCGTCTTGATCACCTTGTCCCACAGGTTCAGGTTGTCGTGGGCGGTCACGTAGTTGATCGTCTCGGTCGGCGCGTCGGTGAAGTCGTCGATCGCGCCCCGCACGCCCGTGACGATGCCGCCTTCGTTAAACGCCGCACCGGTCGCGAATCCTTTGCCGGCGCCGTCGCTGTCGCCCTTGATCGCGCCGCGGAAATGGTCATTGAACACCGCAAAGCCCTTGCCCCGCTGCGATCCCTTGAGTGTCTGCTCCGCGAGCGGCGAACTGCCGCCGGTCCAAGGCTCCCCGTAGAACAGGAGCGTCGGGTCAACGTCCCGGCGCAGTTCCTCCACAATTTGCGCCATCGTCGTCGTGTCGATGAGCCCCATCAGGTCGAAACGGAATCCGTCGATATGGTACTCCTCGGCCCAATAGCGGACGGAATCCTTGATGTACTTGCGCACCATTGGACGCTCGGTGGCGATTTCGTTGCCGACGCCGGAACCGTTCGTGTACCGGCCGGTTTGGTCCGTGCGGTAGAAGTAGCCCGGCACGAGCTTGTTGAACGGCCCGTTCTCGATCTCGAACGTATGGTTGTACACGACGTCCATGATGACCCGGATGCCCTTGTCGTGCAGCGCCTTGACCATTTGCTTGAATTCGGTGATGCGGACGGCCGGTTCGCGCGGATTGGTCGAATAGGAGCCTTCCGGCACGTTGTAATTCTGCGGATCATAGCCCCAGTTGAACTTCGGGTCGTCCGACGACGGATCGTCGACCGTCAGTTCGTTGACCGTCTTGAAATCATATACCGGAAGCAAATGGACGTGGGTGACGCCGAGCTCGGCCAGATGGTCGATGCCGAGGCTGTTGCCATTCGCGTCCTTGAGCCCCGTCTCCGTGAACGCCAGATACTTGCCCTTGTGCGCCATGCCGGATTGGGCGTGGATCGAGAAGTCCCGCACATGCAGCTCGTAGACGATCGCATCCGTCGGATTCAGGAACGCCGGCTTCGCGTCCAGGTGCCAGTCCGCCGGATCGGTCGCATCGAGCGGCACGATCGCGGTGCGGGCGCCGTTCGCGGCCACCGCCCGCGCATACGGGTCGACGGCGTAATGCACCGTGCCGTCGGCGAACGCCGCCCGGTACATGTAGTACTTGCCGGCCAGATCCCCGCTGACGTGGACCGACCAGACGCCGTTCGACTCGCGGTTCATCGGCAGCTCCGTCCCGCCGGCATGGTCCTCGACGATGCCGGCGGCGTTGTAGGTTCCCGCGTCGTCATAGAGCGCGAGCCGCACGTCGGCCGCCGTCGGCGCCCACACCTTGAACGTGCTGCCCGAAGGCGCATAGGTCAGCCCGAGATCGTTGCCGCCGTAATAGAAGCGCGGATCGTCCAGCACCCTGCGCATCGTCACGCGGCCGGCCCTGAACTCCGGATGCCGGACTTCGTACAGATCCCGGACATCGATCTTCCCGGGCTCGAGCACGGTCAACCGCACGCTGCTTGCACCCGTCGACACGGCGGCCACGTCCACCGTTTCGCTTCGGGTCACGTTGAACAGCGTAAAATCATTCAGCTTCGAGCCGTCGATCTCGTGCGTCGTCACCACGTCGATCGTGCTGATCGAATCCATGAGCGCGGCCCGGACCCGCGGCGACACATCGGCCTCCTCCTTGCTGTAGAACACCGTCGTCACGCCCTCGATGATCCAGACATCCACCTCGCTCCGGCCCGGCGGCATCACGATGCGGCGGTCCGGTTCCTGCTGGCTCCAGTTGCCCGGACGCGTAATGACGTTGACCGCATCCGCGGGCAGCCGGATCTCCCCGACCGCGAAGCCGTCTTCGTCCAGCCCGGTGAAGCCGAACTCCTTCCCTTCCTGACCGTCGATCCAGGCCCACATGTCCCAGTTGAGCTGCTTCCCGTCATAGCGGTAGTAGTGCACGCGGTACGTCATGGACGGACCGGCGGGCGTCGAGAACGAGAATGTCAGCGTCCGGTCCAGCGCGCCGTACAGGACGCCTTCCACCGATCCGGCCGGAATCGTCACCGTGTAGGTGCGCCCGTACGCCAGATCGCCGTCCAGGTCGAACACGAGCGTGTCCCCGCTGACCGAGAGCGTTGAGTCCGCATCGGTCACGGAAGGCGAATCGCTGCCCGACAGCGCAATGGTGTCATTGAACCGCACCGTGATCCGGTCGAGGTTGACCGGCACATCGGCCGCACCGTTCGCCGGATCGATGCCGATGACGGCGAGGCGCGCCGTCTCGCTGCCCACGACATGGGGGCGCGTCGCGTAGACCGACTGGACATTCCGCGCGCCGGATTCGTTCCAGCTTTGCGCGATCGCGTTCCCCGGATCTTCCGGAATCGTGTCGAACGCGCCATGTTCCTCGCTCCTGTTGCCGCTGAGCGTCACATGGGCGTAGACCGCATCGCCTTCCTGCAGGCCGAGCAGGCCGAGCGGAATCTTGCCTTCGAAGCCGAACTGCCGGTTCACGGCAAATTCGGCGCCCTTCGCATCTTCCCAGGTGGCGAGCAGCAGATTGCCGTCCCTGTACACCGCGGCGCCGTTGACCTCGCTGTCATTTTTGACCCGCTGCACGATATGGATCTGCGGCTTGTACGGCATGCCGCTGTAGGTGAACTGCGCCGCCCACGGATTTCCGTCCGCGCCGGAATCGACGCCGTTCACGTTGAGCGCGATGTCGATGAACATGCCGTTGTCGCCCCAGTTCGGCACGTTCACCGCCGACACGTAATAGTACAAATACGCGTCGTCAGAGGTCATGCGCAATTCGCCGATGTGGAAGCCCTCCCACCCCGGCGAGGGAGAATTCCCGAGCACTTCAACCTGCTCCCAGTACGGATCCTTGAGCCCGTCGATCACGATCGGAACGGCAGCGTCCGCGCGCCCGGACGAGATGCCGACGCCGGCGAACATCGACAGGACGAGGACAAACGACAGAAACAGATGAAGCCCCTTCGCCCGTCTCAACATGGAAGTCCCACAGCCCCTTCCTGTGCAAATTGTGTGCAAACGTTTGCATCAACAGGTGCACAAAACGCCCGTCTGCCCGTTTCACCGGTCAGCCGGTCACCTTGCAACCCAGCCGCACCCCGTCCCGGCGGCTCAAAACCGGATGTTGGGGAAGTCCGGGTGGGTCGGGCAGGTTTGTGCAACTTGTGCAAACGCTTTCAATCTTCTGTGCTAAATCATAACAGGGAACATCCCGCGCGTCAATGCAACATTCAGCCGCATTTCCACTTTCACGAGCATGTCGCCCTCGTCCGGACGGTACACCCCGGTGATGATTTTGATGAACGTCGACTTGCCCGCTCCGTTCTCGCCCATGAGCGAGTGGATTTCGCCGGGCTTCAGCCGGAAATGGACATTGTCCAGCGCCTTGACGCCGGGAAAGGTTTTCGTGATCCCGTTAAGTTCGAGCACAAATTCCGCCATCCCGATCCCCCGTTTCCGCTCGTACTCGCGTTCCTCCCACAACATACCGCAGGGCCGGTCGAGGCGACAGGAGACAACAGGTCTAGACTTGCTGATTCTCCCCGCAATCGAACGTTTCATTTCTCCATCTCTGTCAATCTTGGCGTCATTACAGCTATGCTTCGACAGACACGGAATACGCGGAGCGCGGATGCAGAATAAACCGGGTATTGTCGGGCAGTTCCACATACCAGGTCGTGTCCAATTCCAGGCGACACCCTACATAAGTACGCCCGATCTTAAGGCCGAATCGGTATGCCAGGCCGTGCGGATCCAGCTTGCGCTCGCTGACTTCCCCCGATTCTTTCTGATAGGTGACCCGCACCGTGCATCCGGCCTGAGCCGCCTCTTCCAAGCGGCGCAGCCGGTCGGCCAGGGACGGGCCTTGCGCGGGAGCGATCACTTCCAGACTGCCCGTCAAGCGCTGCAGCTCACCGCGCTGCGCTTCGTTCATCCGCTGCCGGATCTTGCCGAGCGCCCGCTGCAAATCCGCCGTATGCGGGTAACCCGCGCCTTCCGCGAATTTCGCCGCCTCCACGATCGCTTTCAGTTCGGACGCGGAAAGCAGCAGCGGCACGTCCGCGTTGAAATGCTCCGGCAGCCGGAAACCGCCGTCATGCCCGGCATCGGAGATAATCGGCACACCGCAGGCGCAGAGCGCGTCCATGTAGCGGTACACGGTGCGCACGCTGATTTCCAGCGCATCCGCGATTTCCGCCGCCGTCATTTTGCTGCGCGACCTGAGCATCCACAGAATGGCCAGCATGTTGTCCCATTTGGCCAAGGCGGCCCACCTCCGACGGTTCAATCAATCGGCTTCACCCGCTGCAATGCGTTTTCTTTCCGCAAAATAAAGCCATCCGCCGGCCATCCAGAACGGCTCCCGGAAGACCAGCCGCCAGACCATCGCATGACGGCTCAGGTCGAAATCCAGCACGTTCAACCCGGCCAGCGAGATCGTCACGAAGTTGGCGAGTCCGTACAGAAAAATCAGCACCCCGGCGACCATGCAGATCCACGCGAGCAGCCGCCGGAAAGACCCGCGGCGGCCGAGCAGAAGCAGCAGCAGCACCGCGCCGGCCAGCTTGACGAATCCGGTCGCCCACACGATGGCGGCAAATTCCGGATCCCGTTCCAGCGCCTACTCGTAGACCGCTCCGCCGAGCGATTCCACGCCGATCATGCCGCCCGCCGCCCAATAGAAGCTCATCGCGGCGAACAGCACCGTCCATCCGATGCCGGCATAGACAACGCCTTTCCCTCTTCTGTCCATGTCCGCCTCCTTGACCGCCCGCCATCCTGACGTTACATCTCGGCCGGGCGGTACCTGTCCGTCTCCAACTCCAGGATGATTCCATTATACATCCATGGCAGGTGGTCATCACCGGACCGCATCCTTTATGTTGAGAACAAAGTCGTCGGGACGGCGTTAAGGCAGCGGTCCGTCCCGCCCTGCAAAGGAGGATGCCGCATGAATGCTGATGTCCTGGAGATCCGGCCGATGAGCGGCTGCGGCGAGTCCGTCCGCCGCGAAGCGGCGCTCGTGTTCGTTGACGGGTTCTACCGGGAGCTGTCCTTCCTGTCGCCCGACCGGGACAGACTCGCGGACGCGTTCGCGCCGATGATCAATCCGGATGCCTTCTGGCTGGCCGTCCGGAACGGCGCCGTCGTCGGCATACTCGCCTGCTCGGACCGTACGAAGCAGGCGATCCGTCTGGACCGGGAACGGATGAGGAAATCGTTCGGCTT
>Ga0207747_1002428_pt1 | contig 10341 bp, 7 predicted proteins | sample HigsolmetaGSP11D_FD_184839 | JGI IMG/M metagenome (GOLD analysis project Ga0207747, IMG submission 184839) | High solid enriched microbial communities from the Joint BioEnergy Institute, USA - SP1-1-D (SPAdes) | ecosystem: Engineered > Bioreactor > SSF (Solid state fermentation) > Aerobic >... | reverse complement strand
TCAAGGGGCAAAGCCCGGCGAAGGCGGGCAACTTCCGGGGCGCAAGGTTTATCCCTGGGTTGCCAAGGTAAGGCATTCAACACCCGGAGTAGGTCTGATTTCACCGCCACCGCATCACGATATTTATTCCATTGAGGATTTGGCGGAGCTTATCCATGACCTGAAGAATGCCAACCGGGACGCCCGCATCAGTGTCAAGCTGGTTTCTGAGGTAGGCGTAGGCACCATAGCCGCAGGAGTAGCCAAGGGACATGCCGATGTGGTTCTGATAAGCGGTTATGATGGTGGTACCGGAGCTTCTCCGAGAACCAGCATAAGGCATGCAGGTCTTCCATGGGAGCTGGGACTGGCGGAAACCCACCAGACCCTCCTGTTAAACAACTTGAGAAGCCGTATCGTTGTTGAAACCGACGGCAAGCTTATGACAGGCCGGGATGTGGCGATAGCTGCCCTCCTGGGCGCTGAAGAGTTCGGCTTTGCCACTGCTCCTCTGGTGGTTCTGGGATGCGTGATGATGAGGGTTTGCAACCTGGATACATGCCCTGTGGGTATAGCCACCCAGAATCCCGAATTGCGCAGGAGATTTGCAGGAGATCCCCAGCATGTGGTCAACTTTATGCGCTTCGTAGCTCAGGAATTGAGAGAGATAATGGCTAAGCTGGGCTTCCGCACCGTAGATGAGATGGTAGGCCGTTCCGATAAGTTGGAAGTCAAAAAGGTTGTTGACCACTGGAAGGCAAAAGGATTGGATCTTTCTCCCATCCTATACCAGCCGGAATCGAAGGATGAAAGGCATTATGTGAAGCCCCAGAATCACGGGATTGAAAAAGCTCTTGACTGCCACGTTCTCCTGGATATATGCAAGCCTGCCTTGGAAAAGGGTGAAAAGGTCAGCGCCATACTGCCTATACGCAATACGAACCGCGTTACAGGTACGATCCTTGGAAGCGAGGTTACAAAAAGATATGGATCCAAAGGGTTGCCGGAGGATACTATTTGCCTGAACTTTAAAGGTTCGGCAGGCCAGAGCTTCGGAGCCTTTGTTCCAAAGGGTATCACTCTGATACTGGAAGGGGATTCCAATGACTATATAGGAAAAGGACTGTCCGGAGGCAAGATTATTGTATATCCGCCCAAAGGTTCAACCTTTGCGCCGGAGGAGAATATAATAATCGGCAATGTTGCCTTCTATGGAGCTACCAGTGGTGAAGCATATATCAACGGAGCTGCCGGTGAAAGGTTCTGCGTCAGAAACAGCGGACTGAATGCGGTAGTAGAAGCTGTCGGAGACCACGGATGTGAATATATGACTGGAGGCAGGGTTGTGGTGCTTGGTTCCACAGGACGGAACTTTGCCGCAGGCATGTCGGGAGGCATCGCCTATGTTTTGGATGAAGCCGGTGGTTTTAGCAAAAAATGCAATATGGAGTCGGTAGAGCTGGAATCCCTGGAAGATATAGAAGAAATAAATATGGTCAAGGAAATGATACAAAAGCATGTGAATTATACCGGCAGCGAAACCGGCAAAAGGGTGCTTTCCCAATGGAATAAGGTGGTATCCAAATTCGTCAGGGTAATACCCAAGGATTACAAGCGCATGCTAAAAGCGATAAAGGATATGGAAAGAAGCGGATACAGCGGAGAAGAAGCGCTTATGGCGGCCTTTGAAGCAAATAACCGTGATCTTGCTCGAATCAGCGGCAACTAAACATTTTATAACTATAAAAGCCAACTTTGCAGCCTATATGGGATTTATTTAACTGAAGCTGCAAAATCAAGATAAATTGGAGGAAGTGCTATGGGTAAACCAACAGGATTTTTGGAATATAAGCGGGAAGTTCCGCCTGACAGGGCTCCTCTTGAAAGGATAAAGGACTGGGAGGAATTTCATCTTCATCTGGATGAGGAAAAGCAGAGAAAACAGGGTGCCCGCTGTATGGACTGCGGCACGCCTTTCTGCCACTCCGGACTATTGATTAACGGGATGGCTTCCGGTTGCCCTATAAATAACCTGATTCCGGAATGGAATGATTTGATATACAGAGGGCGATGGAAGGAAGCCCTTGAACGCCTTCATAAAACCAATAATTTCCCCGAATTCACAGGGAGGGTTTGCCCCGCACCCTGTGAAGGGTCGTGCACCATGGGCATAAATGAGCCGCAGGTGACCATCAAGAGCAATGAATGTGCCATAATCGACCGTGCTTATGAGGAAGGCTGGATTAAGCCTGAACCACCAAAGCAGCGCACAGGCAAAAAAGTTGCAGTCGTGGGATCGGGTCCTTCCGGTCTGGCATGTGCGGACCAGCTGAACAAAGCAGGGCATATGGTGACTGTTTTTGAGCGTGCCGATAGGCCGGGCGGTCTTTTGATGTATGGCATACCCAACATGAAGCTGGACAAAAAGATAGTTCAAAGGCGGATAGATCTGATGGCTGCTGAAGGTGTGGAATTTGTGACAGGCACGGAGGTGGGAAAGGACTATCCTGCTGAAAAGCTTTTGAAGGAATTTGATGCCGTCGTTCTGTGCGGAGGGGCTACAAAGCCAAGAGATCTGCAGGTGGAAGGCCGAAACTTGAAAGGCGTTCATTTTGCAGTGGATTTTCTGGGGAGGAATACGAAGAGCCTCTTGGATTCCGGACATAAAGACGGTAAATATATAAGCGCTAAAGGTAAGGATGTCATTGTCATAGGTGGTGGAGACACAGGCACCGATTGTGTGGCTACATCTCTTCGCCACGGATGCAACAGTGTCGTTCAGTTTGAAATAATGCCGATGCCGCCGAAGGAAAGGCAAAATGATAATCCTTGGCCCCAATGGCCGAAAGTTTACAAAATGGATTACGGCCAGGAGGAAGCTGCGGCCTTATATGGCAGGGATCCCCGGGAATACTGTATCATGACCAAAAAGATCACAGGGGATGCCGAAGGAAATGTAAAAGAAGTTCATACCGTGCAGATAGAATGGAAAAGGGATGATTCCGGACGAATGATGCCTGTGGAGATACCAGGAACGGAAAGAGTCTGGCCTGCACAGTTGGTTCTTATCTGTATGGGCTTTTTAGGCCCTGAAGATACGCTTCTAAAGCAGCTGGGTATTGAACAGGACGGCAGGACTAATGTGAAAGCTGAATACGGAAGGTTTGCCACCAATGTGAAGGGGGTATTCTGCGCTGGTGACATGCGCCGCGGCCAAAGCCTTGTCGTATGGGCAATAAACGAAGGGCGTGCCGCTGCCCGGGAATGTGACAGGTATTTAATGGGAAGCACAAATCTGCCTTAAATGTATGGTTTGTATAAAGTTATACATTGTGTAAAGTTATATTATATAAGATGTGTAATGTAAGGGGATGTTCTTAAAAAGAACATCCTTTTTGCATGCCCTTTCCATATGCTGTTTTTCAATATCCACATCTTTTTAATATCTATAAAAGAATATTTTTCTCAGAATAGCATTTTTCTCTTTACTGAATTAGTTTATTAGTATATAATTCACATGTGAAATATTTATACCTTAATACTACATATGATAATTGTATATACGGCTATAACGAGGCTATAGGTGTCCCCCACCTCTTATAGGTGGACTTAATTTTCATAATAGACGGTGAGTTAAAATCTCCTGCCTCGTTGAAACGGTATGTTGAAATTACTACTCGATTTCTTCCGTTGTTTAAAATTGTAAGTTTACCGGTACATCACAGCAAGCTTGCTTTCTAAAAATCAAAAGGGTTTTAACCCTCACCAAAATGACTGCCATATATCTGTTCTTGTTATTATTACACTGCAAAGTTTGCCACCGGTCAAGAAAGGAGGGGATGGGATGGATGATAATATGATTCTGGATGTTTACTATACCCTAAAGCGTACCAGCTTCAAAGTCAAAAAGGATTTAATGAATAAGCTGGCAGAGGGAGGAATTACCTGGCCGCAGTTCCATGCCCTTTATCATATAGGAGAGGAGGGTATTTCTGCCAATGAGCTGGCAAAGGAGCTTAACTGCAATGCCAGCAACATGACGGGGCTTATTGACAGGATGATGGAAAATAACTGGGTATACAGGGAACGGTGCGCACAGGACAGAAGAATATGGCTCATCAAGCTTACCGAGGAGGGGATGAAGCTTAGGGCAAGGCTTATCCCGGAGCAAAACAGAAACATAATAAACCGCATGTCTGCCCTCAGTGAAGAAGAATTAGTGACGTTGAAAAGGTTATTGGAAAAATTGGAGCGCAATGATAGGGAGGATACATAATAATGAAAGAATTAAAAGCACTGCTGCATTTTGCAAAGCCATATAAATGGTATATTGCACTGGCTACACTGTGCATGATTACAGTCACTGCGATGAACATGGTAGCTCCATGGATGATCCGAAATATTGTCAAGATAATAACAGATGGGCCTTCCAATCAGATTGACATGAAGCAGGTTACAATCCTTGCTCTCACAGCCCTGGCTGCATATCTCATAAGAGCTGCTTCCCAGTTTGGTTCCGATTACATATCCCACTATTCGGCCTGGTATATATTGAATGATATACGGCGCTATATGTATGAGCACATGCAAAAGCTGCCTCTTAAATACTTCCAGGACAGGCAAACCGGAGAGCTGATGTCCAGGGTGATGAATGATACCCGAAACTTTGAGGAGTTGCTGGCTCATGCAATTCCGACACTGATAGTGAATGCTCTGACATTGATCGGTGTGTCCTCAATACTTTTATCCCTGAACATACAATTGACTTTGTATACCTTGATTCCAGTACCTATTCTGATATGGTTGGTTGCTAAATTCAGCAAGATTTCCAGGCCCAGATTCAAGGATGCCCAGGTGAAAATTGCGGAGGTCAATTCCATACTTCAGGACAATTTTACAGGGATCAAAGAAATAAAGGTTTTCACCAAGGAAGAGTATGAGCTGAAAAGGACAGGTAAGAGCATATATGACCATACACGGTCAATATTAAACGCAGTGAGGTTGAGCAATCTGTTCCATCCCGGAATAGAGTTTGTATCCAGCCTGGGGACAGTTATAGTAATATTTTTCGGTGGCATTCTCGCCCTTTCAAACCAGCTGTCTCTGGAGAACATGGTGGCTTTCCTGCTGTACCTGAACTCCTTCTATCAGCCGGTTATCGTCCTGGGAAGGATAAATGAAGGGCTCCAGCAGGCTCTGGCCAGTGCGGAAAGAGTGCTGGAAATACTGGATGAAGGTGTGGAAGACTATGACAAGCAGAATTCCATCCGGGTAGACAGGGTGAAAGGGGATTTGGAATTTAGAAATGTTAGCTTCGACTATATAAAAGGAATTACAGTCCTCAAGGATATTTCCTTCAAGGCAAAAGCAGGAGAAACGGTGGCATTGGTAGGTCCTACAGGAGTGGGCAAGACCACGCTGGCCAATCTGATACCCAGGTTTTATGATCCTGATGCCGGACAGATTTTGATTGACGGTAAAGATATAAGGGATATGGATTTGACGAGCCTCAGAAAGCAGGTGAGCTTTGTATCCCAGGATGTGTTCCTGTTCAATGGAACCGTAAAGGAGAATATACTTTACGGCAGGCTCGATGCCAGCGATGAAGAAGTGATAGCTGCTGCCAAAGCTGCCAATGCCCATGATTTTATAATGGAGCTGGCGGATGGTTACAACACACAGGTGGGAGAAAGGGGAGTGAAGCTTTCCGGTGGGCAGAAGCAGAGGATATCCATTGCCCGGGCAATACTTAAGGATGCTCCCATATTGATACTGGATGAAGCCACTTCTTCGGTAGATACCCAGACGGAAAGACTGATTCAGGAAGCACTGGAGAAGCTGATGAAGAACAGGACTACTATTGTGATTGCCCACCGCCTGTCTACCATCCAGAAAGCTGACCAGATTATTGTTATTAAGGAAGGAAAGATAACAGAAAAAGGCAAGCATGAAGAGCTGCTGGAGCTGAAAGGGCTTTACAGTCAGCTGTGCGAAGCGCAGAGCGGTGGTTGCATCGTTGCATGACGGTTTTTGCAATTGCGGGTCCGGATTGTCCCGATGCTTGCAATTACATCTATAGGACAGCTCAAAGCAGAATTGATAAAAAACTTTGTATGTACTATTATTAAGAGGACATAATTTTTGAGTAATACCTGTGAATGACGCATAAGGTGAGGCATAATCAAATAAAAATTCTAAGAGGAGATGAGTGTACATGCAGTATAAAGATTTCGGAAAAACCGGTATAAAGATTTCCGCCCTCGGCTTCGGAGCCATGAGGCTGCCCCAGACCAATATTGACGGAAAGAGTGTTTTTGACACGGAGAAAAGCATAGAAATGATACACAGGGCCTTTGAACTGGGAGTTAATTACATTGATACCGCACCAGGCTACTGCAATGGTGAAAGCGAAATAATTGTGGGAAAAGCTCTTAAAGGCTGGAGAGACAAGGTATATCTTTCTACCAAGAACCCCATAGAAGATGATTCCGGAGACCATTACCGTGAAAGGCTGGAAAAATCCCTGAGAAAGCTGGACGTGGATTATATTGATTTTTACCACATGTGGGGCATAAATTGGGATACTTATGTAAACAAGATTGATGTGAAGAATGGCCCGCTGCAGGCTGCTTTCAAGGCCAGGGAGGAAGGCTTGATCAAGCATATTTCCTTCTCCTTCCATGACAAGCCTGAAAACATGATTAAGATCATTGATACCGGGAACTTCGAAACCGTGCTGTGTCAGTACAACCTTCTGGACAGATCGAATGAGGAAGCCATCGCCTATGCGAAGGAAAAAGGTTTAGGTGTGGTGGTAATGGGCCCGGTGGGAGGAGGAAGACTGGGAAGCCCTTCAGAGGTTATAAGGAATCTGCTTCCAGGCAAAGTGTCCAGCAGTCCTGAAGTGGCTTTAAGGTTTGTTCTTTCAAATCCCGGTGTTTCATGCGCATTGTCCGGCATGAGCACTATAGAGATGGTGGAGGAGAATGCCAGGATAGCATCCAATGAATCGCCGCTCAGTGAAGCTGAAGTAGCGGCTATAAAAGCTTCCATGGAGGAAAACCGGCGTATGGCGGAGCTTTATTGCACAGGATGCAACTATTGCATGCCATGTCCCCAGGAAGTAAATATACCTCTTAACTTCCAGCTTATGAACTATCATCGGGTTTACGGACTGACCGAGCATGCCAGGGAGCAATACAAAAAGATCGGTACCGTGGACTGGATGAAGGGTAAAAAGGCTGAAGAATGCGTAGAGTGCGGCTTATGCGAGGAAAAGTGCCCGCAGAAGTTAAAAATACGTGAGCAGCTTAAGGAAACAGCCAAAGCATTGGCATGATGAAGCTGACATGATGAATCCGGCATGATAAAATAATACAGGATGGTTGAAGGTTATTTAGGCGCAAAAGCGATTTTTGCGCCTAAATCAATGTTTACATTAAATTTGCTTTTTTATATTATAGGTTGAGGAATGAGATATTAATAATATAGTAATTTATTATCAGTATTGGAGTGTTTAATATGTGTCTTGCCATACCCGGTAAGGTGGTTAAAATCACAGAAAAAACCTGCGTTGTAGATATCATGGGTGCTGAAAGGGAGGCTTCAACAGAGCTGCTTGACGGTGTGAAAGTAGGAGATTATGTATTGGTTCATGCAGGCTGCGCCATACAGAAAATGGACGAGCAGGAAGCGTTGGATACGATACGGATGTTTGAAGAAATGAAGGATATTGTCCATGAATAACTTGATAGATGAGTTCAGAAATTCAGATACAGCCTGCAAAATGGTAAGGATATTGTCGGAATACAAAGGGAGACCTGTAAACCTGATGGAGGTATGCGGCACCCACACCATGTCCATATTCAGGTTTGGTATAAGGGATGTGCTGCCGGAAAGCATCAGGCTGCTTTCCGGACCCGGCTGTCCTGTATGCGTTACTCCAAACTATTTTATAGATGCAGCCATCGAATTGGCAAAGATGGATGATGTGATAATCACCACCTTCGGGGATATGATGAGAGTACCGGGCAACGGTTCTTCGCTGCTTGAGCAGAAAGCTTCCGGAAAAGACATAAGGATTGTCTATTCACCTTTGGATTCATTGAAGATAGCGGCTAATAACCCGGATAAGAAGGTGGTTTTCCTGTCCGTGGGTTTTGAAACCACCACTCCGATTTCTGCTCTGACTGTTATAAAAGCAAAGGAAGAAGGCATAAATAACTTTTACCTGCTGTCGGCCAATAAAACCATGCCTGAAGTCCTGAAAACCCTATGCTTGGACCCTGAAGTAAATATTGACGGATTTATTTATCCCGGTCATGTAAGTGTAATAACCGGTACCGCCATGTACGATGAAATTGCCGAAAAGTACGGCATGCCGGGTGTAATAGCCGGATTTGAGCCCCTGGATATCCTCCATGCCATAATAAGGCTTGTGTCAAACATAATGAGCGGCAGGGTACTATCGGAGAACGGCTATAAAAGGGCTGTTAATCCTGAAGGCAACCCTGTGGCCCTGGCCAGGCTTTATGAAGTTTTTGAACCCTGTGATGCCAGGTGGAGAGGAATCGGATTGATACCCGGTTCCGGTCTGAAGATGAGGGATGCATACGCAGATTATGATGCATGGAAAGCGTTTGACATAAAAGTTTTAGATCACAGCGATCCCAAAGGGTGTCTGTGCGGAGAGGTTTTAAAAGGAAAGAGGACACCGAAGGAGTGCAAACTGTTTAATACTATATGTACGCCTGAAAATCCGGTGGGCGCATGCATGGTATCCTCCGAGGGTACCTGCGCGGCTTATTACAAGTATGACATGAAGCGGTGATGCTATTATAGAGCTGAGAGCCGACAATAAAATTCCGGGTTTTATTGCTTTGTTGTTAGTGGGAAATATTACCATCAACGTTTGCGCTGGGGAACATTACTGTTAACCAGCACTGTTAACCGGCAATGCCAGGTGATAACCTAACCGCATTCTGCTGTAAAGGCTGATGGAAGCTTGCGTCAGATTACGGCAGTTCATAACAGCAAAGGAGAATGATAAGGAGAAAAACCATGAAAGATATAATCACCCTCGCCCATGGAAGCGGGGGTAAACTTACCCATGAATTAGTAAGAGAAATATTTAACAAGCATTTTGCCAATGATACCCTGCTGCAGGGTAATGATGCAGCCTGCTTTGATGTTCCGCAGGGGAAAATTGCGTTTACCACCGATTCCTTTGTCATCAGCCCTGTTTTCTTCAAGGGGGGAAACATAGGAAAGCTTTCCGTATGCGGGACGGTGAATGATTTGGCTGCCTGCGGAGCCCACCCCATGTATTTGAGCTGCGGCTTTATTATAGAAGAAGGATTTCCCCTTGCAGACCTGGAGAGGATAGCGGCATCCATGGGAGAGACGGCCCGGGAATGCGGCGTGAAAATTGTTGCCGGGGACACCAAGGTTGTGCAGAAGGGCGCTGCGGATAAGGTTTTCATAAATACATCCGGCATCGGAGTTGTTCCTGCCGGCATAAATATATCCGGGTCCAATGCCAAACCCGGCGATAAAGTCATAATAACAGGATATATAGGCGATCACGGCTGCTCCATCCTTTTGGAAAGGGAGGGCCTGGATATTTCGTCGGATATTCAAAGTGACTGCGCTCCCTTAAGCGGGATGATGGGAGAAGTCCTGGCAGCGGCAAGCGATGTGCATGTTTTGAGAGATCCGACCCGAGGCGGCCTGGGAACCACATTAAATGAGATTGCCATCCAGAGCAATGTGGGCATACGTATATTTGAAGAAAAAATACCTGTAAGGAATGAAGTCAGGGGGGTATGTGAACTGCTGGGAATGGACCCGCTGTATATGGCCAACGAAGGAAAGATGATCATCATTGCTCCGGAAGCTTCTGTAAATACCATTTTGGAAGTCCTGAAAAAGCACAGGTATGGGGTTGACTCCTGTGTGATAGGGGAGGTTATCGATACCCCGGCCAAAAGGGTTGTTATGAAAACTGTGACCGGCGGCAGCAGGATAGTGGACATGCTGACGGGGGATCAGCTGCCGAGGATTTGCTGAATTAACCGGATGGTAGATATTGCTGTGCCGGGTAAAGAGGCTATTTAGGAGCAAATATTTCGTTATAGCTGAATATGAGATAAGTAAGAATTCAATAAGTAATCTCTTTGAATAATTGTGATTTATGCGGAATGCAGGCTATCTACAAGGACCAAAGGCTTTAGCTTTAAGCTTAGGATATATGATTTAAGGGATTATATTGTGTGGTAAGGTGATGATGCCCAATATTAATAATGCTTCAATGTTAAGACAGCAATATAAGGATGACAGCAACTTAGATATCAGGATTAAGTT
>Ga0207747_1002425_pt1 | contig 10344 bp, 5 predicted proteins | sample HigsolmetaGSP11D_FD_184839 | JGI IMG/M metagenome (GOLD analysis project Ga0207747, IMG submission 184839) | High solid enriched microbial communities from the Joint BioEnergy Institute, USA - SP1-1-D (SPAdes) | ecosystem: Engineered > Bioreactor > SSF (Solid state fermentation) > Aerobic >... | reverse complement strand
CTTTGGCAATATAAATAGACTGGTTTATCTGGACGGATTTCTTTCATCCGCATTTTCAATTGTGTTAACGGGATATTTCTTGCACCTAAAATGTGACCGGATTCAAATTCATTGGCTTCACGTACATCAATTAATTGGGCTTTTCGATATCCTTTGATAAACTCTTCTTGGGTTAAGACTTTTATAATTCTTTTCCGCTGAAAATAATTGAATAGCGAATAGCTGAGTAGTGCAAATAAAATAATGATCAAAATAATATTACTATAACTCATGATGGTTCCCCTTTCACTTACTCAAACTTTGTGCACTAATTTATATTATATAAATGAATTGCCGTGAACGCAAAGTAAAAATGAAAGGTTAAACAAAAAGAGTGATCATCTACGTACCATGTATGTTTTCAAAAAAAATCTTTAAAGCAGCATCCCCGGTTTTAATAATTGACCCCTCATTCAACAAAAGAGTATTTATTTTTCCATTCTCCTTTGATAGAATGTACTTTTGTTGAAACATAAAAAATATCGACAAAGTAGGCAATTAGTCACTTTTTTTAAAAGGAGGTATTGACAAAAATAGATATTTATGCTTACAAACACAATATATAGTTGTTAGAAAATTTTTATACCACTATATATTGAATTTGTAGGTGTTCTATGTTAATGTAAAGATATAAACAATAACTAAATTTATCAGCAGATATGATTTAGATATAAAGGAGATGGATGTATGGCTGTTGCATTTAAAGAAGCACCAAAGTTAAATATTAAAAAGTTGAATGAGGCGATTCGACTTTTTCCACAAGTTCATCCAATAACCGAGGATATGAAAATCACTTTCCAAGGTGTATCCAGGCTCGTTATGATTGATCGTTATTCATTTAAAGACACGGAAAAGCTAACTTTAACAGAAGGCGACTTTGTTGTATTGACGGTAAAAGAGGATCCGAAATTTCCGGCAAGAGGCTTAGGTTACATAGTTAATATTGATTGGGAATTAAAGAAAGCGACCGTTCTTGTGGAAGAAGAATATCGCGGTGTCCTTGACAAACAAGAAGAAAAAGAGTCAGGAATGATTGTTCGTTCCCTTGATGTCATTGAAAAACCATTAGAAATTTTCTATGAGCAAATTGCCAAACGGAATGCAACTGGCCTTGCAGAAGTTGAAGAGACAGTCGAAAAAACTCAAGAATGGATAGATAAATTCTATCAAGAACTTGTTCAATTGAACTTTATCCCGGCCGGTCGCGTACTTTATGGGGCGGGTTCAGGTAAAGAAGTAACCTATTTTAATTGCTACGTAATGCCGTTTGTTCAAGACTCACGGGAAGGAATTTCCGAGCACCGTAAGAAAGTAATGGAAATCATGAGTCGCGGTGGTGGAGTCGGTACAAACGGTTCAACTTTAAGACCACGAAACACGTTGGCAAGAGGTGTAAACGGTAAATCAAGCGGTTCGGTTTCATGGTTAGATGACATAGCGAAATTGACTCACTTAGTAGAGCAAGGTGGGTCGAGACGTGGTAAAATAGCATAACGTGTGCCTCGTCTATAAAAAAACCTCGTGAATTGCTGGGAACTCTTTATTGAGGTGATTAGTATGAGAACTTATAGTCCAAGGGAAAAGCAAAAATGTATAATATGCGGCATAGAAATGAACAACAATAAAGCTGGTCAATTTACCAAACATCTAGTGACCTTACACCAAATAGATTTGCCAACATATCTAAAAAATTTTTTTTACAAAAAAGAAAATTTAATTTGCCAAAGAGAAGGTTGCGGAAATTTAGTAGAAATAGATACAAATCATAATAAAAATAGATGGAAGCCAATGAAATATTGCAGTAATTATTCATGTAGGTATCCTAAAAAAAATCGTAATAGGAAATGTCTCGTATGTAATAATTTGTTTTCAAATGAAGATTTAAGAGTTAAAACATGCAGCAAAGAATGCAGTCTTAATCTAAAATCTAAAAAGGTTACAGAATGGCATGCAAACATGTCCGAAAAGGAAAAGAGAGAACGATTTGAAAAGATAATATCTAAAACAGCCGCTACTAGAAGAAAAAACAAAACTCCTTCATGGAATAGTGGTAAGACAGGGATTTATACAGAAGAAACGATTGAAAAAATTAGGAAGGCTGCTTTGATTCAATTTGAAAATGGTGTTTTTAGAAAAACATCTATTGAAAGCAAAGTGGAAGAATTATTACAAGAAATGAACCTGAAATATAAGTATTCCTTTATACTCCAAAAACACCAATTTGATTTTTTGCTAATTGATTACAATATTTTAATTGAGTGCGATGGAGATTATTGGCATGTGAATCCTAAATTTTATCCTGAACCAAAGGGTTGGCAAATTAAAAGAATAGAAATTGATAAAGAAAAAAACCGCATAGCAAAAAATAACGGTTATACAATTCTTCGCTTTTGGGAAGATGAAATTAACAATAACCTTGGTTATGTTCATCAAATTATATCATCTCATGTAGCTTCTGAACCACAACGTAACTGGAAACAGTAAACGTGAAGGTTTAAAAATCAGAAGTGAAAAAAGACAATCAGCAGCCAAGCTCCTGTAACATGGAGAAGGTTCAACGACCATCGAAAGACAGCAATTTTTGCTGAATCGAGTAGAGTAGGGATCAAGCGATTCCGAAGCGCGAGGGTATCTATTAGATACAAGATATGGTCTGAACTCTATGGTGACATAGAGAGTTGATGTAGCGAATCAACGTAACATAATTAGCACAAATGATTATGCTTAGTGATTGGCATCCGGATATTATTGAATTTATTATTTCCAAAATGCAAAACCCAAGAATTTTACGATTCTTAATTGAAAATACCGAAGACGAGCAAATTAAAAAGCTTGCTGAAGAAAAATTGAAGTTTATTCCATTAAAAGAAAATGAACGGATCATGTATGAAGGAATTGTCCGTTTTAAGAATATACCAGGTTTCGGTGGTTTTACAGAAGAAGTTATTAAGGAAGCTGAAGAAAAATTACGTGATGGTGGAACCTATGATGTGAACAATCCGGAATTTTTAACTGGGGCGAATATTTCCGTTTGTTTAACAAAAGAATTTATGGAAGCTGTTGAAAATGACGGTGAATATGAATTACGCTTCCCAGATGTTGAAAAATACAATCCTGAAGAAATGAAGGAATATAACGAAAAATGGCATGAAATTGGCGATGTTCGCGAATGGGAAAAGATGGGCTATCGCGTCCGTACGTATCGGAAAATTAAAGCAAAAGAACTATGGAACTTAATTAATATTTGTGCAACGTATTCAGCTGAACCAGGCATTTTCTTCATCGATAATGCCAATGCAATGACAAACGCCAAGGCCTACGGACAAAAGGTAGTAGCGACAAATCCGTGCGGTGAACAGCCTCTCGCACCATATTCAGTTTGTAATTTAGCTGCAATAAATTTAGCAAATATGGTTAATAAAGAAACAAAACAAGTTGACTTTGAAAAATTAAAACAAACAGTAAGAATCGGTGTAAGAATGCAAGATAATGTTATCAATGCGACTCCTTACTTCTTGGAAGAAAACAAAAAACAAGCACTTGGTGAACGCCGAGTAGGACTCGGTATAATGGGTCTTGCCGACTTACTTATTTACTGTGAAAAAGAATATGGATCCCAAGAAGGAAATGAACTTGTTAATGAAGTTTTTGAAACAATTGCGACAACAGCTTATAGGGCTTCTATTGAGTTAGCAAAAGAAAAAGGGAGCTTTCCATTCCTTGTCGGCGAAACCGAAGAAGAAACAAATCGTCTGCGGAAAGCCTTTATTGAAACAGGTTATATGAAAAAAATGCCTGAAGATATTAGAGAATCCATTCTAGCAAACGGAATTCGTAACTCCCACTTGCTAACCGTTGCTCCTACGGGTAAACACGTTGCCCCCTACATTTGTAAAAATGTAGCGTAAACTTCGCTGTATGCGGGAAACTCTGGCGCATCTTTTGCTACCAGGCCTTGCCAGCCATAAAGAAGGTAAAAATGCAAAAGTGTTGGTTAATCCCTACCAGACAATCCGCAGGGAAGTCGTGGCTGACCCCTCAACGACTAAACGCGAGGCAACCGTTAATATTCACAAACACCTGTTCTTGTTTTAGTGGAGACATAAGTTATTATGGTCCTACCTGGTATAGTCAAAGATGAAAGGCTAGAAAGAGAGATAACTATACTTGCCAAGATTGTGGCATAATAGAGCAAAAATATGGCAGGGAGTTATCTATACATCATATTGTCCCATTTAGAAATTTAAAGGTGATTGGGAAAGAGCAAATGAATTATCAAACTTGGTTTCTTTGTGTGAACCTTGTCATAGAAAAAGACATTCAAAATATTACGGTTGAAGATATAGTCTGACCCATATGGCGACATATGGAGCGGGTACTAATAATCCCGCCCTCTTGGAAAAGAGCGTAACAATTGTGAGCACAGGAACAATGGTTGGCGTATCAACAGGCCTTGAGCCTTACTTCTCCTTTACTTATTACCGCAGCGGACGACTCGGTAAATTCATGGAAGTGAAGGCAGAGATTGTTCAAGAATATTTGGATAAACATCCGGAAGTTTCTCCGGACAACTTGCCACATTGGTTTGTAACGGCAATGGATTTAGCACCGGAAGCCCATGCAGATGTTCAGTGTGTGATCCAACGTTGGGTAGACTCGTCTATCAGTAAAACGGTAAATGCACCACAAGGTTATAGCGTTGAACAAGTTCAAAAAGTATATGAGCGTCTATATAAAGGTGGTGCTAAAGGTGGTACGGTGTACGTTGACGGAAGTCGCGACACACAAGTATTAACTTTAAAGGCAGAAGAAAATACCCATAAAGAAGAAGCACACCATCATCATCCAACAAAAGTTGTCCTAGTTGAGACCATTCAAGATCTCCGTTCAACGGATGTCACAATTGGCTCGGAAATCGGCGACACATGCCCGATTTGTCGTAAAGGGAAAGTGAAAGAAATTGGCGGCTGCAATACTTGTGATAACTGCGGTGCCCAATTAAAATGCGGTCTGTAATTTCCTTATAAAAGTAATTAATGTAGATTTGAAAAAAAGTCGCGATGTTTGAAAAAAAGTTGCGATGTTTGAAAAAAAGTCGCGATGTTTGAAAAAAAGTTGCGACGAACCCCCCTATAGACTATATTTGTCTAAAGGGGGGTTTTTATGTCTAAACGGAAAAGAATTTCTAGAGAAGAACAATGGATTAAAGAAGGTCGTGGTTCTGGTAAAGGTGCTAATTATAAGCCATGGTTAACGATTCAAGATGTTTCTTCATTGGGAAGATCGTCTCGGATAAAAGGAAATAAAATAAATAGACAACATGAGATGTTTTCGGATTTGGAGAGAAACTATTTCTATATTTCTGAATTTTCTGATTGTGTGGTTGATATTCGAGAACAATTTCCGTTGTTACCTAAATCTGAAACAATAGTTATTGCTAATGAATTAGGTATCAAACATCCTACAAATCCAAAAACGAATGAACCTATTGTAATGACTACTGATTTTCTATTAACAATAGACAAAGATAAACGCTTTATTGATGTTGCCAGAACGATAAAAATGAAAGATGAACTATTGAAGGAACGTGTTATTGAGAAATTTGAAATTGAAAGAGTTTATTGGGAAAGAAGAGGGATAGATTGGGGGATTGTAACAGAAGAAGAAATTCCGAAAGTTATGGCAAGGAATCTTAGCCATATTCATAACTATTATAAGCTAACACAATTTGATGCTTTTCGAAATATGAATGAGAATCAAATTGAAGATTTAGCGATTGAATTTTTACACAGAATTATACAGGGAAACTATAGTGTAAGAGAAAAAGCATTATTATTTGATAAAGATACACACATGCCATTGGGCAGTGGTTTGACATTATTTTATCATCTGCTCAGTCAAAAAATTATTAAAATCGATATGTTTAAACCTATAAATATTGACGAACAGCTTGTTATTAAATCAATTGATGAAAGAAGGATGAAGAAGGTGAAGTACGGGTGATTTATATAAATCAAGTATATCAATATACAGCAGATGCACAAAGAATACGTATAATTGATATAGAGGAACCTTATGTTTATGTAGTAAATATTGACACTACAAGTGCTATGCCAAAAAAAGAGTTGCTTAGTCAGCTAAAAACAGAAATTGAACAACGTGAACTACTAAAAGTTGCTGATCCTTATGCGAGAACAATTTTAGATAGTGATTTAACATCAGTCCAAATTAAGAAACGTGATGAAGATTGGGAAAATGTTGAAAAATTTATACTTCCTATTATGAAAGAACTTTTAAGAAAACAAGGGCGTGAAGCAAAAATACGAAAAATCTGTTTGGAAACTGGATTAGGAAAAACGAAAGTAAAGAAGTTACTTACTCGTTATTGGCAAAGAGGCATGAATAAAAATGCTATGTTACCTGACTATGCAAATTCAGGTGGGCGAGGAAAAGTAAAAACTCTCTCTAATGAAAAAGTTGGTCGTCCACGTAGAGTAATGATCGATGGAGAATATCGAAGTGGTATTAACATAACGGAGGAAGTAAAAATTCAATTTGAACACGCTATTAATAAATATTATCGTAAACAAAATAACTACTCATTAAAAGATGTGTATCATTTTATATTGCGCGACTTTTATTCCGACCGTTATAAAAAAAATGGGGAATATCATTATCGTGTTTGGGAGGCAAATCGTATTCCATCATATGATCAATTTTACTATTGGTTCAAGAAGTTTGAGGACCCTAAGAAAGACATTGAGTTTAGAAAAAGTGTTAAAGAATACGAATTAAAGCATCGACCGCTTTTAAGTAATTCTAAAATTGAAACAAATGGACCGGGAACACGTTTCCAAGTTGATGCAACAATTGCGGATGTTTATTTAGTCAGTTCTTTTGATGTGAATCGGATTATAGGTAGACCAGTTGTTTATGCAATTGTTGATGTGTATTCACGTATTGTTACTGGTATTTATGTAGGTTTAGAAGGTCCTTCGTGGCTTGGTGCAATGATGGCTTTAGATAATATGGTTGCTGATAAAGTTGATTTTTGTAAGCAATATAACATCGACATTACAGAAGAACAATGGCCAACACATCATATACCTGAAATAATAATCGCAGACCGAGGAGAGTTTGAAGGCTATGCAGTTGAAGGGCTTATTAATAATATAAATATTAAGATTGAAAATACAACAGCGTATCGAGGTGATTTGAAAGGTATTGTGGAGCGAAAGTTCCGAACGATTAATGGCAAGGTAAAGCAAAAAACACCCGGAGCAATTCAAAAAGAATATCGGGAACGTGGGGATAGAGATTACAGGCTCGATGCTACTCTGAATTTAAAAGAATTTACGGCATTAATCATTATGTTAATATTACAGCATAATCATAAGATTATTGATAAATATCCAATGGAAAAAGAAATGATAACGGATGGTATTGTGCCAACACCTATTAACTTATGGAACTGGGGTATTCAAAATCGTAAAGGACGCCTCCGCACAGTAGATAGAAATGTTTTTCGTTTAAATGTATTACCACGGGGTAGAGCCACGATTTCACGAGCAGGCATTAAATTCAAAAATTTATTGTACGGTTCAAAAAAAGCTATTGAAGAACAGTGGTATGCAAAGCTAAAAAATAAAAGAATAGATATCGTATATGATCCACGACATTTAGGAAAAATTTATATTCCAAATGATAATGGGGTGGATTATGAAACTTGTCTTTTGTTAGAGCCAAGCCAACAGTATAAATCGGATTTTTTAGAAGATGTAATTTTTCAGCATCAATTACAAAATGAATTAATGGAACAGGAACGCAATTCACAAGTACAGTTAAGAATTAATACAGAAACGATGATGGAACAGATTATAAAAAAAGCGGAGCAAAAAAAGAAAAAGTCACAAAATCAATTAACAAGCAAAAAAGAAAAAGTTGCTTCAATTCGGAATAACAAGATGATTGAAAAAGCCATTAATCGTGAAATAGAAAAATTCGATTTATGGCCAACACCTATTTCTGATGAACAACCAGCAGAAATTATCGATTTTGAATCGCAATCAAAGATAGAAACACAGTCAGAAAAGAAAACCTCTTCACGCCTAATAGAAAAGATTAAAGAAAAGAGGAATGAAGAATATGGAAAAAAAGATTAAAGATCTTGTTTTAAAAGGCGAACAGGTAGAGGCTGTTTATAAACAACAACATCTTACAGAATATGAGAATAATCCGTATATTGAAGCGTTGCCACCTATATTTACAGAAGACGACGTGTTAGACCATTTTATGGTAATACCTAAAATTAGTGAACAAGATAAAGCTAGTGAAGAGAATATTCGTTATCATATATTAAAACGTGTGAAAAATTTTATTCAGCCATTACCGATTCATTTTGAAGTTGAGCGTCGTTTATCAACGTTAATTCGCAGAGGTTATTTAGCTCGAAACCCACTCGATAAAGCCTTTTTAGAACGTGTTCGTTTGTTACATGAACTGCGAGAAGATGAAGAAAATTCACAACGTCTTATTGCAGAACGATTAAATTATCTTAGATCAACAGCAGATAGTTTATCTATAATTGGAATATCGGGAATTGGTAAGACAACGGCAATTGAACGGCTATTGTTGATGTATCCTCAAGTAATTAAACATAGTAAATATAAAGGGCAGAGTTTCAATAGAACACAAATTACATGGTTAAAGATAGATTGTCCTTATGATGGGAGCTTAACTACATTATGTCAAAGTTTCTTCAAAGCTATCGATGATTTATTAGGAACAAGATATTTAGAAAAGTATGGAAGTTTTAATCGAAATATTTCAACTATGTTATTATTTATGACTTCTCTAGCTAGTCTATATGGTATTGGTGTTTTAGTAATTGATGAACTTCAGCATCTTGTGAATTCTAAAGTTGACCAAGAAGATATGTTAAATTTCTTTGTTACTCTTTCAAATACAGTCGGTATTCCTACGGTGTTAATTGGTACTTCAAAAGCACAGCAACTTTTTAAAGGGAATTTTAGACAGGCACGTAGAGCTGCAAGTGAAGGATCAATTTTTTGGGATCGCATGTTGGAAGATAGCGAAGAATGGAATCTTTTCTTAGAAACACTCTGGGAAATACAATGTTTAAAAGAATATACACCATTAACTGAGGAATTGAAAAAAACTTTCTATGAGGAATGCCAAGGTATTACAGCGGTGGCTATAAATTTATTTATACTTTCACAAGAAAGGGTAATTTTCGATGAAAATAATCCAGATGAAATAATTACACCAGCGGTATTGAAAAAAACAGCAAAAGTAGATTTAAAGATCATTCAGCCTATGCTCACAGCAATTCGTAACAATGATTTTGAAGCTGTTTATAAATATGAAGACTTGATGATTGATCTTGACGATTTAATGTTCAATCATAAGAAAAATGTAACTTATGAAGGTAGAATTTTAAATGCAATGAAAGAACGCTTAAATACGTTAGAGTATCAACGTAATGAAAAAATTGAAAGTTTAAGTGTGGAATTGGCTGCATTAGGAATTTTCACAGTGTTGAGTACAGTTGAATTGAAAAAAATTGTAGAAAAAGTTGTAGAACATAACCCGATTAATACGGAGTATAATGTTCTAAAAATGCTTGCGATTCAACAAGCGATGGAAAAGAATCAAAAACAACTAGACAAAATTACACAAAATAAAGAAGTGGAACAGGAAAAGAACGTTGATTCACTTGTGTTATTAAATATTAGAAAAAGTGCTTTAAAACGTAATGAACATCCATATGATTCACTAAAGAAAAAGGGCTATATTTTAGACCCAGTAGATGAATTCTATTAACAGAATTTAATGTGAATTGGAGAGATTGTATTGTTACCGTTTTTTACAGATCCTTATCCGAATGAATTAATTTATTCAGCCATTAGCCGGTACCACTTTTATAATGGAAACGTTCATTTTTCTGATACACTTAAAGAGTTGTTTGATAATAGGACGGTTATTCCGATCATTGAATTTGGAAGTCATTTAACTAACCTAGTACAAAATTTAGGCCCAGAATATTCGATTGAAAAAATAATTTCGGCAAATACGATATACCCCTTTTTTGCTCCATTTTTAACAAAAGAAAAGCAAGAGAAAGTTATTGAAGATATGAAAGAAAATGCACGTGGTTTGAGGGGCAGGTTAGGAATTTTACCTAGTAAAGTCGACACGAAAAAAGGTATATTTTTCTGTACAAATTGTGTAATAGATGATATAGAGCGGTATGGAGAACCTTATATCCATAGGGAGCATCACTTA
>Ga0207747_1002424_pt1 | contig 10347 bp, 8 predicted proteins | sample HigsolmetaGSP11D_FD_184839 | JGI IMG/M metagenome (GOLD analysis project Ga0207747, IMG submission 184839) | High solid enriched microbial communities from the Joint BioEnergy Institute, USA - SP1-1-D (SPAdes) | ecosystem: Engineered > Bioreactor > SSF (Solid state fermentation) > Aerobic >... | reverse complement strand
CGCACTTGCTGCAGAATCATTAGGGTTAGGGATTTGTTATATCGGCGGGTTGCGAAACCATTTAGAGAAAGTTTGTGAAATCTTACAAACACCAAAACGTGTGATTCCTTTATTTGGCCTTGTTGTCGGTTATCCCAAAAAAATAAATGAACAAAAACCACGCTTGCCATTAAATCATATTTATCATGAAAACACGTATCAACAAAATGAGGAAGTATACATAACTCAATTGAATGAATATAACAAGACCATCCAAGACTATTATGATAAAAGGACAAACGGAAAGCGGAATGACAGTTGGACTGGTCAAGTTTCAGCAACATTTGCAAGGAAAAATCGTATGTATATGCATGATTTCATAAAAAAACATCATCTGAATAAGTAGCAAGTAGTTTTTTACAAGTAAAATGACAAATACATTTGCGGAAAAACATAAAAAGAGCGCTTTGGAGAGTTCATTTTTTTCGACTTTTCCTTTAGACGCTCTTTTTTATCATCATTTGGCATAAAAAATGTAATTAAATTTTCTTAAAACATATTATTTCTTATATGTACGAGGCCGATCTTCATACCCCGCTGTAAAAATAGCAGCTAAAAATGCTACCGCAACACAAAGAATTAAGGCAGTTCCCATTTTTCATCCCCCCAACGTTCATTACTCATATTTATTATAATGCGACCTGTAAATTTTATCTACAGAATGTTCACTAATTTTTGTTAAAAAGGAAACTTTTCATATTATTTATCATCATTTTGATAGCATGTTCATATAATTATAGGTAAATATAGTTCAATGTGAAGTCAAGCTATTTTTACAAAAGCTGTTAATTTTATTTTTGGTGTCATCATATAGAAATATAGGGAGGTACTATATGGGTATATTAGATAAAGTTGCCAAATATCGTGAAGAGGAGGAAAAACTTAGATGGGAAGGTACCTTTGCTGAGTATTTAGAATTGGTAAAAGAAAAACCTTGGATTGCCCAATCTGCCCATTCTCGGGTATACAATATGATAAAACATGCCGGTGTTGAAGAAGTTGACGGTGTAAAAAGATATAAATTTTTTAGTCATCAATTATACGGATTGGAAACGGCACTGGAAAGGTTGGTTGAAGAATATTTTCATCCGGCGGCAAAACGTCTGGATGTAAGAAAACGAATTTTATTATTGATGGGTCCTGTCAGTGGCGGAAAATCAACGTTAGTAACCATGTTGAAACGGGGACTTGAACAATATTCCAGAACGGATGAAGGTGCCGTTTATGCAATTAAAGGCTGTCCGATGCATGAAGATCCACTTCATCTCATTCCACCGCATTTACGTGAAGATTTTTATGAAGAGTATGGGATTCGAATCGAAGGAAATTTGTCACCGCTTAACATGATGAGACTTGAAGAAGAATACGGGGGACGAATAGAGGATGTGTTAGTGGAACGAATCTTTTTCTCAGAGGACCGCCGTGTTGGTATTGGTACATTTAGCCCGTCTGACCCGAAATCCCAAGATATTGCCGATCTCACTGGTAGTATCGATTTTTCGACAATTGCCGAGTACGGTTCGGAATCAGATCCGCGAGCTTATCGGTTTGATGGAGAATTGAACAAAGCTAATCGCGGGATGATGGAATTCCAAGAAATGCTAAAATGTGATGAAAAGTTTTTATGGCACTTATTGTCCTTAACCCAAGAAGGAAATTTTAAAGCCGGAAGATTTGCGTTAATTAGCGCGGATGAATTGATCGTCGCTCATACAAATGAAACTGAGTATCGGTCTTTTATTTCCAACAAGAAAAATGAAGCTCTCCACTCTCGAATTATTGTGATGCCAATCCCATATAATTTAAAAGTATCCGAGGAAGAAAAAATATATGAGAAAATGATTCGTGAAAGTGATGTTGCCGATGTTCATATTGCCCCACATACATTAAAAATTGCCGCTATGTTCACCATTTTAACCCGCTTAAAAGAACCGAAAAGAGGGGATATCGATTTAATTAAAAAGTTGCAGCTTTATGACGGACAAAATATTGAAGGTTTCAGTGCGATTGATGTGGAAGAACTGAAAAGGGAATATCCGGATGAAGGCATGAGTGGTATTGACCCAAGATATGTAATCAACCGAATCTCCTCAACAATTATTCGTAAAGAAGTAAAATCTATTAATGCACTCGATGTTTTACGTTCTTTGAAAGAAGGACTAGAACAGCACCCATCGATTACGCCTGAATCAAAAGAAAAATATTTAAACTTTATATCACTTGCCCGTAAAGAATATGATGAATTGGCGAAAAAAGAAGTGCAAAAAGCGTTTGTTTATTCATATGAGGAATCCGCGAAAACACTAATGGATAATTATCTTGATAATGTTGAAGCATATTGTAATAAAACAAAGCTGCGTGATCCGTTAACAGGCGAAGAAATTAATCCGGATGAAAAACTCATGCGGTCGATAGAGGAACAAATCGGTATATCGGAAAATGCAAAGAAAGCATTTCGAGAAGAAATTTTAATTCGCATTTCAGCTTATGCCCGAAAAGGAAAGCGATTTGACTATAATTCTCATGGTCGCCTTCGTGAAGCAATCCAGAAGAAGTTGTTTAGTGACCTGAAAGACGTCGTAAAAATTACCACATCAACAAAGACGCCAGATGAACAACAATTGAAGAAAATTAATGAGGTGGTTGCCAGACTCATTGATGAGTATGGTTATAATTCAACATCAGCAAACGAACTACTCCGTTATGTAGGAAGTCTATTAAATCGTTAATCAAGAACAGAAAAATAAAATTTTAATTGCCGTTCAAAAAAAGCACGGCTTTTTTTTTGCGAATAGGAAAGTAGAGATTTTTCAATTTCCGATATCTTATTGCGGGGCCAAAGTTTGTACGTCGCGATTAGGGCGCGACTCGCTCCTTTCTTATATCATAAAATCGAAAAAATACGGATGGTAATCGACGGAGTTTTATTGATTTAAAAAGAGCGCTACAAATGAAATCCTTTATGCTCGCTTCCATGTCGAAAAGATTTAATAAATAAAATATTGATAATGTTTAAGTTTAACCTTATAATAAAATATATTGCTATTTTTATAAAATATTTGATAAAAGGGGGATTTTAATGAAGAAACGTGGTTCATTTTTACTAGTTTTACTATTACTTCTTGGGATGATTTTATCAGCATGTGGTGGTGGAAGTGATAAAACTGGAGGAGAGAGTTCTAAAAAAAGTGAAGGAGAAGCAGAAGCAGCAAAACAAGAGCTTAAGGTAAATATTAAAACAGAGCCGTTCTCTTTAAACCCAGGCTTAGCCAATGATACTACTTCGGCTTCAGTTTTAAGAAACACTTTTGATGGTTTAACAAGAATTGGCAAAGATGGCAAACCTGAGAACGCCATTGCAGAAAAAGTTGATGTATCAGACGATGGTTTGGTATACACCTTTACATTGCGTGATGCAAAATGGTCCAATGGCGATCCTGTTACTGCACAAGATTTTGAATACGCTTGGAAATGGGCTTTAGATCCAAAAAATGAATCACAATATGCTTACCAACTTTATTACATCAAAAATGGTACCGCTGCCAATGATCCAGAATCCGGTGTTAGTTTGGATGATGTAGGAGTGAAAGCAATTGATGAAAAAACATTGGAAGTAACATTAGAACAACCAACTCCATACTTCCTGGAATTAACGGCTTTTTATACTTATTTCCCGGTCAACAGCAAAATTGCTCAAGAAAATCCGGACTGGTATAAAGATGCAGGGGAAGACTATGTCTCCAATGGACCGTTTAAAATGGTCAGTTGGGAACACCGAGACAAAATTGTTCTAGAAAAGAATGAGCAATATTGGGATAAAGACAATGTAAAATTAGAAAAAGTTGAAATGCTTATGATTGAAGATGTAAACACTGAACTATCCATGTTTAGAAAAGGAGAATTAGACTGGGCTGGTAGTCCATTCTCGGCATTGCCAACAGATGCGATTCCTAAATTGAAAGATGAAGGTATTTTAAATATCCAACCGATTGCTGGTGTTTATTGGTATAAATTTAACACAGAAGTTGAGCCTTTGAATAATGTGAATATTCGTAAGGCATTAGCTTATTCTATTAATCGTCAGGCCATTGTAGATAATATTACGAAAGCCGGGCAAATCCCTGCTATGGCAGCAGTTCCGCCAAGCATGTTCCCTGAAAATGAAAAAGGGTTTTTTAATGATAATGATATTGAAACGGCAAAGGAATATCTGCAAAAGGGATTGGAAGAACTTGGATATAAAGATGTTTCTGAACTACCTACCATCACGATTAGCTATAACACAGATGAAGCGCACCAAAAAATCGCACAAGCCATTCAAGATATGTGGAAAACTAACTTAGGTATTGAAACAACCCTTGAAAATGAAGAATGGGCTGTTTATATTGAAAAGCTTCATAACGGTGATTATATGGTTGGACGTATGGGTTGGTTAGGTGACTTCAATGACCCGATTAACTTCTTAGAATTATTCCGTGATAAAGATGGAGGAAACAATGATACTCGCTGGGAAAATCCGGAATTTAAGCAATTACTAATTAATTCACAAGAAGAAAAAGATCCGGAAGCTCGTTTAGACATGCTAAAACAAGCAGAACAAATTTTCATTGATGAAATGCCTGTTGCTCCAATATATTTCTATACCAACGCATGGGTTCAAAAAGAAAATTTAAATGATGTTGTCATTTCCGGCCTGGGTGATGTTCAACTGAAATGGGCATATGTAGAATAATATCAATAAAACATGCGGGGGTATATGGGGCTAGCCCATATACCCCCCATTCATATGGAGGTGTTGATCATGCTAAGATATTTTCTCAGACGTATTGTTTTTATGATCGTCACATTATTTGTTATCGTCTCAGCCACCTTTTTTCTAATGCGTCTTGCACCGGGAAATCCGTTCACGTCAGAAAAACAGCTTCCTCCAGAAATACAAGCTAATCTTATGGCACATTATGGACTCGATCAACCATGGTATGTTCAGTATTTTGATTATTTGGGTAAAATTGTGCAGTGGGATTTTGGTCCGTCTTTTAAATATAAAGGTCAAACAGTAAATGACTTGATTGCTAGCGGGTTCCCGATATCCCTTCAGTTGGGGATTGAAGCATTGATTATTGCTGTTTTCTTCGGTATTTTATTAGGTGTTTATGCAGCTATGAAACAAAATAAATTTGGCGATTATATATCTGTCACGATTGCTGTATTTGGTATTTCTGTACCTTCCTTTATAATGGCTGCGTTATTACAGTACATATTTGCCATTAAATTAGAATGGTTACCAGTTGCCACTTGGGAATCTTTTAAACATACAATTTTGCCTTCAGTGGCACTTGCATTTATGCCTCTTGCTTATATTGCCCGCTTAACCAGGTCTACAATGTTGGAAGTATTTAGTAATGATTATATAAAAACCGCCAAATCAAAAGGATTTAGTGAAAGAATTATTGTCTACCGACACGCATTAAGAAACTCATTATTACCGGTTGTCTCCTATCTGGGACCATTAACAGCAAATGTAATTACCGGTAGTTTTGTCATTGAAAAAATATTTGGAATACCTGGATTAGGTGCGCATTTTGTTCAAAGTATTACCAACCGGGATTATACCGTAATTATGGGAGTTACAGCCTTCTACAGTATCATTCTATTATTATCAATTTTAATTGTGGATATTATTTACGGCTTGATTGATCCACGAATTAAAGTTGCGGTAAAGAAGGAGGGTTAAACATGGCTACTCATACACCTGATCAGGGAAAATTTGTGTTTGTTTCCCATAATTTGGAACAGGCGGAAAAAATCGAGAAAAAAAGTATTGGTTTTTGGGGTGAAGCTTGGTATCGCTTTAGACAAAATAAATTGGCGATATTTGGTATTGTTTTGCTGCTTATCATCATTGGATTTGCCATTTTTGCCCCGATGTTCAGTCAATATAACTATGCCAAAAATGATTTAATGAATACCAATCAGCCACCATCTTCTCAACACTGGTTCGGTACCGATGATTTAGGACGAGATGTTTTCGTTCGAAATTGGATTGGAGCGAGAATCTCCATAACCATTGGTGTTGTAGCGGCACTGATTGATATAGTCATCGGTGTTATTTGGGGTGGTATTGCCGGCCTCAAAGGTGGTAAAACAGATGAAATTTTAATGAGGATTGCTGATATCTTATACGGAATTCCAAATTTATTAGTTGTTATTTTATTAATGGTTGTTTTCAGTTCGGATAAAGGTTCAGATTTATTGACAATGATTATTGCGATGTCCATTACAGGCTGGATTAATATGGCACGAATAGTCAGAGGACAAGTCATTCAATTAAAAAACCAGGAATTTGTTCTTGCATCCCGTACATTGGGTGCAGGTTTTAACCGTATTTTGTTCAAACATTTAATTCCTAATACAATGGGTCCAATATTAGTTACGTTAACATTAACTATTCCGACGGCGATTTTCACTGAAGCTTTCTTAAGTTTCTTAGGTTTAGGGCTAACACCTCCGTTAGCAAGCTGGGGAACAATGGCCAATGAAGGACTACCAGCAATGGAATATTATCCATGGCGTTTATTCCCTCCAGCAATATTTATTTGTATAACGATGTTTGCATTTAATGTCATCGGTGACGGTCTTCGTGATGCACTAGACCCGCGTACTCGTAAATAGGAGGTGTGTATATTATGGAGAAAATTTTAGACGTAAAAAATTTAGAGATTAACTTCCATACTCAATCTGGTACGGTTCATGCTGTTCGCGGTGTTGATTTTTACTTAAATAAAGGGGAAACATTGGCCATAGTTGGGGAATCCGGATCAGGGAAAAGTGTAACGGCTCAGGCGATTATGAAGTTGTTACCAACACCTCCAGCTGAAATTGTGAAAGGGCAAATTATTCTTGACGGTGAAGATATTGTTCCAATGACAGACAAGCAAATGCAAAATGTCCGCGGAAATAAAGTAAGTATGATTTTTCAGGATCCAATGACATCATTAAATCCTACAATGAAAATTGGTTTTCAAATTGCAGAACTAATCATGAAAAATCAAAAAGTGACGAAACAAGAAGCTAGGGTAAACACAATTAAACTATTGAAAATGGTAGGAATCCCGAATCCAGCTGAACGGTATGGACAATATCCGCATCAATTTTCAGGTGGTATGCGACAACGGGTAATGATTGCTATTGCATTGGCAGCCAAACCAAAACTTTTGATAGCTGATGAACCAACAACAGCATTGGATGTAACGATACAAGCACAAATTTTAGAATTAATGAAGAATTTAAAACAAACATTAGAAACATCTATCATATTTATTACGCATGACTTAGGTGTCGTTGCCAATATGGCAGATCGAGTGGCAGTCATGTACGCCGGCCAAATTATAGAAACAGGGACAGTTGATGAAATTTTTTATGACCCGAGGCATCCATATACATGGGGACTCCTATCTTCCATGCCAAGTTTAGATTATCGTGGGGCAGAATTACATGCGATTCCTGGGAGCCCGCCGGATCTGACAATGCCACCAAAAGGCGATGGATTTGCACCAAGAAGTTCTTATGCTATGCAAATTGATTTAGAGGAGGAACCACCGGTATTCCAAGTTTCCGAAACCCATTTTGTAAAATCATGGCTCTTACATCCGAACGCACCAAAAGTGGATCCTCCAAAAGCTGTCTTATTAAGGAAACGAACCCTGCCCGGCACTTTTGAAAAACCAGTTTTAGTGGGAGGGGAAATTTGAATGCCAGAAAAATTATTAGAAGTAAAACATTTGAAGAAATATTTTAATCAAGGGAAGCCCGATATGGTGAAGGCCATTGATGATGTGACATTTGACATTTATCAAGGGGAAACATTGGGTCTAGTTGGTGAATCAGGATGTGGAAAGTCAACAACCGGTCGGACGATTATTCGATTATATGAAGCTACAGATGGACAAGTTCTATATCGTGGTCAGGACATTCATAAAATTAAGTCGAAAAAAGCATTGAAGGAATTAAATAAAAAGATACAAATGATTTTCCAAGATCCCTATGCCTCTTTAAACCCGAGGATGAAGGTGGCGGATATTATTGCGGAAGGGATTGATATTCATGGAATTGCCAAATCAAATAAGGAGAGAATGGACAGAGTCTATGAATTACTTGAAACCGTCGGATTAAATAGAGAACATGCAAATCGTTTTCCACATGAATTTTCCGGTGGACAAAGGCAACGAATCGGAATTGCTCGAGCATTAGCCGTCAATCCGGAATTTATTATTGCAGATGAACCGATTTCAGCTTTAGATGTTTCCATTCAAGCCCAAGTTGTGAATTTGTTAAAAAGGTTGCAGAAGGAACATGGTCTCACCTATTTATTTATTGCCCATGATTTATCAATGGTTAAATATATCAGTGATCGGATTGGTGTCATGTATTTTGGAAAATTAGTTGAATTGGCTCCGAGTGATGAATTATATAAAAATCCAATGCATCCTTATACAAGATCATTATTATCATCTATCCCTTTACCGGATCCTGATGCGGAGCGGAACAGGAAAAGAATCCGCTATGATCCTAAATCCCATCAATACATGGAAGAAGACCAGCTAAAAATGCGGGAGGTACGACCTGGACACTTTGTTTACTGCTCAGAAAAGGAGTTTAACCAATATCAGCAAAATATAGAATAACAGGCAAAACAGCTAATGAAATCTTCATTAGCTGTTTTATATGAAAAATATAAATTGGTAGTAAATTTTTTTGTCCACTATGCATAATATAAAGTAATAGCAAAAAATATAGTTTAAATTTATGAGGCTTTCATAATTTTTAATAACATGCAATTTATACCTTTTACTGAAATATCAGCCTATCTCCCATTACCATCCTACTATATTCCGGATGAGCGACTCCTTAAACTCCATTCAAGCATACAGTACATTGTATGTGATGGACGTTTCTTATGTGACAAAAAAATTAAAGGAGGGAATAGATGATGAATAATTATAATAAACACCAGTTCACCATTTCTCAAGAGGATTGGTCCCTCCACCGAAAAGGCCATGAAGATCAGCAAAGGCATAATGAAAAGGTTCAGGAAGCAATCAAAAAAAACTTGCCTGATTTAATATCCGAAGAAAGTATTATTTTATCAAATGGAAGAGACGTTATAAAAATACCGATCCGTTCTCTTGATGAATATAAAATTCGTTACAATTATGATAAAAATAAACAGGTTGGCCAAGGCGATGGCGATAGTCAAATTGGTGATGTCATTGCCCGTGACGGTTCAGCGGAAAAAGGACCCGGAAAAGGGCAAGGGGCAGGGGACCAACCAGGGGAAGACTATTATGAAGCGGAAGTATCTCTTGCCGAATTGGAAGAAGCTCTGTTTAGTGAGCTAGAACTACCGAATCTGCAAAGAAAAAATGATCATGAATTAATTGTGGAAGATATTGAATTTAATGATATCCAAAGGACCGGTTTGATGGGAAATATTGATAAGAAGAAAACCATGCTCTCCGCTTTTAAACGAAATGCATTAAGTGGAAAGCCTTCTTTTCACCCGATTTACCCAGAAGATTTGAAATTTAAGACATGGAATGAAAAGGTCCGTTATGAATCAAAGGCTGTTGTTTTGGCAATGATGGACACTAGTGGAAGTATGGGAATCTGGGAAAAATATATGGCACGCAGTTTCTTTTTCTGGATGACTCGGTTTTTACGGACGAAATATGAAAGAGTGGAAATTGAATTTATTGCCCATCATACAGAGGCAAAAGTTGTGACCGAGGATGAATTTTTCTCCAAGGGTGAAAGTGGTGGGACGATTTGTTCTTCAGCTTACCGATTGGCAATGGAATTGATTCATGAAAAGTATTCACCAAGCCAGTATAATATTTATCCGTTCCATTTTTCAGATGGAGATAACTTAACTTCTGATAATATGCGTTGTGTAAAATTGGTTAATGAATTGATGGAGATTTCAAACATGTTTTTTTATGGAGAAGTAAATCAATACAATCGTCACAGCACGTTAATGTCTGCCTATAAAAATATAAATGATGAACGATTCCGTTATTTTATATTAAGACAAAAAGCAGATGTCTTTTATGCAATGAAGAGTTTCTTTAAGAATGAAGAAAATAAGGTGCATGCATAAATCCCCTGTCACATAGGGGCTTTTTTAAAAGATAAGAAAGTATAAAAATACAAGTAAAAAACTTGGGACGAGCTTCGTGTCTAGCTTCAAGCGCCAGCGATTGAGAAACTAATCACGATTTGGCAACATCGGCTCGTCCCTCGCCGTGTTTC
>Ga0207747_1002422_pt1 | contig 10353 bp, 7 predicted proteins | sample HigsolmetaGSP11D_FD_184839 | JGI IMG/M metagenome (GOLD analysis project Ga0207747, IMG submission 184839) | High solid enriched microbial communities from the Joint BioEnergy Institute, USA - SP1-1-D (SPAdes) | ecosystem: Engineered > Bioreactor > SSF (Solid state fermentation) > Aerobic >... | reverse complement strand
CCGGCGGCAGGCCGAGCCGTTCCATGGCGTCCGCAAGCCCGGCCATGATCTTCGGATCCATCCGCCCCGGCGCGGCCGCGCTGCGCTCCCCGAGTTCGATCGCGACGCCGCGCGAGGCCGCGATGTCCGCGGCGATGGCGTGCAGCCGTGCCTCCAGCACGGTGAGGTGAGCCGCGTCATAGGCGCGGAGGTCGAGGCTCATCTCGAACTGCCCGGGCACCACAGTCATGGCGTGGCGGTCGGGCAGGGTATGGAAGCGGCCGATGGTCACGGCCATGGGGCGGCCCGCTTCCTCCTCCTCGCGCCAGAGCCGTTCCAGGGCCAGGGCGAATTCGGCGCCGGCCAGGGCGGCATCGCGGCGGAAGCGGCGGGGCAGGCCGGTATGGGCATCCTCGCCGCGGATGCGGATGCGCGGGTGGCGGATATTCCCCGGATTGGCCAAGCAGACCGCGAGGGGCACATCCGCCTCCAGCAGTTGCGGCGCCTGCTCGATATGCAGCTCCAGATAGGCGCCGAGGCGGTGCGGGTCGCGCAGAGGCGTCCCCTGGGCCAGGCGCGCCGGATCGCCGCCGCAGGCGGCGATGCTCTCGCCGAGGGTCAGGCCGCTGCGCGCGTGGCGCAATTCCAGCGCGCCCGGCGGCAGACGGGCCAGCAGGCAACGGCTGCCGACCAGGCCCAGGCCGAACCACACCGCCTCCTCGCAGCGGAGCGCCAATACCTCCACATCCGCTCGCGGCCGCAGCCCGAGCGTGCGCAGCGCGGCGATGGCGGCGAGGCCGCCGATCACCCCGGCGGCACCGTCGAAATTGCCGCCCTGCACCACGCTGTCGAGATGCGAGCCGATCAGCAGCGGCGGCGCGGCTGGATCGGTGCCGGGCCAGCGCATGGAGAGGTTCGCGCCGGCATCGGTGCTGCACTCGAGGCCCAGATTGCGCGCCGTCTCCGCCAGCAGCGCCATGGCCCGGTTCTCGCCAGGGCCGAAGGCATCGCGGGTGATGCCGGGCGGATCGGCGCCGATTTCGGCGACGCCGTCCAGCAGCCGCTGCACCAGCGGGCGCTGCGCGGCGGCCGCGGCGGCGACCTGATCGGGCGTCACAGCCCGAGTTCCGCCAGCACTTCCCTCGTGTGCTCGCCGAGCGCCGGCGCCGGGACGCTCCAGGGGCCGAGGCCGGGCAGGGCGGGGAAGGGCAGGGTGCCGAGGCCCGGCTGTTCCAGCGGCACCACCGCGCCCACCGTGCGCACATGCGGATCGGCCAGCCAGTCGAGCGGCGTGTTCACCTTGTCGCAGAGCATCCGCGCCGCATGGAAGCGCTGCACCCACTCGGCGGCGGGACGCTTCAAGAAGGCTTCGCGGATGATGGGCAGCAGCTCATCGCGGTTGCGGGCGCGGTCGGCGAAAGTGGCGAAGCGCGGATCGGCGGACAGGTCCGGCAATTCCAGCACGGAGCACATCTGTGGGAATTCCGGTTCCCGCAGCATCGCCACCATCACCCAGCCGCCGTCGGAGCCCTGATAGGTGCCGGCGGGGACATTGGCCTGCGCCGGTGCATGGCCGAGGAAGCCCTGCTCCGCGATGTTGCAGCCCATCAGCGCCACCGCCGCCTGCATCAGCGAGACATCCAGCACCCGCGGCCGCGGCGGCGCGGCGGCGGCGCGGTCCCGCGCCTGTTCGGCCAGCGCCGCCTGCACCGCGGCGAAGGCGGAGATGCCGGTGACGACATCAATGGTGAAGATCGGGCCTGTGCGGTGCGGCACGCCGTCCATCCCGACATTCATCGCCACCATCCCGGTGAAGGCCTGCGCCACGCTGTCGGTGCAGGGGCGTTCGGAGTAGGGGCCCTGCTGGCCGAAACCGGAGATGGAGAGAAACACCACATCCGGCTTTCCTGCCTCCGGCGTCAGGCCGAGGCGCTTCGCCACACCGGGGCGGAAAGCCTCCAGCATCACATCCGCCCGTGCCGCGAGCTTCGTCATGGCGGCGCGCCCCGCCTCCGTCTGCAGGTCCAGCACGGCGCTGCGCTTGCCGCGGTTGAAGGTGACATGCATCACGCTCTGCGTGCCCTCGCGCGTGGTCAGGCCGCGCGACCAGTCGCCGGCGGGCGGCTCGATCTTCAGCACATCGGCGCCGCAGGCGGCGAGCAGGCTGGCGCAATAGGGTCCGGCAATGCCCTGGCTGGCATCCAGCACGAACAGGCCCCGATACGGCTTCAGCGTCTCCGACATGGCGTTCCCCGCTTCCTCGTCCGGGCCTATCCTGCCTGGAACCGCGAGAACTGGAAGGGACGATCCGGAATGCACCTCACGCGTCGCGCCTTCGGCGCGCTTGCCGCGCTGGCCCCCGCCCTGGCCGGCCCCGCCGCGGCGCAGGAGGCCGGCTGGCCGAGCCGCCCGGTCCGCTTCGTCGTCCCCTACCCGCCGGGAGGGCCGACCGACATCCTGGCGCGGCTGGTCGCGGGGCGCCTTCCGGAGGAACTCGGGCAGAATTTCGTCGTGGAGAACCGGCCCGGCGCCAGCGGGCTGATCGGCAGCGCGGAGGTGGCGCGGGCGGCTCCGGATGGCGGGACCTTCCTGGTCAACGCTTCCATCCACACCATCATTCCGCATCTCCAGCCGCAGGTGCCATTCGATCCGCTGGCGGATTTCGCGCCGGTGACGAATATCGGCGCCGTACCGCTGATCCTGGTGGTGACGCCCTCCCTGCCGGTGCGGAGCGTGGCGGAACTGGTGGCCTATCTGAAAGCCAATCCGGGGAAGCTCTCCTACGGCTCCTCCGGCAATGGCGCGGCGCCGCATCTGGCCGGGGAGCTGTTCAAGCTGCTCACCGGCACGGAGATGGTGCATGTGCCCTATCGCGGCAGCGGCCCGGCGGTGACGGATCTGATGGCCGGCACCATCCAGATCATGTTCGATTCCATGCCGAGCTCAGCCGGCGCGGTGCGGGAAGGCAGGCTGCGAGCGCTTGCCGTGACCACGGCGAAGCGCGTCCCTGCCTTCCCGGATCTGCCCACGGTGGCCGAGGCCGGGGTGCCGGATTACGAGATCGCGACCTGGTACGGCATCTGGGCCCCGGCCCGGACACCGGCCGCGATCCTGGCGCGTTTGCAGGGGGCGGTGGCGACGGCCGTGGCGCGACCGGAGGTGCGGGAGCGGTTGGCGACGCTCGGCGCCGATCCGGTCGCCGACACGCCCGAGCACTTCGCCCGTTTCGTCCGCAGCGAGTATGATCGCTGGGGCAAGCTGGTGCGCGACGCGAAGATCACGGCGGACTGAGCCATGCGGGCCTTGCTCTGCGAATCCTGGCGCGACTTCGATGAACTGGAGGTGAAGGAGATCGCCCCGCCGAAGCTGCGGCCGGGCGGCGTCCGCATCCGGGTGGCGGCGGCCGGGGTCAGCTTCGCCACCCAGCTCGTGGTTGCCGGCAAGTATCAGCGCAAGCCGCCGCTGCCCTTCGTGCCGGGGACGGAGGTGGTGGGCACCGTCCTCGAATCCGCCCCCGACGTGGTGGGCCCGCTGCCGCCCGGCACGCGGGTCTTCGCCGTGCTGGACTGGGGCGGCATGGCGGAGGAGGCGGTGGCCGATGCCATCCATGTCGTCCCCGTCCCGGAGGGATTGCCGCTGGAACCCGCCGTGGCCATGCCCATCAGCTATCCCACGGCCGCTGCCTCGCTGCTCTGGCGGGCGCGGCTGGAGGCGGGACAGTGGGTGCTGGTGCAGGGTGCCGCGGGCGGGGTGGGCCTGGCCGCGGTGGAGGTGGCGAAGGCGATCGGCGCCCATGTCATCGCCCGCTGCGGCGCCGCCAAGCAGGAGGTGCCGCGCAGCCGCGGCGCCGAGGCAGTGCTGGACAGTGCCGCGCCCTTCCGCGACGCAGTGCGCGACATCACCGGCGGCCGCGGCGTGGAGGCGGTGCTGGACAGCCTGGGCGGCGCCGCCTTCGACGAGGGGCTGCGCTGCCTGGCCGATGGCGGCACGCTGGTCACGGTGGGCTATGCGGCCGGTGCCATCCCGCAGCTTGGGGTGAACCTGCTGCTGCTGAAGAACATCGCCGTCGCCGGGCTGAACTGGGGTACCTATGTCGGCTGGTCGCCAGGCGACAACCGACAGCTCTACGCGCCGCGCGCCCGTGCGCTCTGGGCGCAATTGGTGCGCTGGTGGCAGGATGGGTTGCTGCGCCCGGAGGTCCATGCCGGCTTCCCCCTGGACCAATTCCGGGAGGCGATGGCCGAGGTCCGCTCCCGCCGCGCCGTGGGCCGGGTCGTGCTCCGCCCCTGATTGGCGACGGCCCGCCGCGGGCGTAGTTTGGGCGCATGAGGGACACTCCCGGGGGCACCCCGGCCACGGCGACCCCGGCGACCCCCCCGCCCGGCGCGACACGCCGGGCCGACCCGCGCATGATCGCGGCCATCGTCGCCAGCGCACTGTTCATGCAGAACCTGGACAGTTCCGCGGTCACCACCGCCCTGCCGGCCATGGCGCGCGATCTGGGGGTGGAGCCGGCGCGGCTCGGCGTCGCCATTACCTCCTATCTCGTCTCGCTGACGGTCTTCATTCCGCTCTCCGGCTGGGTGGCGGACCGGTTCGGGGCGAAGCGGGTCTTCATGGCGGCGATCGTGGTCTTCACCCTGGCCTCCGCCCTCTGCGGCCGCGCCACCGGCCTGCCGGAACTGGTGGGGGCGCGGGTGCTGCAGGGCCTGGGCGGCGCCATGATGGTGCCGGTGGCGCGGCTGCTGCTGCTGCGCCAGGTCCGCAAGGACGAGATGCTCACCGCCATGACCTGGCTGACCATGCCGGCCATGATCGGGCCCATCAGTGGGCCGCCGCTCGGCGGCTTCCTGACCGATGGCTTCGGCTGGCGCTCGGTCTTCTACATCAACCTTCCGATCGGGGTGCTTGGCCTGGCGCTGGTGGCCTGGAAGATCCCGCGCGTGCCGCCCGGCGATCCGGGCCCGCCGGACAAGCTGGGGCTGGTGCTGATCGGGCTGGCCCTGGCCTTCTTCATGTTCGGGGTGGAAACCGTCGGGCGAGGCGTCCTGCCGCGAGGCGTGCCGGAGGCGACGCTGCTGCTCGGCCTGCTGGTGGGCGGGGTGGCGGTGCGGCATTGCCGGCGGGTGGCGCGGCCGGCCCTGGATTTCTCCCTGCTGCGGGTCCCGACCTTCAACCAGGCCACGCTCGCCGGCAGCCTGTTCCGCATCGGCGCCGGGGCCACGCCCTTCCTGGTGCCGATGCTGCTCCAGGTCGGCTTCGGCAACAGTGCATCGCGGGCCGGGCTCGTCTCCTTCGCCACGGCGCTGGGCGCGCTGGTGATGAAGCCGCTGGCGCGGCCGATCCTGCGCCGCTTCGGCTTCCGGGTTACGCTGATCGTCACGGCGCTGCTGGCGGCCGGGGGCATCGCCATCTGCGCCGTCTTCACCCCGGCCTGGCCGCTTTCGGCCATCTTCCTGCTGCTGGCGCTGGGCGGGCTGTTCCGCAGCCTGCAATTCACCGCGCTGAATACCCTGGCCTTCGCCGACCTGCCGACGCAGCGGCTTTCCGCCGCCACCAGCTTCTTCGGCACGGCCCAGCAATTGGCGCCGGCGCTGGGCGTGGTGCTGGCGACCACGACGCTGGAGGTGAGCAAATCCCTCGGCGGCCATTTACAGGCGACGGTGCATGACTTCGCGGTGGCCTTCATCGTGGCGGGCTGCGTGGTCGCCGCCTCCGCCCCCTTCTTTGCGCGCCTCGCCCCGGATGCGGGGGAGGCGGTGAGTGGCCATGGCACCGGGCGCCCCTCGCGCTGAACGCCTGCGAGCCCGGCACAGGGGCCTGGGGCCGGTACTGGCCCTGATCCTGGCCGGTTGCGCTCCCCTTTCCTCCGGGGATGGCTGCTCCCTTCCGGGCGGCCGGCCCATGCTGCTGGCGACCCTGTTCCTGGGCACGGAGGTGCCGGGCCGGGGACCGGTCTCCGCCCAGGAATGGGAGGATTTCGCCGAAACGGTCGTTACCCCGCGCTTCCCCGAGGGCTTCACCGTGCTGGACGGCCAGGGACAATGGCGCGATCCGGCGAGCGGGCGGCTCGCGCGGGAGGGGACGAAACTCCTCATCCTCGGCGCGCCCGACACGCCCGTCACGCTGCGAGGCCTGGAAGAGGTTTCGGCCGAATGGCGCCGGCGGTTCCGCCAGCTTTCCGTCGGGCGCGTGATTCAGCCGGTCTGCGCCGGGTTCTGAGCCCGGCCTCCAGCCTCAATCCACGATGAACAGCCTGGCTCCGGTCCGGGTGGAGGAGCGGTGCGGCGCATCGCCGAAATCGGAGACCTGGTAGCTCATGCCCGGCTTCAGGGTGAAGCGACGGCCATCCTTCAATTCGGTCTCCAGCTCGCCCTCCAGGACATAGAGGATATGGCCGCGGTCGCACCAATGATCGGCCAGGTAGTCCGGCGAATACTCCACCTGGCGGATGCGGATGTCGCCAATTTCCAGGGTGCGCCAGATGGCGTGGCCGGTCTCGCCGGGATGGCGCGTTTCCGGCACCTTGGACCAGTCGGTGGTGGTGAAGGGGTGGGGAGGGATCTTCATTGCCGCCTCACTCCGCCGGTGCCGTCGCCACCGGCGCCTGCCGGCGCTTGCTGGTGAAGCGCCGCGCCAGCGCATCGAAGCCCAGATACAGCACCGGCGTCACGAACAGCGTCAGCACCTGGGAGACGGCAAGGCCGCCCACCACGGCGAGGCCCAGCGGCTGCCGCAGCTCCGCCGCCGCACCCCAGCCGGCGGCGATCGGCACTGCGCCGGCGCCGGCGGCCAGCGTCGTCATCAGGATCGGCCGGAAGCGCACCAGGCAGGCGGTGCGGACGGCGGTGAAGGGCGGCTCCCCGGACCGCTGCCGGTGCAGCGCCACGTCCACGATCATGATCGCGTTCTTCTTCACCAGCCCGATCAGCAGCAGCACGCCGATCACGGCGATGACGGAGAGATCCAGCCCAAAGGCGTACAGGGTCAGGAAGGCCCCCAGCGCCGCCGCCGGCAGGCCGGAGAGGATGGTCAGCGGGTGGATCAGGCTCTCATAGAGGACGCCCAGCACCACATACATGATGAGCACCGCCGCCAGCACCAGCATGCCCTGGCCGGCCAGTGCCTGCTGGAAGACCTGGGCGGCGCCGCTGAAGCCGGTGACGATGGTGGGAGGCAGGCCCATCTCCCGCTCGACCTGGCGGATGGCGTTCACCGCATCGCCCAGCGCCACCCCGGGCGGCGTGTTGAAGCCGATGACCACCGCCGGCAACTGCCCCTGATGGCTGACATTCAGCGGGCCAGAGCGCCGTTCGATCGTCGCCACCGCCGAAAGCGGCACCAGCTTGCCGCTGACCGAACGGAGATACAGCTTGGCGAGCCCGCTCTCATCCCGCTGATCTTCCGGCAGCGCCTCCAGGATCACCGGATAGGCATTGGCCTGGCCGTAGATGGTGGAGATCTGCCGGGCGCCGAAGGCGGAGAATAGCGCCTGCCGCACCTGGTCCACGGTGACGCCGAGCGTCGTGGCCCGGTCGCGGTCCACATTCACCTGCACCACCGGCGCATCGAGCTGCAGATCGGTGTTCACGTCCTGCAACTGCGGCAATTTCTGCAGCCGCTCCTCCAGCCGCGGCGCCCATTCATACAGCTCCTCCAGCCGCAACCCCTGCAGGGTGTAGAGATAGAGGGTGCGGGTCTGCCGGGCGCCGAAATTGATGTTCTGGATCGGCTGGATGAAGACACGCAGGCCGGGGAACTGACCGGCGATCTCCCGAAGCTCCTGGATCACCTGCTCCATCGGCGGCCGCTCGCTGCGCGGCTTCAGGTCGATGAACATGCGGCCCTGGTTGATGGAGATGCTGCCCCCCACCGTGCCCAGGTTGGACACCACATTGGCGACATAGGGCGATTGCCGCAGCGTATCGGCAAGCCGGTTCTGCACATCCGCCATGGCGGCCATGGAGGCGCCGCGCGGGCCCTCCGTGTTCACCAGCAGCAGGCCGGTATCCTCCATCGGGAAGAAGCCCTTGGGGATGGTCACCGCCATCCAGGCCGCGGCGGCGCAGGAGGCGAGGAAGGCCATCCAGACCAGGCCGCGGAAGCGCAACGCCCGGTCCAGCATCCAGGCATAGGCGCGCTCGATGCCCTGGAAGCCACGCTCCAGCACCCGTTCCAGCAGCGAAGGCTTGGTGTGGGCCTTCAGCCGGCTGGTCATCAGCGGCGTCAGGGTCAGGGAGACGACGCAGGAGGCAACCACCGAGAGCGAGACGGTGGCGGCAAAGGCGTTGAACACCCGGCCCACCACGCCGCCCATCAGCAGGATGGGCAGGAAGACGGCGATCAGCGACAGGGTGATCGACATGATGGTAAAGCCGATCTCCCGCGCGCCGCGGATGGCCGCCTGGAAGGGGGACATTCCCTCCTCGATATGGCGGATGATCGCCTCCAGCATCACGATGGCGTCGTCCACCACCAGGCCGACGGCGATGGTCAGGCCCAGCAGCGTGACGTTATCGATGCCGTAGCCCAGGATGTACATCAGCCCGAAGGCGACGCAGAGGCTGATCGGCACCGCGACCGTCGGGATCAGCGTGGCGCCGACGCGGCGGAGGAACAGGAAGCAGACCAGCACCACCAGCCCGATGGCGATGATTAGGCTCTCCTGCACATCATGCACCGCGGATCGGATGGACTGCGACCGGTCCAGCAGCACGTCGATACTGGCGCCCGGCGGCAGGGCGGCCTGGAGGGCCGGCAGGCTCTCCCTCACGCCGTCCACCACCTCCACGGTGTTGGCGTCCGGCTGGCGCTGCACCGCCAGGATCAGCGCGCGCTGGCCGTTGCGCCAGGAGGCCCGGCGCTCGTTCTGCACGCCATCCACCACCTGGGCGATCTCCTTCAGCCGCACCGGCGCCTGGGCGCGGCCGGCGACCACCAGATTGCCGAAGGCTTCCGCATCCTGCGGCTGCTCATTGGCGCGGAGTGTCAATTGCTGCCGGGCGTCCTCCAGCAGGCCGACCGGGGTATTGGAATTGGCCTGGGCGATGGATTGCTGGACCGTGTCGAAGGCCAGGCCCATGGCGGCGATGCGGTCGGGGTCGAGCCGGACGCGCACGGAGTAGAGCTGCTCGCCATAGGTCACCACCTGCGCCACGCCGGAGACGCGCGACAGGGCCGGGGCGATGATAGTGCTGGCGATGTCGTTCAGGCGGTAGAGCGGGATATCTCCGCCCGAGAGCGCCAGCAGGATCACTGGGGCATCCGCCGGGTTCACCTTGCGGTAGCTCGGCGGGATGGTCATGTCGATGGGCAGGCGCCGCTGCGCCCGCGTCATCGCCGCCTGCACGTCCTGCGCCGCCGCGTCGATGTTGCGGCCGAGCACGAATTGCAGGGTGATCTGCGTCGTGTCCTGGCCGTTGATCGATGACATCGAATCGAGGCCGGCGATGGTGGAGAACTCACGTTCCAGCGGCAGGGCGACGCTGGTGGCCATGGTTTCCGGGCTGGCGCCGGGGAAATTGGCGTAGACCGTGATGACCGGGAAATCCACCCTCGGCACGGCGGCGACCGGCAGCCGCATATAGGCGATGATGCCGGCGATGACCGCGGCGATCGAGAGCAGCCCGGTCATCACTGGGCGCCGGATGCAGAGTTCGGAAATGTTCATCCTGCCCGGTCCTCGGCGGCTACTGCGCGCTGGAGACGTGCTGCGGCGCGGGCGGCTGGTTCCGCTCCACCGCGCGCGTGCCCTCGGTGACGCGCTGGGCGCCGTCCACGATCACCTTCTCCCCGGCCGCGAGCTCGCCCCGCACCACGGCGCGGGCGCCGGCCATCCGCACCAGCTCCACGCTGCGCCGGTGGGCGGCGCCGTCGGGACCGAGGACGAAGACGAAGCGCCCATGCTGGCCGGTCTGCACCGCCGGGGCGGCGACGGTGATCGCGTTCTCCTCCTCCCGCGGCACCAGCGTCACATGCACGTACTGTCCGGGCCAGAGGCGGAAGTCGGCATTGTCGAAGCGCGCCTTCAGCAGGATCGTCCCGGTGGTGGTATCCACGGCGCTGTCCACGAAGACCAGCTTGCCCTCGGCCGGCGGGGCCGTTTCCTGATCGGCCATGGCGCGCACCTTGGGCGTGCCCTGCTGCATGGCGGCGCGAATCTCGGGCAGCCAGCGTTCCGGCACGGCGAATTGGACCAGGATCGGGTCCATCTGGGTGATGGTGGTGATCGCCGTGTTCTCCGCCTGCCGGACGAAATTGCCGACGCGCAGCGGCAGCGCCCCCAGCCGGCCATCAATCTCCGCGGTGATGGTGGCGAATTCGATGTTGAGGCGGGTCTGGGCGATCATCGCCTCATCCGCCTTCACCGTGGCG
>Ga0207747_1002421_pt1 | contig 10357 bp, 9 predicted proteins | sample HigsolmetaGSP11D_FD_184839 | JGI IMG/M metagenome (GOLD analysis project Ga0207747, IMG submission 184839) | High solid enriched microbial communities from the Joint BioEnergy Institute, USA - SP1-1-D (SPAdes) | ecosystem: Engineered > Bioreactor > SSF (Solid state fermentation) > Aerobic >... | reverse complement strand
TATTGACGATCGTCCCGCCCGGGTCTATAATATACGTTAAGTCTAATATTGACATCGGCTATGATGAGGAGAAAGCGTCAGGGCTCTTTCGCCCAGAGAGCGGACGGAATATGCTGCAACCGCCGCCGAAATCCCTGTACCGCGAATGTCGCCTCGGAGCTGTTCCCTTGAACGACGATGCATACGGATCCGGCGTCCAGTAGAGGGAATCGCATGGCAAGCGTTACCCTGCCCAAGGTCGGATTCGGCGTCCACAGCCGGATTTGCACCTGCCGAGGCCTTATGCCGCGAGGCATAGGGTGAATCAGGGTGGTACCACGGAAGTGTCAAGCCTTTCGTCCCGGAATGCGCAGCAGCGCGTTCGGCGGCGGAAGGCTTTTTTGCTGGCTGGAGCTTGCATGCCGATGCAAGTTTGATTGTATGCCGATAGAAGCTTGTTGCCGACACGGGCATCAAGCCGCCCGACAAGCATTGGATTGCCGGCCCACGGCAAGGCTTGAACCATGCAATACGCAAGGGAGGATGGGAACATGAGCACGCAACCTGCCGCTCTGCGATCCAAGAGTGAATTGATCGAGAAATGGTCCAAACCGGAGGTCATCACCGGTTCGGAAATGCTTCTTCGCAGCTTGCTGCTGGAAGGCGTGGAATGCGTATTCGGCTATCCGGGGGGCGCCGTTCTGTACATCTACGACGCGATGTACGGCTTCACGGATTTCCACCACGTGCTGACGCGCCACGAGCAGGGAGCGATCCACGCGGCTGACGGCTACGCCCGGGCCACGGGCAAGGTCGGCGTCTGCATCGCGACGAGCGGTCCGGGGGCGACGAACCTTGTCACCGGCATCGCGACGGCTTACATGGACTCGGTGCCGCTGGTCGTCATCACCGGCAACGTCGTGCAGAGCGCCATCGGCACGGACGCGTTCCAGGAAGCCGACATCATCGGCATTACGATGCCGATCACGAAGCACAGCTATCTCGTGCGCAAGGCCGAGGACATCCCGCGCATCATCCATGAGGCGTTCCACATCGCGAGCACCGGCCGCCGCGGCCCGGTCCTGATCGACATCCCGAAGGATGTTTCGGCGGAGAAGGCACTGTTCAAGCCGGCCACCGAAGTGAACCTGCGCGGCTACAACCCGACGGTCATGCCGAACAAGCTGCAGGTCGACAAGCTGCTGAAGGCGATCGCCGAAGCGAAGCGTCCGGTCGTGCTCGCCGGCGGCGGCGTCGTCTACTCGGGCGCCCACGAGGAGCTGCTCAAGTTCATCGAGACGACGCAGATTCCGATCACGACGACGCTGCTCGGACTCGGCGGCTTCCCGAGCGGACACGAGCTGTGGATGGGCATGCCGGGCATGCACGGCACCTACACGGCGAACAAGGCGATCCAGGGCTCCGACCTGCTGATCAACATCGGCGCCCGCTTCGACGACCGGGTGACGATGAAGCTGCAAGGCTTCGCGCCGAACGCGAAGGTCGCCCACATCGACATCGACCCGGCGGAGATCGGCAAGAACGTCCCGACCGACATCCCGATCGTCGGCGACGTCAAGACGGTGCTCGAGATTCTGAACCGCGAGGCGAAGCGGACCGATGCGGACGAATGGCGCGCCCAAATCGCGGCCTGGAAGCGGGAAGTGCCGCTCCGCTACGAAGATTCGGACACCGAGCTGAAGCCGCAATGGGTCATCGAGATGATCTACGAGACGACGAAGGGCGAAGCGATCGTGACGACGGACGTCGGCCAGCATCAGATGTGGGCCGCCCAATTCTACAAGTTCAGCAAGCCGCGCTCGTGGATCACGTCGGGCGGTCTCGGCACGATGGGCTTCGGCTTCCCGTCGGCGATCGGCGCCCAGATGGCGTTCCCGGACCGGACGGTCGTCTCGATCAACGGCGACGGCGGCATGCAGATGTGCGCCCAAGAGCTGGCGGTCTGCGCGATCAACAACATTCCGGTCAAAGTCGCGATTATCAACAACCAGGTGCTCGGCATGGTGCGTCAGTGGCAGGAGATCATCTACGACAACCGCTACAGCCACATCGACCTCGCCGGCAGCCCGGACTTCGTCAAGCTGGCCGAAGCTTACGGTGTCCGCGGATTCCGCGCGACGAACAAGGAGGAAGCGCGGGCCGCGTGGGAGAAGGCGCTGGCGCATGACGGCCCGGCGGTCGTCGAGTTCGTCGTCAGCAAGCATGAGAACGTCTATCCGATGGTCACCCAGGGCAATACGATCGATGACATGATTCTGGGGGATGCGTGAGATGAAACGGCATACGATCTCGATTCTCGTCAACAACCAACCCGGTGTGCTGCAGCGCGTCGCCGGCCTGTTCGGCCGGCGCGGCTTCAATATCGAATCCATTACGGTCGGCACCAGCGAGGAGCCGGGCCTGTCCCGGATGGTCATCGTGACGACCGGTGACGAAAAGACGATCGAACAGGTCGGCAAGCAATTGTACAAGCTGATCGATGTCATCAAGGTTGTGGATCTCAGTGCCAATCCGATGGTTGCCCGGGAGCTTGCGCTCATCAAGGTGCATGCGGAACCGGCGGCCCGGCCGGAAATTCTCGGCGTTGTCGAGACGTTCCGGGCGTCCGTCGTCGACATCGGCGCTTCGACGATGATCGTCCAGGCCGTCGGCGATACGGAGAAGATCGACGCGATCATCGAGCTGCTCAAGCCGTACGGCATCCGCGAGCTGAGCCGGACGGGCGTGACCGCGATGACCCGGGGCAGCATGAAGTAATTCCGCCGTTCCCGCGAAAAAACCGGCCGGCATTGCCGATTGGGGGATGCAACCGGCGGCAATATGAGGTAAGATGGAAAATGTGCATATTTTGAAGGAGGCGCTCATTCGCAATGGCAGTCAAACTGTACTACGAAAAAGATGCAGACCTCAGCGTCCTGCAGAATAAGACGGTCGCGGTCATCGGCTATGGCTCCCAGGGCCACGCGCAAGCGCAGAACCTGCGCGACAGCGGCGTGCGGGTCGTCATCGGCCTTCGGCCGGGCAAATCGGCGGAGAAAGCGAAGAACGACGGTTTCGAAGTGCTTTCCGTCGCCGAAGCGGTGAAGATCGCCGATGTCGTGCAAATCCTGATGCCGGACGAAACGCAGGCGAAAGTGTACCGCGAGGAGATTGAGCCGAACCTGAAACAAGGCGCCGCACTCATGTTCTCCCACGGTTTCAACATCCATTACGGCCAAATCGTTCCGCGCCCGGACATGGACGTCCTGCTCGTCGCTCCGAAATCGCCGGGCCACATGGTGCGCCGGACGTATGTGGAAGGCTTCGGCGTTCCCGGCCTGATCGCGATCGAGCAAGACGCGACCGGCAACGCAATGGCGATCGGCCTCGCTTACGCGAAGGGCATCGGCTGCACGCGCGCCGGCGTCATCGAGACGTCGTTCCGCGAAGAGACGGAGACGGACCTGTTCGGCGAACAGGCCGTACTGTGCGGCGGCACGGCCGCGCTCGTCAAAGCCGGATTCGAGACGCTGGTTGAAGCCGGCTACGCTCCGGAAATGGCCTACTTCGAGTGCCTGCACGAGCTGAAGCTCATCGTCGACCTGATGTACGAAGGCGGCCTCGCCGCAATGCGCGACTCGATCTCCAACACGGCGGAATACGGCGACTACGTCACCGGCCCGCGCATCATCACGGAAGAGACGAAGAAGGAAATGAAGCGCGTGCTCGCCGACATCCAGTCCGGCAAGTTCGCCCGCGACTTCATCCTCGAGAACCAGTCGAACCGCGCGATGCTGACGGCGATCCGCCGCCGCGAAGCCGAGCATCCGATCGAGCAGGTCGGCAAGCAGCTCCGCGAACTGATGCACTGGATCAAGAAATAAGACCGGTCAAGTTGAAGGAAAGGACGGACGGCGCCTTGTCCGCGCTTCTCGCGAGGGCAAGGCGCGCCGTGCTGTCCGGAAGCGTTCGGCCCCGCGGCAGACATGGAGCGGTGATCTGACGATGGCGGGCGTCATGGAGGTGCAATATGCGGAAAATTTACATTTTTGATACGACGCTCCGCGACGGCGAGCAGTCGCCGGGCGTCAATCTGAATACGCAGGAGAAGGTCGAGATCGCACTGCAGCTCGAGAAGCTGGGCGTCGACCGGATTGAAGCCGGTTTCCCGGCCGCTTCTCCCGGCGACCTGGCCGCCGTGAATGCGGTTGCGCGGGCGGTCAAGAACGCGACGATCATCGGCCTTTCCCGTTCGCGCACGCAGGATATCGACGCCGTCCGCGAAGCGCTCAAAGGCGCCGAGGATCCGTGCATCCACCTGTTCCTTGCGACTTCGCCGATCCACCGTCAGCACAAGCTGCGGATGTCGAAGGAGCAGGTGCTGGAGACGGCGGAAGCGGCGATCCGGTACGCGAAGCAATTTTTCAGCAAGATCGAGTTTTCGCCGGAAGACGCCGGCCGCACCGAGCTGGACTTCCTCTGCGAAGTGACGGAGATGGCGATCCGTGCGGGCGCGACCGTCGTCAACATTCCGGATACGGTCGGCTACATGACGCCGGTTGAGTTCGGCAACATTTTCAAAACGCTGCGGGAGAAAGTGCCGGGCATCGAGAAGATCCAGCTGAGCGCCCACTGCCACGACGACCTCGGCATGGCGACGGCCAACGCCCTTGCCGCCATCGAGAACGGCGCCGAGCAGATCGAAGGCACGATCAACGGCATCGGCGAACGGGCGGGCAACACCGCGATCGAGGAAGTCGCGCTGGCGCTGGAGACCCGGTTCAACTATTACCAGGCGAAGACGACGCTGAACCTGAAGGAGATTGCGCGCACGAGCCGGCTCGTCAGCAAGCTGACGGGAATGCCCGTGCCGGGCAACAAGGCGATCGTCGGCGCGAACGCGTTCGCGCACGAATCGGGCATCCACCAGGACGGCATGCTCAAGGAGAAGTCGACCTACGAGATCATCTCGCCGGAGACGATCGGCCTGGTCGAATCGAAGCTTGTCCTCGGCAAGCATTCCGGCCGCCACGCGTTCCGCGAGAAGTTGATCGATCTCGGCTACGAGCTGGATGACGAGGCGCTCAACGAAGCATTCGCGAAGTTCAAGGATCTCGCGGACAAGAAGAAGCAGGTAAGCGACGAGGACATTCGCGCGCTGCTCGAGGAGAAGCTGGTCGACACGCCGGAAGTGTACCGGCTTGAAAAGCTGCAGGTCGCCTACGACAACCGCTCGGTGCCGAGCGCCGTCATCGCGGTCAACGTGCAGGGCGAAGGCGTCAAGGAACAGCAGGCCGAAGGCAACGGTTCGGTCGACGCGATCTACAACGCGATCGACGCGCTGACCGGCGAGCAGGTCGAGCTGGAAGACTATGCGATCAAGTCGGTGTCGCAGGGCAAGGACGCGCTCGGCGAAGTGTACGTCGTGCTCGGACAGAACGGCGTTTCGGCGCAGGGACGGGGCTTAAGCACCGACATTCTCGAGGCGAGCGCCCGCGCGTACATCGACGCGCTGAACCGGTTGATCGAACGGCGCAAGTCGCCGCGTCGGCGCGACCGGATGAGCCTGATCTGACGGGGAGGAAACAAGCTGCATGGCGGATACGAAGAAAATCGCGGTCATCGCCGGCGACGGCATCGGTCCCGAGGTGGTCGCGGAAGCGATCAAAGTGATGAAGAAGACGGAAGAACTGTACGGGCTGAGTTTCGAATTCGAGCACGGCCTGTTCGGCGGCATCGCGATCGACGAGAAAGGGACGCCGCTGCCGCAGGAGACCCTCGACATGTGCAAGGCGGCGGACGCGGTGCTGCTTGGCGCGGTCGGCGGTCCGAAGTGGGACAACAATCCGAAGGAGCTTCGCCCGGAGACGGGGCTGCTCGGCATCCGCAAGGCGCTCGGGCTGTTCTCGAACATCCGTCCGGCGAAAATTTTCGACTGCCTGAAAGACGCGTCGACGCTGAAACCGGAAGTGCTTGAAGGCACGGACCTGATCGTCGTGCGCGAGCTGACCGGCGGCATCTACTTCGGCGACAAATTCCGCCGCGAAGGTGCGAACGGCGAAGAAGCGGTCGACACGTGCGTCTACAACGTGCATGAAGTCGAGCGCATCGTGCGCCAGGCGTTCGAAATCGCCCGCACGCGCCGCAAGAAGCTCGCTTCGGTCGACAAGGCGAACGTGCTCGAGACGTCCCGCCTCTGGCGCGAGGTCGTGGGCCGGATCGCACCGGAATACCCGGACGTCGAGCTTGAGCATGTGCTGGTCGACAACTGCGCGATGCAGCTGCTGCGCCGTCCGGCGAGCTTCGACGTCATCGTGACGGAGAACATGTTCGGCGACATCCTGAGCGACGAGGCGGCCATGCTGACCGGTTCGATCGGCATGCTGTCTTCCGCTTCGCTCGGCGAGGGCGCCTTCGGCCTGTACGAGCCGGTGCACGGCTCGGCGCCGGACATCGCGGGCCAGGGCATCGCGAACCCGATCGCGACGATTCTGTCCGTCGCGCTCATGTACCGCCTGACGTTCGGCTATCACGAAGCCGCGCAGTCGATCGAGGACGCGGTTGCGAGCGTGCTGGACGCCGGCCATCGGACGGCGGACATCGCGACCGACCGGAGCAAGGCGGTCGGCACGCAGCAAATGGGCGATCTGATCGTCGCCGCGATGAAATAATCCGAATACGTGTCTCACGAACATCGGACAAGCCGTGTCCGCCGCAAGGCGGATGCGGCTTTTTTGGTACAACGTGCCCAGATAAGCACGCATCTTCTAGCCGGTGAAAGTCCGGTCACGGGAGGGGCCAAGCCCCCGTGTAGCTAGGATACCTGCGTATGGCGAAATCTGTGCGTAGAAGCGTATCGACGAAAGTACCTGTCAGAGACAGGGCGAGCAACCTGCCAGGCCGTAACATCAAGTGAATCCTGCCGCGTCGTCAAAAAGGCCTCGCAAGAGGGAAAAGAGGAAGCCGAGTCTCGCGTACATGGACAAAGGCCACGGAAGCTGCTCAGAACTTGGAGCGGCCGCGAAGAATCCTCCGGCGTAGAGGGAGCGGCATGGTATGAAAGAGGATGCAGTGAACGGGGGGAGGCCCTCCCCTGCACGGCTCCTGCCAGGGACCGTAAAGAGGCGCTCTATAAGCCCAAAAGGTGAAGTGAGCAGTCTGCAGGAAGGGAGTCCGAGGGACTCATACCCAAAGGAACAGGTTCAACAACTCCGGGAGAAACCAGGTCATGCGGCCAAGGAAAACAAGACGCGAAGATTCCACGCACTGTACGACAAGGTCTGCCGGCTGGACATCTTATGGGAAGCATGGCGGAGAGTCCCGGGCGAATAAAGGCACGGCGGGAGTGGATGGGCAGACACTGGCAGACATCGAGAAGCAAGGGAAAAAGAACTTTGTGCTCGAATGCCAGCGTCTCCTGAGGGAAGACAACTACCATCCCCAACCTGTAAGACGCCAATACATCCCGAAGAAAGACGGCAAACAGCTCCGAACCGGCTCCTTACCAGCGCCGCGTCCGGAGGCCGAGCAAACTGGACTCGTTCAAAGACTATATCCGTCGGCGCATGGAAGAAGGGTGCCTCAACGCCAACGTGATCTTCGACGAGATTAAAGCCCAGGGATATACCGGCGGCAAAACCATCCTGCGCACCTTCATGCAGCCTCACCGTCCGGCCGTCCTGACGAAAGCGACCGTGCGGTTCGAAACCTCCCCCGGTCACCAGGCCCAAGTCGACTAGGGCCGGTTCCGGGTGGATTGGAACGGGGAGCCGAAACGGCTGTATGCCTTCGTCATGGTATGAGGCTGCTCGCGCATGATGTACGTCGAATTTACGGAGGATGAAAAACTCGACACGTTCATCGGCTGTCATCTTCGGGCCTTCGAATACTTCGGCGGGCGTCCGGAAGTCGTTCTGTACGATAATATGAAAACCGTAGTGACGGACTTTGACGAACGCGGACACGCCGTCTGGAATGAACGGTTTACACGTTTTGCGGCACATCACGGGTTTTTATTGCAGAACTGCCGCCCCTATCGGGCCAGAACGAAGGGCAAGGTGGAAAACGGCATCGGCTATGTCCGCAAAAACTTCTGGCCGTGCGTCCACACCTTCACCGGCCTGGACGATCTGAACCGGCAAGTTCGCCAGTGGCTGGACACCGTCGCCAACGTTCGGGAGCACGGGACCACCCGGGAGATCCCCCGTGAACGATGGCTGCGGGAAGGGCTCAAACCCCTGAATCCGATGCCGTTTGAGGAGGTGGACAAAGAGGCGCGGAAAGTGTCGTCCGATGCATGCGTCTCGTACGAAAACAACCGGTATTCCGTGCCGTTCGAATGGGTCGGCCAAATCGTTCACATTCAAGATCTCAAAAACGGAAAGATCCGAATCTATCACGGCGAACGGCTCCTGGCCGAGCACCCCAAGGCGGCGGGCAAATACCAGCGCGTCATCAATGAAAAACACTTCGAGAGGCTCACGGCAACCGGCAAGCATAAGGTCCCGCAACCGATGCCCAGGCTGGTTCCCAAAGCCATCCCCGAAGTGTTGGAACGCGACTTGTCCATCTACGAACAATTTACCGACAAGGCGGTGGTCCAGAGATGACGACGCTGTTGTACGAGCGCCTTCAGGACGCCTTTCGGGAGTTCGGATGGACGCGGATTCCCGAGGTGGTGGATCACCACGCCGAGGAAGCCGCCAAGCACAATATATCGTATTTGGAGTTTTTGGACAAGCTTTTGCAGGAAGAACTGCTGGCCAAACGGGAACGGTTTATCCGCATGAAGACGCGGTTGGCCCATCTGCCGTTTCACAAAACGCTGGATCAATTCGACTTCAGCTTTCAGCCGTCCATTGATGAGCGGCGAATCCGGGAGCTGGCCACGCTTCGCTTTCTGGCGCATCGGGAAAACCTGATCTTTTTGGGGCCGCCTGGCGTCGGCAAGACCCACTTGGCCGTGGCGATCGCCTTGGAGGCGATCAAGCAGCGGTAGGTTTATTTTACAACGACGCACGAACTGGTGGAGACCCTTCAGCAGGCGCATCAGAACAACACGATCCGGCAGAAGATCAAAGTGTTCACCAAGCCGAATTTGCTCATCATTGACGAAATCGGGTACCGAAAGATGGAGGATGAAGCCGCGCACTTCTTTTTCCAGATCGTATCCGAGCGATACGAAACCGGATCGATTATTTTGACGTCGAACAAATCCTATGGCGCATGGGGCGAGATCTTTGGCGATGCGGTCCTGGCCACAGCGATTCTGGACCGGCTGCTACACCATTCGACGACGATCAACATTAAAGGAGAAAGCTATCGCATCAAGGAGAAGAAGAAAGCCGGCTTTTTCCGACCGGAAGGGAGTGGGGACAAACCAGAGTGAACGGAAATTTATGGCAAATTCATTGTCCCCCTAGGGAGACAATGAATGATCTACTGAGGAATTTTCAACCGATTATTTTGAGGATCTTTCAATTGATCTTGACACTGCAGACCGATGCCAGTCAAACGGGTGGAAATCCCCAAACCCGGAGGCGGGATGCGGATGTTGGGGATTCCGACCGTGATGGACCGCTTCCTCCAGCAAGCCCTGCTGCAAGTGTTGACACCGATTTTCGAAAGACAGTTCTCTGACCTCAGCTTCGGATTCAGACCGAGGAGAAGCACGCACGACGCGGTCAGGCAAGCCCGGGCGTACATCCGGGAGGGGTATCGCTGGGTGGTGGACATGGACCTTGAGAAGTTCTTCGACCGCGTGAATCATGACATCCTGATGGGGCGGGTGGCGCGGAAAGTGAAGGACAAGCGCGTCCTGAAACTGATCCGGGCCTACCTGAACGCGGGAGTCATGATAAACGGGGTGGTCCACGACACGGAAGAAGGGACGCCGCATGGCGGCCCGCTCAGCCCGCTGCTTGCCAACATCCTGCCGGACGACCTGGACAAGGATTTGGAACGAAGGGGTCTGCGGTTTGTCCGGTACGCGGACGACTGCAACATCTTCGTGGCCAGCAAACGGGCGGGGAATGCGTAATGGAATCGGTGACGAGATTTGTGGAAGGCAAGCTGAAACTGAAAGTGAATCGGGACAAGAGCGCGGTGGACCGGCTGTGGAAGAGGAGGTTTCTCGGGTTCAGCTTTCTGTCCGACCGGGAGGCGACCATTCGGTTGGCTCCGAAGACGGTCGAACGCTTCAAGAGTCGCATAAGAGAACTGACATCCAGAACCCGGCCCGTCTCCAGGGAGCAACGAATTCGGGAATTGAACCAGTACATGGTGGGCTGGATTGGACACTTCCGACTGGCTTCGGCGAAAACGCACTGCACGACGTTCGACCAATGGATTCGCCGACGGCTGCGCATGTGTCTGTGGA
>Ga0207747_1002419_pt1 | contig 10359 bp, 10 predicted proteins | sample HigsolmetaGSP11D_FD_184839 | JGI IMG/M metagenome (GOLD analysis project Ga0207747, IMG submission 184839) | High solid enriched microbial communities from the Joint BioEnergy Institute, USA - SP1-1-D (SPAdes) | ecosystem: Engineered > Bioreactor > SSF (Solid state fermentation) > Aerobic >... | reverse complement strand
GCAGCCGCAACCACCGCTCCGGCGACGGATGGCGAGACGGCGGCGGTTCGCGCGGCCCGCGCGCCGACCGGCGGGACAACCACGCCGCGGACAGCATGCGGACCGAGGATTTCGTCAACATCTGACGGCCAAATAAGTCGGCGTTCTTAAGGAGGCAACCCCAGTGGAAATGCGGGGATTGATGGGCGGTTTCTACAAAATATCCGAATGGATCATGCGGCTGGCGGTCACGAACGTTCTGTGGATTCTGACCTCCATTCCGGTCTGGTTCCTGGTCATTATGCTGCTGAACTCCGAAACGATCGACCAGTTCAATTCGATTCTGCTGCTGATCGCCGTCCTGCTCCCCTTCACCTGGTTTCCGTCCACGTCCGCCATGTTCTCGGTGGCGCGGAAATGGGTGATGGGGGACACGGATGTCCCGCTTCTCAAGACGTTTTTCCGCAGCTACCGGGAAAATTACCGGCAGGCGATGATCGGCGGCATTCTGTACGCGGTCATCTTCGCCGTCCTGATCGTCGACTACAGAGCCTATCTGCAGAACATCGCCGGACTGGGTGTGCTGGCCTACCTGTTTCTGTTCATGATGTTTCTGCTCGTCGTCTCCCTGTTTTACTTCTTCTCGCTGCTGTCCCATTTCCATATGAAAATGACGCAGCTGATCAAAAACGCGCTGCTGCTGACGATCGGGCGGCCGATCCGCTCGATTCTGATGCTGGCCGGATCGGCGGCCGTCGTCCTGCTCAGCGTGAAATTCACGTTCCTTATTCCGTTTTTCATGGGCAGCATCATCGCGGCCTACGTTTATTACCATTTCAACCTCATTATCCAGAAAATGCAGCTGCTTGCCGAGAAGGAAGCGGAGGGTGCAGGAGAGGACGAAGGAGCCGGTCCGGCGGAGGCCGACGGAGAAACCGGTGAAGACGAGGCGCAGGAGCCGCAGGAAAAGCGGGGAAGCTGAGCAAAGTCGCGGCATCCGGTTTACTTTGCGGCGCGGCATGGCGTATAATGAAGGTAACTCCTGCTATGTACGTTACGGCGAAGAATTGTTTTGAACCAATGGCTGTTTCAAGGGAGTCCTATATGGCCCGGCGGCTGGCATGCCCCCGAAAAGGGAAGTCAAAAACTTGGCTGCGGACACCCACCTGCGAGAGCGGGTTCAGAAACATGCGCGCCGGACGGCATTGGCGGGTTTTTTCATTAAAATTGGCTTTTATCCCCTGGACAACCATGGTATCATAAATGGTAGCGGATTTTTGCAGCCGGAGGGAGAGAGACGTTTGCTGAAACGCGTGCTGATCGGCATTTTTCGCAGTCACGAATTGACCGGCGAGAAAGCGAAAGATCCAAAGCTGAAATCCCACCATTATCGGATGCCCAAAGACCGCGCCTGGGAAGAGATTACGTCCACTTTGAAAAAAATGCAAGGATACCGGGTGCTTCACGAAGTGCAGACGGTGGGGGAGATCGTCATGCAGAAACGGTCGCTGTCCGGCCGCACGATGGATATTACGGTCCAGGTGGTCGGCACCGGTCCGGGAACGACGGCGGTCGATATTTACTCGGCTTCCCGGGGCTCGATGGGCGATCTGGGGGCGAATTACCGGGTGATTCAGGAAATTTTCAGCGTTCTCGACCGGAAGCTTTCTTCCTACAAGATGTGAAGCGATTCCATTCGACGGAGTGCGAATCCTGTCCATTCTGAATAGCGATCAAAAGCGAGGAAGGCGCGCGGCCTTGCCTCGCTTTTGCCGTGCTGCTTCCGTTCGCGGCGGGTCAGAGCAGCGCCTTGACCGCGGCGACGGCGGCGTCGTAGTTCGGATGCTCGGTCATTTCTTTCAGCACTTCGATGTACGTGATTTTGTCGCTGGCGTCCAGCACGAAGATCGAACGCATGTCCAGCGCGAATTCCTTGATCAGCACGCCGTAGGCTTGGCCGAAGCTGTGGTCCTTGTAGTCGGACAGCATGACCACCCGGTCCACGCCTGCCGCGCCGCACCAGCGGGCTTGGGCGAACGGCGTGTCGACGCTGACGGTCAGCACGACCACCCGGTCGCCCAGCTTCGACGCTTCCTCGTTGAACCTTCGCGTCTGCGCGTCGCACACGCCGGTGTCGATGGAGGGGACGACGCTGATCAATTTGATTTTGCCGGCGAAATCTTGGAGCGTGGCGGTTTCCAACAGGCTTTTGCTCAGCTTGAAATCCGGAGCTTGATCTCCGACCTTGAGCTCCGGCCCGACGAGGGTGATCGGATTGCCTTTGAAAGTAGCCGCATTCGCGCGTTCTTGAGCCATGATCGTTTTCCTCCTTTTATTTATGTAGACTGCCGTAAACTATTATAAGCGTTGTAGAATGCAAAAGTCCAATGACACGATTGGACCGAAGGGGCTAAGGAGCGGGTAAGTCGTGGAACTTCGGCAGTTGCAGTATTTCGTGAAAGTGGCGCATTTGCAGCATGTGACGAAGGCGGCGGAGGAGCTGCATGTGGCGCAGTCGGCGGTCAGCCGGCAAATCCGCAGGCTGGAGGAAGAGCTCGGCGTCGAGCTGTTCGTCCAGCGCGGGCGCAACGTCCAGCTGACGCCGGCCGGCCAGCTGTTCATGAGAAGGGCGGAAGCGCTGCTGAGCGATCTGGACCGGGCGGTGACGGAAATCCGCGAATTTCTCGATCCGGAAGCGGGCGAAATTCGGCTCGGGTTCCCCCACAGCTTCGGCATTCAGCTGGTGCCGGCGATTGTGGCCGCCTTCCGGAAGCAGCATCCGAACGTCAAGTTCCGGTTCAAGCAAGGCATGTATCCTTCCCTGATCCGGGACGTCCTCGACATGGAGGTGGATCTGGCGTTCATCTCGCCGTTTCCGGGCAAGGACGAGCGGATCGACGGGGAAATTATGCGAACGGAAGAACTGTTCGCGATTCTGCCGAACACCCACCCGCTCGCTTCCGAAGCCTCCATCGACTTGATTCAGCTCAAAGACGAGCCGTTCATCCTGTTCAGCCAGGGCTATTCGCTGCGACCGATCGTCTGGGAAGCATGCCAGAGCGTCGGTTTCAAGCCGAAAATCGCGTTCGAGAGCGAAGAGACCGATACGATCCGCGGCCTGGTCGCCGCCGGCATGGGGGTCAGCCTGCTTCCGGAGATGGCGCTTTACAGGACGAGCTCGATGATGCCGTCGGTGGTCAAGCTGCGCTCGCCTCGCGTCGTCCGGACGATCGGCGTCATCCGCCGGGCAGGCGAGAAGCCGCCCGCCGTCGTGCAGCTTTTTCATTCGTTCCTGATCAACTATTTCAAGACCCACTACAATTCGCCTATCTGATGGGCGCGAAGTTGCACCGCAACGCTGAATGGGGTTGAAAAAATTGACATTTTTCATACGCTCTCCTATAATTAAAATTGCCTATTCCTCATTTTAATAGTCCTATGAGCCTATTCACATGCGTCTACTTCGAAAGGGCAAACCCGCTGAAAGGCGGGGACGCAAAGCCACAGGCCTAAGGAATGATGGCATTCGTTCGATGGCGGCTGGGCTTCCGAAAAGTAGGGATATCGTCTTCGAGGCCGTCTCTGTTCGCGGGATGGCCTCCCATTTTCCCGAAATCGCTTGTCGAAGGAATGTGAGAGCATGTCCGAATGGTTGTCCGAAGAGCAGCTCATGCAGCTGATGAAAACACTGGACGAGACGCATGGAGAAGAAACCTCGTACACGGCCGCTCTTGAAGTCAGGGACGGTGAAATTGCCGTCCTGCCCACCGGTTATGATGGCATTTATCCCGAGATTACGGTGTCCGACCCGATCAAGCTGTACGTGAACGGCGAGCAGGTATACGGAAGCACTGCGGTCTCCCCCGGGGACCGAATCGAATGGCGCATCGAGGAACCCCCGCTGTATCGGATCGACGTCTCCGCGGACAAAATGAAGGCTTGGTTCGTTCTGTACGCCAAGGAACGCCGCCGTCTCAAATTGAAGGACCAGGACAGAACGCACCGCTTAAATCTCGTCGTGGAAGAAGACATGAACGCGCCTCCGCAAACGGCAACGTTCGCCGACGTGATGGAATCCGCCCGGCAGAAGGGCATCGTCGACATCGACGGCGAAGCGATTTACCGGGAGCTGGAGCACCCGTCCTACGCGCCGGTTCTCATCGCCAGAGGCAAAGAGCCGGTCCACGGCACCGACGCCAAGCTGGAGCTGTTCTTCAAGGAAACGATCGAAAGCCGGTTCGAAGAAGTGAACGGCGTGGTCGACTACCGCAATCACCTGAAAATCCCCTCCGTCAAGAAAGGCGAACTGATTGCCCGCAAGCATCCGATGGTTCCCGGACAAGCCGGCTACAACGTGTTCGGCCAACCGATCGATCCGCCGCACCCGAAAGACATCATTATGGTCGGCAAGCAGCACGTCCACATCACGCAGAACCAGGAAGCTTACGCGACCCGGGATGGCCGCCCGCGTATCATCGGGAACCGTGTCAAATTCATTGACATCGCTACCGCTCATGTCGTTCCCGGCGACGTGGATTTAAGAACCGGCAATATCGTCTTTTCGGGCGACATTATCATATACGGCAACGTGACCGACAGCATGATCGTGGAAGCGCTTGGAGACGTGTACGTGATGGGGCACGTATACCGCGCCACCGTGACCGCCACGGGCAGCATCTACATCAAAGGCAACACGATCGGCAGCAAGCTCTATTCCGGATATTTCGGCGTCTTGTTCAACCGGCTCTATCAATTTTCCAACAAGCTGAACGATCAGTTCAAGCTGCTTCGCCAGACCGCCAGGCAAATCCTGTCGATGGCCAGTTCCAAAGGGCAGAGAGTGGCGGAGAACCAGGTCATCAACCTGTTGATGCAGACGAAATTCCAAGACATCCCGGCTATTATCAACGATATCCTGATCTGCATCTCCAACATCCAGAACATTCGCAGGGAGCAGATGAACGATCTGAAGGAAAGCTTGCAGCATTTTGTGCAGACGTCCGCGTACCAGCCGAAGACCGACCAGGATGTGGCCAAGCTGCAAAGCTTGCTGGTGGAGACGATCGATTTCATCAAGCGGTGCGAGGAAATGCCGGTCGTGACGGACATTCAGCAATGCCATCTTACGGAAATTTTGTCCAACGGAGACATTTTGATCCGCAAGCAAGGGGTGCTGCAAAGCAAGCTTTACGCCAAAAACAATATCGTATTCTATGATAAGCATTCGGTCTGCCGCGGGTCCGAACTGGAAGCCGGCGGCTCCATCTCGGCCATGATCGTCGGCGGCGTATCGGGCGGAGGGACGGTGCTCAAAGCCGGCCGCAAAGTGGTCGTCGATCAGATTTACCAAGGGCGCGTGACGGTCAACAAATGTACGACCGAAGTGCTGGAGCCGATGAGCCGGGTTCAGTTCGTCGTCCGCGGCAACCGGCTCGTCGCCGAAAGCCCGGGACGGGAAGAAGCCGACGAAGAATCCGGCCGCGGCACCGGTTGACGCCGTCTCTTGTAGCGGATACGCCCCAAAAAAATGGCCCCGTCTGCCTTCGGCAGGCGGGGCTTTCGAATTTGCGGCGGTTATTCGTCGCGGCTGCTCGTAAACAGCCAGACGTACTTGAACAGTTCGAGCAGCGAGATCAGCGCCGCGGCGACGTAGGTGAGCGCGGCGGCGTTCAGCATCTTGCCCGCGCCCTTCTCTTCCTCCCGCGTCACGAACCCTTGCGCCAGCATGATTCGCCGCGCCCGGGCGCTGGCGTTGAACTCGACCGGCAGCGTGATCAGCTGGAAAGCGACCGTTGCGCTGAAGAAGATGATGCCCAGACCAATCAGGTTGAACGCGTGGAACAGCAAGCCGGCCAGGAACAGAAACGGCGCGATGCCCGAGGCGAAGTTGACGATCGGGAAAATCCGGTGGCGCAGCACCAGCATCGGATAATGCTGCTTGTGCTGAATCGCGTGGCCCACTTCATGGCAGGCCACCGACACGGCCGCGATCGAACTTTCGTAGTACACCGGCTCCGACAGGCGTACAACCCGCTTGATCGGGTCGTAGTGGTCGGACAGCGGGCCTCCGTGCGCCGGCTCGACCGGAACGTCGTACAGGCCGTTCGCGTCCAGCATGCGCCGGGCCGCCTCGTATCCGGTCATTCCGCTGGATGCGCGCACTTCGGACCACCGCTTGAACGTGCCGTTTACCCGGAACTGCGCCCACAGAGACAGCAGCACGGCGGGAATGATCAGGAAATCGACGGGCGTAAACCAAAACACGGCATCCCATTCCTTTCAAGTGATGTACGGTTTTCTACATTAAATTGCTTTTGCTGAGCAGGAGCAGCAGCGCTTCGATGCAAGCCGCCGTCTGCGGCGTAATGGCGCGGAACAGGCGCTTCGCCTGCTGCGGCTTGAGCTGCTCCAGCACGGTGTCCAGCTCTTTCACTTCCCTCTCCAGCATCGACAGATGGGATTGCAGATCGGCCAGCTTGCGGGAGACCTGCTCGCTCGGCGTCACGCGGTGAAGCGCGGCGAACTGCTCCCGGATCTCCTCGAGCGTAAATTTCTGCGCTTTCAACTGTTCAATACGACGAATGCGCGACAAAGTTTCATCGTCATACAGGCGATAATTGCCCTTGGACCGTTTGGCCGGGGACAAAAGTCCGAGCCCGGTGTAGTAATCGATCGTGCGGGGGCTGACGCCGGCCAGTCGGGACAGTTCCCCGATCCGGTAAAACTTTCGCTTCGCTTCGGATGCTTCGTTGCGCACGGCAGCACCTTCCTTCGTCGTTTGCGTTTTCTGCCCTTATCATACTCAATCCTAAACCGTACAGTCAAACGTGATGCTTGCAGGGTGCCCTGGATGACATGTCATGCCTTTAAAAATGTCTCATAACTTAACATTCAAGATATTTTACACAGCTAATGTTAAGATTATTTCGGAAAATGTCCGTTTGGTTATTGCCAACCGAGTGACTTATGACTATAATGACAATATGAATTTCATAAAATGTAATAAAAACTAACACAAGGAGCGGTTCATATGGTCAAAAAGTGTTTGATCGTGCTGGGGGCGCTTCTCGTTCTGTTCCCGACGATGGCGTTCGCGGCGGACGAACCGTCCGCCGGGACGTTGAACATGGGACTGAATGCCCTGTGGGTCCTGGTCGCCGGCGTGCTGGTGCTTTTGATGCAAGGGGGCTTTATTTTATTGGAAGCCGGTTCGACCCGGATGAAAAACGCCGGCCACGTTGCCGGGAAAACGATTTTCACGCTTGGCCTGTGCTCGCTTCTGTACTGGGCTGTCGGATACGGGTTCGCCTTCGGGCCGGACATCGGCAAGTTCACCGGCAGCGGGGATTTTTTCTTCAACCCGGCCATTGCCGCGGGTGAAACCGACAATTATCCGTCCACCGTCTTCTTCGTCTTCCAGTTGGCGTTCGCGGCGGTGTCGCTGTCCATCGCCTGGGGCGGTTTCGCGGAACGCGCGAAGCTGTCGGCCTACCTTATATTTACGTTGTTCTTCTCGGGTCTGATTTATCCGATCATCTCCCACTGGATTTGGGGCGGCGGCTGGCTGGCCGAAGACGGCTCGCAGGACTTCGCCGGATCGACCGTCGTTCACCTGACCGGCGCGATGGGCGCCTTCGCGGCCACCATTCTGCTCAAGCCGCGGATCGGCAAGTTCAACAAGGACGGATCCGCCAACGAAATTCTCGGCCATAACCAGGTGTTCACCGCCTTGGCGGTGCTGCTCTTGTGGATCGGCTGGTTCGGGTTCAACGCGGGCAGCACGGTCGCGGTCGGGGACGGATTTTTCGGCTACGTTGCCTTCAATACCCAGCTGGGCGCAGCGGGCGGCGCGGTGGCGGCGCTGCTGATCTCGTGGCTGGTCAACGGCAAGGCGGACATTACGACGATGCTGAACGGCGCGCTGGCCGGTCTGGTCGCCATCACCGCTTCCTGCGCCTACGTCGAACCGTGGGCGGCTGTCGTCATCGGTCTCGCCGCCGGCGTCCTGGTGTTCCTCAGCGCCAAATTTTTCGAGAAAATCAAAGTGGACGATCCGATTTACGCGTTGAGCGTGCACGGAGCGGCAGGGGTTTGGGGGACGCTGGCGAATGGTTTATTTGCTACCCGGACGCTGGTGGAGAAAGTCGGCGTCGGCCGTCCCGGATTGTTCTACGGCGGCGGCGCCCATCAGCTGTGGGTGCAGTTCGTCTCGGTCGTCGTCTGCGGCGCCTTCGCCTTCGCGGCATCGTTCGTCGTGCTGTGGGCGATGAAGAAGCTGATCGGTTTCCGCGTATCGGAAGAACAGGAGATCATCGGTCTCGACCTGAGCGAACACGGCACTTACGGTTATCCGGAGCAAATGAAAAAGGCGGCGCAAGGCTGACCGATTGAGCTTGTTGTACGGAGCTTTCGCCGCGACAGGAGGAAACCGCATGTCCGATACGATCGCCGAACTGCGGCGGCAGCGGGAGGAAGTGCAGACCCGGCTGGCCGCCCGGTTCGGAGCGGATTCTCCGGAAGAGGTCTCGCAGGCGCTCAATGCGCTGCACGACCGGCTAATCCGGCGGGTTCTGGAGCTGGCGGAACAGGAAATGATGCGAACAGGGCGCGGGAAACCTCCCGTGCCTTATGCTTATATGCTGTTCGGCAGCGGGGGCCGCGCCGAGCAGACGTTCGCCAGCGACCAGGACAGCGGCCTGATCTACGCGGACGCGGCCGACGTCGCCCGGTCCGAGCGCAATCGCACCGCAATGCACGGCAATGCTGACTGCGATTGCACATTCCGGGACGACTTCGTCGCCCGGTCCGAGCGCAACCGCTCCGCAATGCCCGGCATTGCTTCCAGCGGTTGCACATTCCGAGACGACTTCGTCGCTCGGTACATCCGCGCTTATTTTCTTGCTCTCGCCGAGACGGCGGTCGGTTACTTGAAGCAGCTCGGCTACCCTCCGTGCGAAGGCAACGTCATGGCGGACCAGCCGGCCTGGTGCATGCCCGCGTCGGAGTGGGCGGCGAAAGTGGACGGCTGGTTCGAGGAGCCGAGCTGGGAGAACGTGCGCCATCTGCTGATCGTGGCCGACGGGAGATGCCTGGCGGGCGACCGGACGCTGGCGGACGGCCTGAAGGACCGGTACTTCCGCCATGTGGCCGATCGTCCGGCCGTCGCTTCCCGCATGGCGGAAAACACGCTTCGCCACAAGGTGCTCGTCGGCGTGTTCGGCCAGCTGCTGGCCGAGCGCTACGGCGCCAGCGCCGGCACGCTGGACATCAAGTACGGGGGCTACATCCCGATGGTCAACGCCGTCCGGCTGCTGGCGGTGCGGTCGGGCATTCGCGCGACCGGCACGCTGGACCGAATCGCGGCGCTGGCCCAAGCGGGCGTTTGGAGCGCAGCCGAGGCGGCCGAAGCGCGCGAAGCGTTCGCCGAGTTTCTGCGGCTGCGCCTGTTGGCATCGGCCCCGAGGGAAGACGGGAGCCTGCCTTCCGGCGGGCAGCTTCCGGTTCGGCTCTTGGCCAGGGAAGACGTGGACCGCCTGAAAAAGGCGCTCCGAACCGGAAAAAAGCTCCAGCGCCGAATCGAAAGGGAGACGCGGGCAGGTTTCGGCGGGAGGTGACTGTGGTGAAAGAACCGAAAAGCCCGGTGGGGAAAATGTGGCATCTGTACAAAATGGGCGGACTGACCCCGGCCGTCGCTTCGATACTCGGATCGCAGAACGCCCAGCAGATGGCTTTTATCCGGTCGATGACCCGGGATCAGCGCAAAGCGTCCTCGCTGGACGTTCCGCTGGCGGCACTGGAAGCGGTCGTGTTCGATCTGGAGACGACCGGCTTCAACCCGTATAACGGCGACGAGATTTTGTCGATCGGAGGAGTCCGCGTCAACGGCGCGGATTGGGACGACGTCGAGCCGTTCTACCGCCTGGTCAACCCGCGCCGCAAAATCCCCGCGGTCGTCTCGGAGCTGACGGGCATTACCGACGAAATGGCCGAGAAAGCCCCCGATCTCATGCAGGGGCTTCACGATTTCATGAATTTTGCCGGCAAAAGGGTGCTGATCGCGCACGGCAGCGGGCACGACAAAGCGTTTCTGAACGCGGCGCTGTGGAAAACGTCGAAAGTCAACCTGACGCACCGGGTTCTCGACACGATGATGGTGGCCAAATGGCTCGAGCCCCATCGCCAAAGCTACGGGCTCGACGAATTGCTGGCCAGCTACGGCGTGGAAATCACCGTCCGGCACCACGCGCTGCACGATGCGGTCATGACCGCCAAGCTGTGGTTCGCTTTGCTGGAGCGAATCCAAGAACGGCAGGTGCACACGCTCGGCGAGCTGTACGCTTATCTCAGCCGTCATTGACGGGGCCCTCGCCTTCGGACCGA